>JACDJC010001170.1_pt1 | contig 24303 bp, 25 predicted proteins | sample 7454191 | NCBI WGS metagenome assembly JACDJC01 (sample SAMN14253291, study PRJNA609438) | sludge metagenome | isolation source: sludge after 25d culture with pyrite and EDTA | collected 2018-12-20 | reverse complement strand
GGGCATGTGGGCCCGGCAGTGGAAGCGCGAGGGGATCCTGGAGGGGTTGCGGCAAGGCGAGCTGTCTGGCCAAGCAGCGCTGCTGGAGCGTCAATTGATCCACAAATTCGGCCCCTTGCCTGACACTTTGGTTCAGCGCATCCACACAGGCAGCGCTGCCGATCTGGAGGTTTGGTCCCTGAACCTTATCGATGCCGATTCCATCGAGAAGGTGTTTGCTTCTTGATCCCAAACCGGCGCCGTGTCGCCTCGGCGCCGCATGACCATGGCAAGAGCACTACTTGCCGGGTGGCGTTGCGGCGTGCCCAGAATCAGACCCGTATAGGGTCCGGCCCTATAAAACAACATACTCAACCCTTGATCCCAGCCTTTTCAACAACTGCTTTCCAAGTCACCGAATCCGCTTTTATCCGCTGTGCAAACTCACTGGGCGAGGTCGGATTCGGAACCAGCCCTTGGGCGACCAGTTTCGCACGCACGTCCGGCAGCGCAACGATCCGCTTGATTTCCTGTTGCAGCTTATTGATCACCTCAAGTGGGGTACCCGCTGGAGCCAGGAGGCCATACCACGCGGACAAGGAATAGCCTGGTACGCCGGCATCCTTCAGCGGTAAAACGCCAGGCAGAGCTTCCTGGGGCTGGTTACCGGTAATGGCCAGCGCGCGTATCTTCCCTGCGTTGATATGACCGACAGCCGTTGGAATGGATGAAAAAATCATGTCCGTTTCATTGCCCAGCAGCGCGGTCATTGCAGGCGCCCCGCCACGGTATGGCACATGTGTCAGGTCAGTATTGGTTTCTTGCTTGAACACCTCCCCCGCCAGATGCGCGGTCGTGCCGACTCCCGACGAACCAAAGTTGAGATGTCCGGGCTTATTCTTTGCCTCGGCAATGAGTTCCTCAACGGACTTGATCGGGCTATTTGCGTTGACCACCAAGACGTTTTCGACGTCGACAAGCGACATGATCGGCACGAAGTCCGTCTGCGGAGCGTATTGCAGGTCTTTAATGAAATTCGGGTTGACAACGATGGGGCCTATCGAAGCCAACAGTATCGTATAGCCGTCCGGCGCGGCCTTTGACACTGTGGCGGTGGCGAGCACGCCACCCCCTCCGGGCCTGTTCTGCACCACCACCGGTTGCCCCCAAGTTTGACTCAGCTTTTCTCCGATGATGCGGGCCAAGACGTCTGTGGAGCCTCCGGGCGCAAACCCGTCGACGATGGTGATGGGCCGATTCGGGTAGTCGGAATTGGCCGCCTGCGTTTCAGCGGTCCCCGCCATGTACAGCGCGCTCGCCACAATGGCACCATAAAGAACGCGTGGGAAGGTGAATGACTTTTTCATGCTTGCTCCTCTGGAAGGATCGTACTTATCTGTACAGTGTTAACTCGTTATGCCTTGGCAGGCGCATCGGGTCGTGCGATTTCGTAGAGATCGCTCGTCCGTGCATACCAGGATCGGCCATGCATGCGGGCCACGAGCCCAATGGCCTCACTCAGGACGTATTGCTTTTCAGCGTCGTAATACCGATCATCTATGTGGTAGTGGAGGATTTTCCCGACGATGATCACCCGATCATTGCCGATCTGCAAAATGGTTTCCAACTTGCACTCCAGGCTGATCGGCGATCGGGTTATTCGCGGTGCGGCCACCTGCACCGAAGGCGTGACATCCAAGCCTGCATGGTCGATTTCGCTCGTCCCATAAGGAAGGCTGGTCGCGCATAGGTTCATTTGCTCAGACAAATCCTCATTGACCAGGTTGACGACGAACTCTCCGTTAGCTTCGATATTGCGGCCAGTGTCTTTAAGAACACCTTTTTCACGCGCATCGATACCCACCACCACGACCGGAGGGCTGGAAGACATGATATTGAAAAGGCTGAATGGGGCGGCGTTAACCGTGCCGTCCTGGCATAACGATGTAATCAGTGCTATGGGGCGTGGCACGACGCTACTCATCAGCAGCTTGTAGCGGGTTTTCTCATCCAAAGACTGCAGATCGATATCCATAACTTCCTCTGAGGTGAACCATAAAAACGAATCCGCCGCGAACGTTGGCGCAACATCAAGACGCGGGGGATGCGGTCAGCCTGCCAGCTATGCTCCCTTGCCGTCTGGCGGCGTACTCCTTGCTATCCGAACAAAGCGCTACAGCCTCACGAGCGTCCTTCAATAACTCAGGAGAGTCCCGCCTGCAGAAAGCACGGAGCGCAAGCTTCGCCGCAGCCATGGATAGCGGTGAGTTATTGACAAGCGACTCCATTAGCCGGGTGAAGGCCTCGTCCTTTTCCGTGCCGGGCGACTTGTAATGCACCAGACCAATCGCCAGAGCCTCGTCCACGTATAGTTTGCGAGCCGTGAGCAACAGTTCGCGGGCCTGCGACTGTCCGATCGCATTCGCAAGCCGTGCCACGTTTTCACATGAGTATCCCAAGCCAATTCGAGCGGCTGGGACGCTGAAAATGCTGCGAGCGCCCCCTACGCGAATGTCGCAGCAAACAGCCAAAGCCAGGCCAGCGCCTATGCAAGGCCCTTCTATCATTGCCACCGTAGGCTTGGAGCATCTTTCAAGCGCGCCATATGCGCGTTCAGCCAGCTCGGAGTATGCTGCGGCCTGCTCGGCATTGGACCGCTTGCCGTCAAACTCCGACATGTCCGCACCAGCGCAGAAAACCTCATGTCCGGCGCCCCGCAGCATAATGGCTTTCACGCGGCCGTCAGACGTCAGCGCTTCGATTGCCGACGCAAGCTCGCTCCACATCGCCATCGATACGGCATTTCGCCTTGCGGGGTTGGATAACTCGATGGTACCGATCGCGTCGGTCACGAGCACATGAATGGCAGCGCGGTTAATAGGGTTCACGAAAAGCCTCCGGCGCTACACGACTATCTGTTGCTTCAAGTCTTGGATCACTTGATCGCTCAGGCCAAGCTCACGAAGAATTTCATCGGTGTGCGCGCCATGATCGGGCGCCGCCGTCTTTGGAGCCTGCAGCGACCGCGACATGCGTATGGGTTGGCCAAGCACCCGCATTGGGCCCAGGCGAGGATGGGTGATCGAGTGCACCGGTTTCAGGTGCCGGACATGCGGATCTTCCAGCATCTGGTCGATGCGCAATATGGGTCCACAAGCCACACCGGCGTCGTTCAGCACGTCGACCCAATATTTGGTCTCTCGAGTCGCAAATGTTCGAGCCAGTTCGGCATTCAACGCCTCTCTATTGGACGACCGGCCATGCTGATCGACGAACCGCTCATCTTCGATCAGCTCACTGCGATTCATTGCTCGACACAGTTTTTTCCACATTCCGTCCGCAGCCGCGCAAATCGTCAGGTAGCCGTCGGCCGTGGCATAAGCGCTGGTGGGCATCCTCGTCGCATGGTCGTTTCCGACTTGTTCCGGCAGCTCGCCCTCGTTGAGCCAGCGTGCCGCCTGAAAGTCCAGCAGGTTGATCAGAGTTTCCAGCAATGAAACCTGCACCCATTGCCCACGGCCGGAGCGCGTGCGCTCGTATAGCGCAAGAATGATCCCTTGTGCGCACATCTGGCCGGAAACCGAATCGGCAATGGCAATGCCGACCCGCACCGGAGGCGTACCAGCATGGCCGGTAATGCTCATGAGCCCGCTCAAGCCTTGAACGATTTGATCGAAGCCTGGTCGCTTCGCATACGGCCCATCCTGGCCGAATCCCGAGATACTCGCATAAACGATCCGGGGATTGACCGCGGCAAGCGAGTCATAATCAATGCGCAGCCTGCTTTTCACATCGGGACGGTAGTTTTCAACGACAACGTCCGCTGTTTCCACCAAGCGATAGAACAAGTCCAGGCCGGCGGGGTTCTTTAGGTTGAGCGTGAGGCTGCGCTTGCCGACGTTCAAGTTCTGAAAGTCGGAAGTATCTCTGGGTCCCCCCATATCCGTACCCTCCGCGAGCGCGGCGGGGCTCTCGATCTTGATTGCGTCCGCGCCCCAATCGACAAGCTGCCTGACCGCCGTCGGGCCGGCACGCACTCTAGTCAAATCCAGCACTTTGATACCGACCAGCGGACGAAGAGAAACTTCAGTCATGAAATACACCTAATGGAATTCAGATTAGTAGCGGCCTTTCTCGACGGAACAAAAAAATTGCTCCAGCATCCGATTGAAGCTGACCGGCTCCTCCAAGTTGATCGTGTGCCCCGTACGGGGTAATACGCACAAGCTGGAACGCGCCAAAGTCTGATGCAGGAAAAGGCTGGGCAACAAGGTCGGACGGTCCAGGTCTCCGGCGACCACCAGCACAGGCAATTCGATCCTGGACAACGGGTCGGCAAAGTCCCACAGGCACGGCCGCCCACCCTGTACGCCACGCAGCGTCCTCGAAGACCCGTCCATACTGTGTTCGGCCAGCTGCTTCTTGAACTCGGCCCAGCCCCTGGGGTCTTTGGACTGGAATATCTTGCGCCACGGCCCTTCGGCGTACTCCTCGGCGTAAGCCTCCATGCCGATTTCTTGCAGCCGCGCCGCCGAGACATGAAAGCCTTGCCGGCTCTTCTCATATTCATCGGGATGGGCGCCATGGCCGCAGCCTGAAGGCACCAAAGAAAGGCAACGCTCGGGAAAGTCCATACCGAGCTGGAGCGACGCGAAGCTGCCCATCGACAGACCAACGATATGAGCCTTGTCGACCTCTGCCGCGTCCATGACGGCCACGGCATCACGGGCTGCTTGCCGCATCGAATAATCCGATACATCCAACGGGACAGACGAGGGCGGGTAACCCCTGGCGTTATAGGTAATACATTGATAGTTTCGCGAGAAATACCTGACTTGCGGTTCCCAGCTGCGATGATCTCCGGCGTACTCGTGAATGAACAGAATGGGTACGCCTGACCCCGTCGCTTCAAAGTAAATGCTTGCGCCGTCGGATTCAGCAAAACCCGTGTGCGTTTTCATGCTTGCCACCCTTCCCGTGTTTACTGATTGACATTATCGGAAGGCAAGACTTATATTTCAAACGGTTATTTACGATATATAAATCGATTATTTTGATAAATGTCACCCTACGCCAGCTGATCTGCTTTCAAGAGGTGGTGCGTGCGCGCAGCTTCACTGGCGCCGCCGCACGTCTGCATACCAGCCAATCCAGCCTGAGCGCGGCAATCCGTGATTTAGAAGAGGCCATAGGCGCGCGCCTTATCCAGAGAACCACGAAGCGTTTCGAGCTCACCGATGTCGGGACAGAATTTCTCTTGTCCCTCAGCAACGTCCTGGAAGACCTGCAAAGGGCGCTTGAGTCAGCCTCATCAGCCAATCTGTTGCAGCGAGGGGTGCTTACCGTGGGCGCAACGCCGCTACTGGCAGGAAGCCTACTGGCCGATATCGCAGGCGAATTCAACAAGCGTCATCCCGCCATCCGCATACGGATACAGGACAGGGCCACCGAGTCGCTGACCAACTTGCTCCGCTCCCGAGAGATTGAACTGGCGCTTGGTACATTCGACGAGTCCGACAAGGACTTCGTCATCACTCCGCTGTTCAACGACCCGCTCGTCGCTCTTGCCCATGTCAGCCTGGACACTTCGCCGACGTGCTCCTGGACGTCCCTCCTGGCCTTGCCGCTGATATCCATCACGCGCACCAGCAGTGTCGGCAAGTTAATCGAGAAAACCGTATGGAACTTGGCGCGGGTCGACTATCAGCCCATCATCGAAGTCGCCAACTGGACCTCGGTCGTATCCTTGGCCCAGGCATTCAAAGGGGCATGCATCGTGCCGAGCTATGCCGCCGCGCGTTTGACGGCAATGACTTCTGATCTCAAGCGGCTAAGGCTTGTAGAACCCGAAATCGACCGGACCATCTCGGTGGCCCATAGCGCACTCTTCGAACTTTCGCCTGCTGCACGCAGTTTCCTTGCTCTGCTTCGGTCCACAGCCAGCCGGATCAGCGTGTGAAGCCCCCAGCCAAGCCGAAGAACTCAGGAAGCGCTACTGCTTCTTGATATGCAGCTTGCTCAACACCTCTTCAATCGTCGCGGTTTCTTCTTCCAGCATCGCCATGGTCTCCGACGCGGTCATGAACCTGGGGGCCCATTGGTTTTGCTCCAGGAACTGCTTCCATTCCTGTGTTTCGGCGACCTGCTTGAACGCGGATTCCCAGAATCTCACTTCCTCCGGCTTGATGCCTTTGGGCGCCAACACGCCTTGAGGGGAAGAGGTGATGGTGTCCACGCCGAGCTCCTTCCAGGTGGGGACGTCGCCCAGCACGCCCTTGAGGCGCTCGGGAGAGCCGATGGCCAGGACGCGGACCTTGCCGGTTTGCAGCGCGGGAATGATGGTGGGGGTGGTCGCCCCCACGACTTCCACGTTGCCGCCGATCAAGTTGGTGATGGATTCGCTGGATGACTTGAAGGGCACGAAGGTCAGCTTTGAGATGTCGACGCCGGCGAGCATCAATGCCTTTGCCACGCCGACATGGACGTCATTGCCCAAGCTGGCGGCGATGGCGATGTTCAGGCTGTCGGGCTGTTTCTTCAGGTGCTCGACCAAATCACGAGCCGTCTTGAAAGGCGAGTCGCTTCTGACCAGGACGCCGACGTACCCATCCAGCAGCATGACGACGGGCGTGTAGTTCTTGTAGGTGGTCTTGATCATCCCCAGGTAGCTGTTGTTGATGATTGCGGTCGGCAGCGTCATCAGGTAGTTGGGGTTGCCCACGTTCTGGTCCATGACGTTCAGGGCAAGCTGGGCGCCGGCGCCGGGCTTGTTCAGCACGACGAAATTGCTGACGAGCTTCTTCTGCATCAACAGATCCTGCAGTTTCCTGGCCACGATGTCGAGCGAACCGCCAGGCCCCGCAGGGACGATAAATTGGGTATTTTGGCCAATCTGGCTTCGCTCCGCCTCGGCGTTGAACCCTAGTGCTGACACGACAATCATCAAGCTCGACAAAATGGGCTTCAGCATCGCTTGTCTCCAACAGTGAACGTAACGTCTTTTGCCGGCCCGGGCTCGCGGACTGCGGGCCAGGGCCGGATGCTTTACTTCTGCTGCGTGAATTTATAGTAGTTCCATTTACTACTACTAGTCAATCATGACGTGACGATGCCGCCGCGGCGCCTTGCGGCCGCAAAAAGGCGGCGCCCGGCCCATGGCCCGGACGAGTTCAATGTGGCGGGTGACAAACGGGGATAGTGCGCGGGACCGCCTATAGCGCGTCCCAGTCCGCCGGTGTTTCGGCGATACGCCGCATGATGGACTTGCATGCCTGCAGCAGAGGCGCCACGTAGGCGGCCTCCGGGTCGGGCTTTTGGCGGAAGCGCAAGGTGCTGACGCTGATCGCCGCCACCGGCACGCCGTTGCGGCCGATGATGGGGGCGCCGAAGCAATAGATGCCGGCCTCGTTCTCTTCGTCGTCCACCGACCAGCCGCGTTCGCGGATCTGCTTGAGCTGCCGGCGCAACGCCGCGACGTCCCTTACCGTGTTGGGCGTGTGGCGCTCGAACGGCTGGGGCAGCAGATCGAGCGCCGCCTGCTGGGCGGCCGGGTCCAGGAAAGACAAATACGCCTTGCCCACCGCTGTGGAATACATGGACACGTTGGTGCCGATGCGCGAGTTCATCTGCACCGCGCTCAGGCTTTCCAGTTTTTCTATATAGACCATGTGCTGGCCGTTGGGTACGGCCAGGTGCACGGTTTCGCCGGTGGAATCCCGCAGATGCTTCAGGTCTTCAACGGCCGCCAGGCGCATTTCGGAGCGCCCCCAGCTGCGGCTGGCAAGCTGCACCAGCCTTGGCCCCAGTGCCAGCCTGCCGGTTTCGGGGTGTTCGACCAGCAGGCGCTCGGCCACCATCGCGGCCACGCTGCGATAAACCGTGGGGCGCGGGTAGCCGCTGAGCTTGCTGAGCTCGGCCACCGTCATGGCCGCCGGCGTATCGGCGACCAACTGCAGCAAGTGCATGAACTTCGAGAATGCGGCGGTACCCGCCACCTTTGCGGAAGGCGGCGGGGCGGTGCGAGGCGACTTGGGCATGGCAGAAGGCGTAACGCTGGAGGGCGAAAGAAACTAGGATGAGAAACCGACCCACGGCGGCTATTATCCCAGCAAACCCCCGGCCAAGTACAGCCCGCGCAACCGGCCGCCCCGCGGCGCCCCCCGCCTTCGTCAAGCGATCAGATAGCCCCCGTCGACCGGCAGAATGACCCCGGTCATGAAGGAAGACGCCGGAGAGCACAGGAATGCCACGCCCTTGGCCACGTCCTCGGGCGTGCCCCAGCGCCCGAGCGGCGTGCGTTCCAGGATGCGGCCGGAGCGCGCGGGGTCCTCCTGCAACGCCTGGGTCAAGGGCGTGGCGATCCAGCCCGGCGCAATGGCATTGACGCGAATGCCGTCCTCCGCGTAGGCAAGCGCCAGGGACTTGGTCAGTTGCGCCACCCCGCCCTTGCTGGCCGCATAGGCGGGCACCAGCGCGCCGCCGAAAAAGCTCAGCATGGACGCAGTGTTGACGATGCAGCCGGCGCGCCGCGCCAGGCGGTCGCGCGCGGCGCTGCAGACGCGCATGGTGCCGGTCAGGTTGACCGCCAGGACTTGCTCGAACACGGCCGGGTCGTGCTCCGCCCCGCGCCTGATGACGCCCGCGCAATTGACGACGATGTCGAGGTCGTCGATACCCCGCAGCAGCTGGTCCACGTCGTCCGCCCGGCTGACGTCGCCGATGCGCACCTCGATGTCCGGGCGGAGTTCGCCTTCTGTGTGGCTCAGGCCCGCCGCGATGGTGCGCGCGCCCAGCGACGCCAGCAGGTTGGCGACGCCCGCCCCGATTCCCTGCGTGGCGCCCGTGACCAGCGCCGTCTTGCCGGCGAATAGATCCGTTTGATAGGTCATGGCCGCCCGCTTAGAAAGTACCGGGATATGCGCCGCCATCGGCCAGCACATTCTGCCCCGTGATGTAGCCGGCCTGGACGCTGCAAAGGAATGCGCAGATCGCGCCGAATTCTTCGGCGTTCCCGAAGCGCCCGGCGGGAATGGCCGCCTGGCGCGCCGCCCGGATGGCGTCGACGCCCTGCCCCGTCTTGGCCGCCGCGCCCGCCAGGGTGGATTCCAGCCTATCGGTCGCGAAGGCGCCGGGCAGCAGGTTGTTGATCGTGACGCCGCGCGCCGCGATGCCGCTGCGCGCCACCCCCGCTACAAAGCCGGTCAAGCCGCTGCGCGCGCCGTTCGACAAGCCCAGAATGTCGATCGGCGCCTTCACCGCGCTGGACGTGATGTTGACGATGCGGCCGAAGCCGCGCCGCGCCATGCCGTCCACCGTGCGCTTGATGAGCTCGATGGGCGTCAGCATATTGCCGTCCACGGCCTTCAGCCAGTGGTCGCGCTCCCAGTCGCGGAAGTCGCCGGGCGGCGGCCCGCCGGCGTTGGTGACCACGATGTCGTAATCGCCATGCGCGGCGAAGGCCGCCTCGCGCCCCTCGGGCGTGGTGATGTCGGCGGCGACGGCCTTCACAAAGGCATCGTCGCGCGGGCGCGCGCCCAGCAATTGCTCGTGCGCGGCGTTCAGGGCCTCGGCCCCGCGCGCGACGATCACGACATTCACGCCCTCGCGCACCAAAGCCAGCGCGCAGCCGTAGCCCAGGCCTTTGCTCGCGCCGCACACCAAAGCCGTCTTTCCAGATATACCCAAATCCATGTTCTGCTCGCTCTCGATCTCAGGGGCGCATATTGAATTTTTCGATCAACGCCTTGAAGGTGGCGTTATCGCGTTCCATCTGCGCCGAAAAAGTCCGCGCGTCGGCCACCACATAGCCCAGGTTCTGGGCCGCCATGAACTGCTTCAGGCTGTCTTCCGCCGCCGCCGCGCTGAAAGCGGCGTCCAGCTTGTCGAGCACCGGCTGCGGCGTGCCCTTGGGCGCCGCGATGCCGCGCCAGGTGCCGATGGACAAATCGATATTGCGCTCTTTCAGCGTGGGCACGTTCTCGAATCCCGGCACGCGCTGATCCGCCATGACCGCCAGCATCTTGAGTTTACCCGTCTTGACGTGCTGGATGACTTCCGCCGGGCTGACCGCCACCGCATCGATATGGTTGCCCAGCAGCGAGACCACCGCCGGATTGCCGCCATTGAAGGGAACGTGATTGAACTTGGCGCCGGTCTTGTCTTCCAGCGCCGCGGCGGCCAGGTGCCAGATCGAACCGACGCCCGCATTGCCCACCTGCATGGTTTCCGGCTTGGCGCGCGCCGCATCCAGGAATTCCTCGATGGTGTTGTAGGGCGAGTTGGCGGCCACCGTGATCGCCGACGGATCCGCATTGAGCTGCTTGATGGGCGTGAAGCTTTCATAGGTGGTCTTGGTCAGCCCCAGGTGCGGAATGATCACCATATCGGCCGTCACCAGCGCCAGCTTGTAGCCGTCGGGCTTGCTGTTGGCCACATCCGTCAGGCCTATGCCGCCCGAGGCGCCGGGCTTGTTCAGCACCACCACCGGCTGCGGCAGATGCTTGCGCGACGCATCGGACAGCGCCCGCGCAAGGGCGTCGGTGCCGCCGCCGGCGGCGAACGTCACGACCAGCTCGACGGGGCGGCTGGGAAATTCCTGGGCATGCGCGGCGGGCACGGCGGCCAGCGCCGACACGGCGCCGAACAGGGTCGAAACAAGGCAACGATTGAATTCACGACGTTTCATTTGGGTGTCTCTTTGATCAGGTTTTATTGAATTGAAGGTGTGGTGGAATGCCGGGGAATCAGTTCAGTAAGTGGCGCGCCCCCCGGAAAGATCGAATACGGCGCCGGTGTTGAAGGTGCAGGAGTCGGAGCACAGCCAGGCCACCAGCTCGGCGACCTCGGACGCTTCCCCCAGCCGCTGCATCGGGCTTTTGGCGATCATGGTGCGCACGTGCCCGGGCGACATCTGCGACAGCAGCGGCGTCTGCACCGCCGCGGGCGCCACCGCATTGACGCGGATGCCGGTCAACGCCAGCTCCTTGCCCAGCGACTTGGTCAGGGCCAGCACACCCGCCTTGGCGGCGCTGTAGGCCGCGGCATCGGGCGTACCCTCTTTGCCCGCCAGCGACGCGATATTGACGATGCGGCCGGCATCGGCCGCGCGCATGTGCGGCACCACTTCGCGGCACACATTGAACACGCCGGTCAGGTTGACCTGCAGGATGGCGTCCCAGGCGGACGGGTCGTACTGGTCCAGCGGCCCCGTGGGGCCGGCATAGCCGGCGTTGTTGACCAGCATGCCCACCCCGCCCAGGCGGGCGATGGTGTCGGCGCAGGCGCGCGCCACAGAGGCGCGGTCGGTCACGTCGACCACGCAGGAATGCGGCGTGAGATCAGAAGCCTGCCGGTCCCACACCATGACGCGCGCGCCCTGCCCGCTCAGTTGGCGGACGATTTCCGCGCCGATGCCGCCGGCCCCGCCGGTGACCACCGCGACGCGTCCGGCGAAGTCATATCTTGCTTTCACTTGCATGAGTCAGCGGATGAATTGTCGGACATAGTCTTCGCCCAGGCCCACCTGCGCGAAGTGCTTGCGGCACATGTCGATCTTGGTGAAGACGTCTTCATAGCCCATGCCCTTCCCCCAGGGGTCGGTGTAGTACATGATGCCGTTCACCTGGAAGTAGGTGATCATTTCTTCGACATCGGGCGGCACATACAAAGTGTGCGTCTCGCCCGGCGGCTCGAACACATAGCTGCCCTCGGTCGCCTCCCAATCATGTTCGAGATAACGCCAGCGGCCCTTCAGCACGAAGCCATGGACGGCCTGCGGATGGCGATGCCGGCTGAGCACGCCCGACTTGCGGACACGCAGCAGATTCATCCAATAGCCCTGGCTGACGTTCAAACAGAGCGGCCGGAACCAGACGTTTTCAGCTTGCGGCACCCACAGGCGCTCGTCGGCGGGAATGGCCTGCGGAATGACGATTTCGGGCAGGGCGTCGGGCGGATTGGGATATTGATACGGCGTCATCGGGTCCGTATCGGGCGAGTCGACTGGCATGGTTTGGCCTTTTTGTCCTTAATGTGGATCAATCGTTTACATTGTGGACAGATTATAGCGAGCACTTTCAGGAATTCTTCATGGGGTTTACCCGCAGGAGAGGTGTGTGAGCACCAGCGCGGCCGATGGGCATCGGCAGGTGTGAGGCGGAGATGGGGGACTTGAGGGAGGGGTTGCGGCCGGTCCTACGGCCCGATCCATGCCAGCGCACGCACGGTTGCGCCGGCCGGCCGCGCGCCCAGCGCCGGCATCCAGCGCGGAGCGTGCTTCACCAGCACTTCCGATTGCCCGAGCTTGAGCTTTCGAGTTTGGCCGGAGGTTAGGTAAACCTCGCGGATAGGTACTTGCAGGGTTTGGCCCAATGCTGGGCCGTGCCCATGATGCTTTCCGTAAGCAATGGATTCAAGGCGCAAGACGTAAAGTCGTTGATCAGCACCATGAAAGAAAAGCCGGGCGAAATCAACTTCGGCTCCGGCGGCCCGGGCACGACGGCACACTTTGCCGAAGCGCTTTTTGTCAATCTGGCAGATGCAAAAGCCGAGCTGGTCCAGTATCGAGGTTCGGGTCCTGCTTTGGTCGACCTCATGGCCGGCACCATCGATGCCGTCATCGACCAGACCGTCACCATGGCCTCTTTGCATGCGGACAAGCGCGTCCGGGCCCTGGCGGTGACCGGCGATAAACGCGTGGAGCAGGCCCCTGACGTTCCGACCTTCACAGAGGCCGGCTTGCCAAGCTTTGACCTGGAGATCTGGAACGGCCTTTTCGCCGCCGCCGGAACACCGCCCGATGCCTTGGCGGAGCTGAATCAAGCCATTGCAAGTGTGGTGACGGACCCCGGGTTCATCGAGAAAATAAAGGGCTTCGGCGGCACCGTACCGCAAGGCGATAAACAAGGGCCGGAAGCGTTGAAGCAGCTTGTAATCAAGGACGCGCAGCGCGTGAAAGGCCTTTCCGCGCAGGGCGCCTTCGGCGCACAGAAGTGACGGGATGGGGTCGGATCCAACGGGCCTGGCCCCGCCCTCTAATACGCTCGCGCTGTTCCGCGGCTGATGGCCAGGCGCACGGATGCTGTGGGCAGGCGCTGCTGCAGCGGCGCCAAGGCGGCCACCGCCGTCGGGAAATCCGCATAGCGCACCAGAGCGATGCCGGTGGCGGCGAAGTACTGGATCGACACCGGGGCGGGGCCGGGTCCGGTGCTCGAACGAATCTCGGCTTCCGATGCCCCCGTGATAAGAATTTCGTTTGCGCTGCTTACCACCAGACCTTGGCTGTCAACCAATAGACTGGCGCCATCGGCGCCCTTCTGCGGCAGCAGCCGATAGGATTGCTTGCCTACGCTGTAGACCGGCAGATTGCCGAGTTGGCCAAGCTGGTCGGCCGGAATCCTGCTACCAGGCGCATACGTGCCGGCGGCTTCAGCGCCAAAAGCCAGCACGACCGCAGCAACGCCGCCCAAAATACCGTTGATCCATTTCATGATGTGTCCTTGTGTCAGGCAAGACCTATTGTGCAATGATACGAGCCTGCGCATGCAAGAGATAGTCGGACGGGGCGGCGGCGCCGCCGAAGCAGCTCAGGGAAACAGCGCGCTCATATCTCCCCGCCGCGTTCTCCCGGGCGTAATTCAGGGGAAGGTCAGGGTTGGCCGCCACCAGGTAGACTTTCCAATCGCCGGCCGCGGGCTCGCCATAGAAAGCCACGCTGCTCATGCCGTAATCCTCGAAGCTCGTGATTTCTTGTGAACGAAAAATATCATTGGGCAGCTTCAGCAGCGACATCGTGCCCGACGGCGACTGCACGGCAATACCGACGGAGCCCAAGCAAACGTTATCGCCGGACAGGCGGACCTGCACGGTGTCCGCGACCTGCTCCGCCATGCTCAGGGTTCCCAGCAGCGTGATTTCCCGGTAGGGGAGATCACGCGCTTGCGCATTGGTCACACCGGCTTCCGCGAAGTGCTCCGCATACTGGTCGCCCTGGTACCAAACGCTAATATTCTGGAATTCGGGTATCTTGACATCGTCGAGCCGGCTAAGCTGTGGATTCCGTTTGTATTGTTGCGCCAATTCTATGGCTCGCGCCGTATCGGGTACCCCAAACCCATACCAGTTCGAATACTCGTGGCCGGCGCCGTTCTTCTGCCAGCCCAGGTCGATGGGGAACACCTTGGAGCCAGGCCGGATGTCGTCTTTGCCGCCCAATTCTTCAAGCAATTGATTGGTGACGAGATCCATGCGCGCGCCGTAAGGAATCAGGCCCTGCGGGTGGGGCGACCCTTGCAGGTAGCCGGCGTCGACCTTGCGCGCCGACATTCGCAGAATGTCGCGAACGTCCCGCCAGCTTAGATCGGGATTGGCGGCGAGCATCAACGCGACCACCCCGGAGATGGTCGGCGTCGCCGCCGATGTGCCGTTCATGTAAGAGTAGTCGCAATCGGGGTTGTCAGGCACGCCATTGCGCTGCGATTCGCCGCGCAGAAAAGCCGTTTTTGCGCTTTTGGTGCTATAGCCTAAAGTGCAGCCTCGCATATCGGTGGAGAATATGGTGGGTCCGCTGTAGTCGTCGGTGGCCGCTTCACCATAAGTACCGCCGGCGCCATATTCGCCGCCCAGGCCACTGATCCAGTTGACCGAGCCCACGCTGCTGTAGCTGCTGGATTCGCCGAACGCATTGACCGCCGCCACCACGATGGTGTTGGGTTCCTTCGGCCCCAGCTCGTCGTTGCCAGGGTTGCTGCAATCGTAATACGCTGCGCCAAGCCCACACTCGTAGCTGTGAAAATCATTGCCCGCCGATTTCAGGTAAATGGCCCCCTTTCCGCCACGCAACTTCTTGAGCGAGCGCATGATCGGTGTGTAGCTATCGTCTTCGGAATCGTACGAAAAGGGCGCCCCGGAGTATCCCAGCGAAGCGTTGATGACGTCCGCAGAGCTGGACCACGGCGCGCCGCCCATTGCAGCCGCCCAGCCCGCAACGCTTTGATGCTCAAGGAAGTTGACACCGCCGACTCGCGCGCGCGGAGCGATGCCCATCACGCCTTTGCCGTTCTGAGCAGCGGCAATGATGCCCGCCACCGCCGTGCCGTGGGGAGCCGCCGAGGTCGTCGGAGCTGTGGGATGGGGATCTTGAGTATTCGAACCCAAGTTCCAGGATAGCGAGAAGTCCGCATTGGGAGCCAGATCTTCGTTGTGAAGATCGACACCCGAATCGACCACCAGCACGTTCACGCCCTGGCCCTTGATGCCCTGCCGATGCACCGGTTCAACGTTCAAGTCCATCCCGCCACCGAAAACGTCCGGGTAGCCCTTGAAATGGCTGTCTTGATAATTCAATGCCCATTGGAATGTGTACAAAGGCTCTGACGCACCTGTCTTGCATGCATAGGGGCCGGATTCGACGCAGACGACGTCAGGAATCGGCGGTGCGTCGGATCCACCCGAACCATCGCAGGCGGCAAGCGCGATTGAAAGAAAGGAAAGCAGCGTCCAGCGTACGGAAGTTTTTGTTTTCATGGGCATCATGGATGTTAACTACGCAGGCAAATGGCATGGGGCCGTGCCGCGACTCGACTTTGTCTGCGCAGTATACCTTCATAGACACCTTTACTTACACAAATTCGATATTCGCATGTTTTAAGGGGTGAGACCTCATGCCGAATATTGCCGAACCGTAAGGTGAACTTAATACACGGCCATCCTGCTTTAGCTCAGATATCCTGACTAACGCGCTGATAGCGATACTTTTTCACACCGCAAAGGATGGCTCTGGCAGCGGGCATTTACGTCTGTCCTGATCTGGACCAAGATCAACGCATATGCAGAACGATAAGCTTCTATGATCTGGCGGAGCTGATCACGTTCGGAGCGCTCGTCTTCGACCAGTCCGCCATGATTCGTTATGCTACGAGGAGGACGGACCCCATGCCAGCGACAGTGGTGGGGTCGGACCCCCACACCTTCAGCCGACGTGATGTACCAGACCTGGTCCCTGTTCGATGATGAACCTGCCATCGGCTGGAGCCGGGACGAGGCGTCCAACCCTGCAATCCAATCGTCTCCACCGTAGGCTCATTGTCGACGTCGCTGTTTGCCGACGAAGACACCGAAGTCTTCATAGACCGCACGTCCGGCCTCGTCAATGCCAAAGCGTCGCCGCATAGAGTGGATGGGGTCAGACCCCGTACGGGGTCTGACCCCTGCTAAAGACGTTCCAGTGCAGGCTCATATCCACTCAACAGCGAAACATCATCATCGTTTGGCTGCAGCAACCCAAGGTGGTCAAGCATCATCCAGGCCAGGCAATAGTTTGAACTGAGGACTGGAATGCCCAATCGTTCGCGCAAAGGCTTCAAGGCTCGCAGTGTCGGCATCCCCGTGCCCGAGAGCAGCAAGACATCGGCGTCGCCCCCTGCAAGGGTTTCACAGGCCTTCAATACCGACGACGTCCGGACCGCGTACACGCCGCGGGTATCGCTGCTGGGCAAGGTGATGTGCTCGGTCCTGACTATGTCGATATTCTGCGCGGCCCAATAGTCTTTGCAGGCGTCGGTCAGCCATGCCGGATACGGCGACAGCAACGCAATGCGTTTTGCGTTGAGGCGGGCAAAAGCGGCCCTGATGGCCTGCGCTGCGGACACCAAGGGATATCCGACAGCATCGGACACCTCCTTCATGCGTCTGTCTTCAAGCTCCGCCCCAACCAGATACGACGCGCCGGTGCAGGCAAAGCCCAGGGCGTCGAGCTTCAAGGTGTCGAAACTGGTCGGTGCCTCGTAGAAGTTAGAGGCATACTGGAACAAGCGTTCGCGCGGGTCGCTGTCTTGGCTGGTCAAGCGTGTCGCCACGAGCGAAACCCCTGCCGGCATCAGGACGTTCAATTCAGGTTCCACTGTAGGGTTGGCCTGCGGCAACGCGACGCCAACCACTGCTTTTGCTCCGTATTCCCGATCGTGCATGAGCGCCCTTTTGAAAGATTCAGTTTGGTGGCAAAGACGCCGTTGGTGGCGCATTTACCGGCCTGGTACGGGCCTTGTCCTTGCTGAAATGATCTATTGACACAACATTAGGTCACCCATAGTATGGTGGAACAGTTTGGAAATCAAGGCTAGGAAAACGTATTAAAAACTCAGGGGCATCGCCACGCAAACGAGGCCTCTCCTTTCCGAATTACCTACTGACACCAGGAATCCGCTGTGAGCACATTTGCAATAGAGGCGATGGATTTGTCGAAGCGCTATAGCCCGGCGATGACGGCATACGAAGGATTGACGGTTCAGATACACCCCCGCGAGTTCTGTGTTTTCGTAGGAAGATCCGGGTGCGGGAAAACCAGCCTGTTACGCACGTTTGCCGGCCTCAACCCACCGACCAGCGGCCAATTGATGCGCGACGGCCAACCGGTTTACCTAGAGGCGAACCGGCCAAATGCCACCAAGCGCCTGGGGTTCGTGTTTCAAGAGCCCAATCTCCTTCCGTGGCGCACGGTGGCCGAGAACATTCGCCTCCCGCTGGAAGCCTCCGGCACGACACAAGACTCCAAAGCGCGCGTGGCCGAACTCGCCGAACAAGTGGGCCTGGGAAAATTCCTTGATGCATTTCCCGGTGAACTGTCAGGCGGAATGCGGCAGCGCGTGTCGCTGGCGCGCGCCCTCATCTGTGAACCCGATCTGATCCTGATGGACGAACCGTTCGGAGCGCTGGACGCCATCACCCGCGAAAGCATGAACGAGCTGCTTGAACGCGTCTGGCATTCCACTTCCGTAACGGTTGTCCTCGTCACGCACTCGATTTCCGAAGCGGTGCTGCTGGCGGACCGCGTCGTCGTCATGACGCCGCATCCCGGACGCATCAAATCGATCTACCAAGTCGACGCACCCCGTCCCAGGGGCGCGTCATGGCTGGCCAGTCCCGAAGCACTATCGCTTTCGGCACAAATCAAAATCGATCTGGAGGGGTAGCAATGCAAAGCAAGGCCAGCGGGTCGAGAACAGCCGCCCTGCGAGGGCTCCGAGGCTCCAGCCTTTCAGCTGCAGTCATCCTGGCGTTCTTGGTGATCTGGGAAGTGGCCGTCACAAGCATGAAGGTCAGCCCTTTGGTGCTGCCGGCGCCTTCCCAGATCTTTCTGGCGGCGTTCCATATGGTGCGACAGCCGTGGTTTGCACAGCATATTGCCACGACCGTTTCCGAAATACTCATCGGCTTCTCCATTGCAATCACGTTCGGCGTCTTTTTCGGCGCCCTCATTTCCAAGTTTCGATGGGCTGAAGTGATATTCAGCCCATTTCTCATCGGGTCTCAAGTCACGCCCAAAGTTGCGTTGATGCCGCTGTTCATCTTGTGGTTCGGCTTCGGCATCTACTCCAAGATCTTCATGGTCGCACTGCTGTCGTTCTTTCCCATTCTAAAAAACACGATCCTGGGCTTCCGATCCATCCCCTCGGCCCAATACGACCTGTTCCGCATCATCGGCGCCAGCCAGTTCAAGGTGATTCGATCCCTTGAGATACCGGCGATCTTGCCTTTCATCCTCACCGGCATCGAGACGGCGAGCGTGCTTGCCGTGACAGGAGCGATCGTGGGCGAGTACCTGGGCGGAAACGAAGGACTGGGCGCGCTTATCGTCATGACACTCAATGCCTTGAAGATCGATCAAATGTTCGCGACGGTTCTGATATTGATCGTTTTCGGCATCTTCTTCTATACCGCCGTTTCTTCATTACGCCGCGTGCTCGTGCGCGGGCCGACTAGAACTACCTCGGAGACCTGAAAGTGATTGAGCTCAACACACGAAACCATCCGGCTGCCTGGACGCATGCGATGGCGAAGCAGCCGGACACCTGGACTATAAGCTTCACTGACGCCGAACGCGACCAGATCACGGCATTGTCGAAAGCCCTGGCGCAAGAAAATCGCCCCACTGACGCAATCGAGTCGCAGCTGTTCCAGGCGCAGTCCGGCACCTTGCATCAAACCTTGCAGGACGCCGCCAACGAGGTGCTCGACGGCCGCGGATTCGTGCTGTTTCGCGGCTTCCCCCTGGATTCCCTCGACAAGCGCGAGGCCGCCTATGGCTACGCCGCGGTAGGGCGCTACTTTGGCCGCGTCATTGCCCAGAATCCTCAAGGCGACGTCATCGGCAAAGTCATGAACCAGTCAAAGAACTGGAAAACGGACTCCACCGTCAGGGGATACCAGACCAGCATGCATATGGATTTTCACAGCGACTCATGCGATGTCGTCGCACTGCTGTGCATCAATCCCGCCAAGTCGGGCGGCCTGTCGGCCATTGTGAGTTCCGTTGCCATCTACAACCACATGGCGGAGCATGAGCCGGATCTGGTCGAGGTCCTGTGCCAACCCTTCGCCTATGACCGGCGCGGCGAGGAAGTCGCCGGGGTGTTGCCTTATTACTCGACCGCGCTTTTCCATGAACACGGCGGGGAAGTGTTCAACCGGTACTGCCGAGAATACATCGAATCCGCCCAACGGTTTCCCGACGTGCCAAGGCTGAGCAGCCAACAGCTTGCCGCAATGGACGAGTTCGACCGCCTTTGCCACAGCGACGAATTCATTCTTCATATGGACTTCCAGCGTGGCGACATCCAGTTCCTGAACAACCACGTCATCCTGCATTCGCGGACAGCGTTCGAGGACCATGAAGAGCTGGAGCGCCGCCGCTTGCTGTGGCGGCTTTATGTAAGCAACCGCAGCGCGCAGCAACGCCCGGCCTGTTACGAGTCCCGGTTCTCGGACCCGGAGCGATGGGCGCTTCGCGCATTCTCCGAACAACCCGAACGTGCTTGAGGACAAGAACATGAACAGAAGATCATTCTGCCTGGCGACCGCGGCAGCGCTCGGCACCGCAAGCGCCCAGCTCATTTTTCCTTCCCGCGCCTCCGCCGCCACGAGATCGCTCAGCTGGGTGTCGCCGGCCCGCATCAACCTGGTTCATTCCTACGTGCTCGCAGGCGTGGCGAAAGGCTGGTTCAAAGAGGAAGGTCTCGACATCGACATACGTGTCGGAACGGGGACCGCCCAAAGCATCATCCAGGTCGCCTCTTCCAACTCGTTCTTTGGTCAGGCCTCTTCCTCGACGTCGTGCCCGGCCATTGCCGACCAGGGGGCCGACCTGCTGACGATAGGCCAGATCGCTTACAAGGGCTTCTTCGAGCTGGCTTCCACGAAAGCCAAGCCGATCGAAAGCGCGGCGCAACTGCAAGGCAAGACCGTCGGGGTGATGTCCCTGGGCGGCACGACCGACGTGCTGCTGGATGCCATGAGCCTGGCGGCCGGGCTGGACCCCTCCAAAGTGAAGAAGGTGGTCACGGGTACATCGTCAGCCGGCGTGGCGTTTCTTGAAAGGGGCGACGTCGACGCATTCTTCGTTTTCCCCGACAGCAAGTTTGCGCTGGAGAAAATGAACGTCGGCTTGTTCTATGTCCCCGCCGACGATTTCGCTCCGTTTCCGGGCGACGCCATCCTGGTCTCGAAGAAGCACGCGTCAGACGCGGCCAACCACGACGCGATCGTCAAGTTCCTGAAAGTATGCCGCAAAGGACTGGACTACATGCAGGACGAGAAGCACTTTGACGAGCTCATTTCCATCGTCGCCAAGTTCAACCCAATAGAAGGCGCCGACGTCGAAAAAGGACGCAGTGTCCTTGCCATGCTGAAGACCTACTACCAGCCCACTGGCGGTGTCCCGCGCCTGGTCTGCGATGAGGCAGCCTGGCAACGCGCCGTAAAGATCATGGAGCAGATCGGCGTGATCAAGAACCATGGCGTTGCACTGAACCAGTATGTCGATAACTCTTTTGCCAAAGAGGCCGTAGCGTAAGCGCAATCCGGCCCACCCAACAGATTGATATAGGAATTGCCATGTTGAAATTCAAGATAGGTCTTGGTATTGCTCTTGCCGTCGCGATGACCGGCGTGTCAGCGCAGAAGTTCCCTGACAAACCCATCCGCATCGTCGTGCCGTACAGCCCCGGCGGCGGGACGGATGCGGCGGCGCGCTTGATCGGGGAACACGTCGCAAAGTCCTTGAAGCAGACCGTCATCATTGAAAACAAAGCCGGCGCCTCCGCCAACATCGGCACGCAATTCGTGGCGCGGGCGCCCGCCGACGGCTATACGGTGCTTGTCGCGGCGCCCAACTTCACCACCAGCGAGGCCTTGTTCAGCAAGCTGGAATGGAAGTTCGAAGACTTCACGCCGGTGATCCAGTTTGCCCGCTACAGCAATGTTCTGGTGGCGTCCGCAGGTTCGCCGTACTCCAGCCTGCAGCAGGTCATCGACGCGTCGAAAGCCAATCCAGGCTCGTTGAGCTTCGGTTCCGCCGGCGCGGGCTCCAACGCCCACCTCAGTGTGGAGCTTCTTAACTCAAAGACCGGCGCGAACCTACAGCACGTCGCCTATAAGGGATCCGGCCCCTTGAAGGCGGACTTGATGGGGAACCATATCCCGCTGGGCGCCGACGGCCTGGCGGGGCTTACTGAAATGATCAAGACGGGCAAGGTGAAGGGGCTGGCGATATTGGCCCCCCAGCGCTCCCCATTTGAGCCGGACATCCCCAGCCTGGGCGACATCGGCATCCACGACGTCGATGCAAGCGGCTGGTCCGGGGCGCTGGTTCCGGCAGGGACGCCGCCGGAAACGGTTACGATCCTGCATCGCGCCTTTGCCGCCGCGCTGAAGGATCCCGAACTGGCCGGGAAACTGAAGGCGCTTGGGCTGGAACCCGTCGGTGGCACTTCAGACGAATTCCGGACCTACCTGCTGCAAGAGCGCAAGAAATGGGCCGAATTGATCGAGGCAAAGAACATCAAATTCGATTGAAGCCCTGGGCGGGCCGCTTAGAAAGGCCCTGGAATTCCGAGGTCGGGGGCCGCTTCCTCCCAGACCTTGGCGGCATCGATCATGGTCGGTCCGCCCCGATGAAGCAGGACGTAGGACAATGCCTCTGCCACTTGCTCGCGGCGCGCGCCGAACTTGAAAGCGCGCGCCAGATGTACACGCATGCCGGCCGCATTACGCCGGGAGGCATGGCAAACGACAGCGGCTATTTCAGCGATCGCCGCGGCGGTCTGCCCCCTGGCTGCTTCAAAGAGCGAGATGTAGCAGCCCATGGCCCGATCTTCCTGCACCCACTTGTTGAACGCGTTGTGTCCGAAATGCAAGGCATCGAAGGCTTCGCATGCGCCGGCAATGGCCACCGCGTCGGTGATGGCCTCGTCGGTCATTCCTGCCTTGGCGCCGCGCTCGAGATGAAAGAACGCGTACTGTTCCCGTGTGACGGCAATGAGCGCTATCCACACCACCTCGCGCTCATACAGCGTCAGCACGCGCTCGTCCAGGGTAAGCCGCGTATATAGGGAGTCATATGTCGCCAGCAGGTCGGGATCGGATTCCCCGAGCAGTCGATGATAAGGTAAAAGGTATCCCCGCTTTTCGAACATTTCTCCCAACAACTTATCGCGACGCCGTGTTTTCTCAGAAATGTCCATTTGATCGTTGCTCCATGCGAGTATTGAGAGTCATATGAAAAAAGAAATGTGTAATCGACGGGTATTGGTGACCGGAGCAGGCTCGGGAATCGGCCTCGCCACGGCAAATACACTATACAGGTATGGCGCCCGCATTGCAGCAGTCGTACAGACCGAAGCCCAGGCCTTGGCAGTCAGCGAAACGATACCCGACGCGGCGGTATTCCTCCATGATTTGCTGCATCACGAAGAGTCCGCCCTGCTGCCCGAACGCGCCGCGTCTGCCCTCGGCGGTCTCGATGGCGTCGCGTGTTGCGCCGGTATTTTTTTTCGCGGAAAGTCGGACGGCATCACACTGCAGCATTGGCAGCAAACCTTCGATCTCAACCTTACCGCCAACTTCATCCTGATCAGGGCGGCGATCGCTCATATGCGCGTGGCGCCGGCACCCAATGCCAGTGTTGTCGCGGTCAGCAGCCAGCTTGGCCAGGTCGGCTACCCAAATGGGCCCGCTTATGCCGCAAGCAAGGCCGCGCTGGATAGTTTGATAAAATCGCTGGCGCTGGAATGGGCGCACACAGGCATACGCATCAATGCCGTGGCCCCCGGCCCCGTCCGAACCGCCATGACACAGGCAGCGCTTACGGATTCCTCGGCACGCGCGGCGATGATAGAAGGCGTGCCCATGGGGCGTGTAGGCGAGCCGTCGGAAATTGCCGAGGTAATGAGCTTTCTGCTGTCGGAGCGCGCGTCTTTCATCACGGGGCAGATTCTTTGCGCAGATGGGGGATACACAGTACGGTAAGGCTTCCGTCAAAGCAGCGCGCGTCATTCGCCCACCCTCACGATCAACCATGAAAACCTGCTGGACAGGCTTTTGAAACAATGAAACCACTCCCCCGAGAGAACGGCGATCGTGAAAAAGTTCACAGGCCGGTTTTCAGCGGATCCTCTGTACTACCGTTGTATCACAGGCTGTATTTGATATTGCGTGAACGCATCATCACGGGCAAGTACCCGCCGGATCACGTCCTGCCGGCGGAGGCCGAACTCATGATCACGTTCGGCGTGGGCCGGACGACCGTGCAACGCGCACTGAACACGCTGGCAAGCGAAGGCTTATTGACACGCGCCCGAGGCAGGGGCACGGCGGTTACCCGCAACATAGAGTCGCTGCAGGCCGGCAAACCTATACCTGCCGGCATCCAAAGCCTGCTTGTCAATTTGAACGATATCGGCCAGGGGACCACGGTAAGACTGATCGAGTTCGAGTACCAGGGCGCGACACCCACAATCGCCGAGGCACTGCGGCTGCAAGCCGGCGCGCTTATCCAGAAAGCCACGCGTGTGCGCATGCTGGGGGATGAGCCCTTCTCTTTGTCGATCAGCCACGTCACGGAATCGGTAGGGCGGGCATTCACGCAAGACGATCTGAAAAACAATAGCCTGATCGATATGCTGAAACGCACCGGTGTGGAAATCGCCCGCGTAGAACAGTCGGTGACCTGCACCCTTGCCGACGAAACCCAGTCCGCCTTCCTGCAGACCCACGTCGGCGCCCCGCTGATGAAATTGACCCGCCTGTTCTTTGACAAAGACCTGCAGCCTGTCAATTTCGCCGAGATCTATTATCAGGCTGACCGCTTTCAGCTTCGCATCACATGGACACGCGACGCCGACGACCAGATGCAAGTCGACCTTTGAGGGGTGGGGGCCCCCCAGGGGTGCCCCCCCCACCCCCAACACCCCCCCCCCAGGGGGTGTTGGGCGGGAACAAAATGGGTGGGGGGTGTGTTTGCCCGGCGCTGTTGTAACCCCCAATTTAGGTGGG
>JACDJC010001169.1_pt1 | contig 24333 bp, 10 predicted proteins | sample 7454191 | NCBI WGS metagenome assembly JACDJC01 (sample SAMN14253291, study PRJNA609438) | sludge metagenome | isolation source: sludge after 25d culture with pyrite and EDTA | collected 2018-12-20 | reverse complement strand
CGAAAACAGTGCTTTTGCAGGAACGTACGGAAAGCCTACCTTTGAGCCGATGCCAGCCTTCTTGCCCGCAGCCGCAAGGAACACCGCAGCCACGACAACGACAATAACCAGAATAAAAACCCACGACATACGACTTACTCCTCTGTTGCCACATAACGCTTGAATTAAGCCGCGCCGCGAAGCGGCGTCGGCTTGAATGAATTGTTAGGGCGCAGCTGCGAAGTCAGACCTGAGCCCAATCTGGAATTGACCCTGGAGCGTGCGGAGCAAGAGCGTACTGTGGAACTTGGTAACGATGGAAAACTGCGGGCTGCAACGGGATGGCTGCGTGAGGGTTGTGATACACGCGAAAATCAAGATTGCCGTTGATGTGCCCGATGACAGCGATAGCACTGACCGAAGTATTGCTGTTGGGTGTCATCTTGCGACGGCCACCGAACTTCTTATCCGTAATATAGGGTGAGTGGCTCGGGTCTCTTGGCACGGCATACACCAGAGTCTCAAAGCCGTGCATTGCCACCCGGATGTTGTATGGGCTTGTGTGCTCGGCCGCGAAGCCAGTATCCATGAGAACGAGAAGGCCGGGTAAGCGGCCTTTTGCCCGCATCTTGATCTGCGGGACGGCATCACTAATCTTGCCGCGCACCCGCTGCCCAGGTGTGGAACTGACAACGACAAACTCACCGGCACGAGCTCGGCGCTGGGCGTCTAGCTCATCTCGATTGGGTGAAATTTCCTTGATCTCGACGATCACCTTACGGCGTGGAACGAAAATCTCGTAGTCCGGCGTACGTGAGTTGCCAGTCCCAATCCGAACGCAGCGAATGCGCTTGGTTTGGCAGAAATCTTCAAACAGCTGCTCGGATTGCGTGAGACTCACTTCTGCGCCCTAACGCTGGAGTTAAGCGGCGGCGCAGCCGTCCGCCTTGAATGAGTGGTTATGCGTCAGCCACCGTGGCCAACAATTGCTGTTTGGCAAAGCGATGGAGAGCGAAATTTCCGCGAACCCCGTTGATGAAAAAAAGGAGTATGAGCACCGACATGATGATGCTGGATGCGGAAGCCTGCGGTGCTGAAATGAATAGAAAAACCTTCTCAATAATGAACAGAACAAGGCCTACGACAGCGAATGTCCTTGAGCGACGGCGGATACGCCAGGCGATGAACAAAAACAACGCTGCGTCGATGTAAGCAGAGGCATCGATTGTGGCAATGCTTGTTTTCGTGTAGAGCGCAATAGTTGCGAAAATGGTTGTGACCGATGCGACGAATATGGCTGCCCAAAACGCGCTGTCGGACGCCTTGACCGCGTCGATAGTCGTTTCAAGATTTGGCCAGTACCAATTGCTCTTTGAATTCTTCGGCACGATGATCCCCCTTTTCTGACGCATAACGCTTGAATTAAGCGGCGGCGCAGCCGTCCGCTTGAATGAGATGTTAGACGGTTGCGACGCTGCATGCTCGGGCGACAACGACTGCCGAGACGAGCGCACAGCTTGAACAACCGACTGCCCCAAAACTACCAGCTCTGAATGCTCAGGCTTGCGACGACGCTGCGCGAAAAGCTGCTACGGCGATGGACGACAAGCCAGCGCGAAGCTTGGCGAAACACACCACACGAAGAACCAACACGAGCTACCGACTAACGCTTAGTCGATTTCAAAATGAAGTCTAGTACAGCAGCATAGCCCCAGCATTCTGTCCACGGATCGAGCTGTCACCCTACACCAATCAACGACTTGTCCTCCTTGGCGCCGCCTAATTCGGCAGCCTAATCTCGCCATGTGTACGGACGGGAGACAAGGATGACATCCTTTCACGAGGCAGGGCAACGGACAAGTGGCGAGGGTGGTCGGCCTTCGCCGAAGCTGCTGGATCAGGTGCGCGGGCGGATGCGTCGCCTGGGCATGGCCAAGCGCAGTGAGGAAGCCTATGTAGGCTGGATTCGCCGCTTCATCCTGGCCAATAACAAGCGTCACCCGGCTGACCTGGGCGCGCCGGAAATCGAGCGCTTTCTCACGGCGCTGGCGGTGCACGGACATGTCGCCGCCGCCACCCAGAACCAGGCTTTGTCGGCGCTCTTGTTCTTGTACAAGCAGGTGCTGGGAGTCGAACTGCCATGGCTGGACAGGATCGAGCGGGCCAAGCGGCCGCAGCGGTTGCCGGTGGTGCTGACCAGAACGGAGGTCACTGCTTTGCTGGGCGAACTGACGGGCTTGCATTGGCTGATGGGCAGCTTGTTGTACGGCACCGGCATGCGGTTGATGGAATGCGTGCGCTTGCGTGCCAAGGATATAGATTTCGAACGTGGTGAGATTCTGGTGCGCCAGGGCAAGGGTGCGAAAGATCGGCGCACCATGTTGCCGCGCTCACTGCGCGAGCCGCTGCAGGCGCAGCTGGCCGAGGCGGCGCGGATTCATCAGCGCGATCTGGCGGCCGGGTTCGGTCGGGTCTGGATGCCCGATGCACTGGCACGCAAGTTTCCCGGTGCTGCAGCGGACTGGGGTTGGCAGTATGTGTTTCCCGCGACGGCGCGCAGTATCGACCCTCGCGATGGGGTGGAACGTCGCCACCATGTAGACGAGTCGCGACTGCAGCGCATGATCAAGACGGCGCGGGATCGTGCCGGCATCGTTAAGCCCGCCACTTGCCACACCCTCCGACATTCCTTTGCCACCCACTTGCTGGAGGCCGGGCAGGATATCCGCACGATCCAGGAGCTACTCGGCCACAAGGACGTGGCAACCACCCAGATTTATACCCACGTGCTCAACCGCGGTGGCCACGGCGTGTTGAGCCCGCTGGATCGTTGAGCGCCGACGACCAGGGTTCGGTGCATCGCGGACAGTCAGCGCGCGACTGGATGAAGCCATCCGACCATCCGGAATCATGGGTTCCCGCCGCTGTGCTGCAGCTGGACCCGCTACCACGCGCTGCGACCACGCCGGCTCACCGTGCAATCCTTCCGCTCCACCCGACACCGTCTGGCCATCGGGTTCACGGCCGCCGCGGATGCTCGACCACCACCTGATGTTCACGGCCGTCCTTGCTCAACTGGACCAGACCGTCCGGCTGCAGCTCGCCGTCGAGCGTCACGGATCCGGCCGCGCCGGCGTCCAGCTGGCGTACCTCGATCCGGTACCAGCTGTCGTGATAGCGGTAGTCCATGCGGAATCCCTCCCAGTGCGCCGGCAGCACCGGTGCAAAATGCAGGTGGCCGTTTTCCAGGCGCAGGCCGAGCAGGGATTCGATCATCAGCCGATACATCCAGCCGGCGGAGCCGGTGTACCAGCTCCAGCCGCCACGGCCGACGTGCGGCTCGACCGCGTAGACGTCGGCGCTGACCACGTAGGGCTCGACCTTGTAGACGTCCATCTGCGCGGCGTCGAGGCCGTGGTTGACCGGGTTGATCATGCGCAGCAGCTCCCACGCGCGGGCGCTGTCGCCGAGTTCGGCGAAGGCCATGGTGGCCCAGACCGCAGCGTGGGTGTACTGGCCGCCGTTTTCGCGCACGCCGGGCACGTAGCCCTTGATGTAGCCGGGGTCCATCGGCGACTTGTCGAACGGCGGATCGAGCAGTTGCACCAGGCCGGCGTCGCGACGCACCAGGTGCTGGTCGAGCGAGTCCATCGCCTGCTGGCGACGCTCGGGGGATGCGATGCCGGAAAGTACCGACCAGCTCTGCGCGATCGAGTCGATGCGGCATTCGTCGTTGCCAGCCGAGCCCAGCGGGGTGCCGTCGTCGAACCAGGCGCGGCGGTACCAGGCGCCGTCCCAGGCGTGCTGTTCGAGCGCGCTGCGCAGTTTGGCGACTTCCTCGTCGCAGCGCGTGGCGAACGCTTCATCATCATGCAGCCGCGCGACCTCGGCGAAGCGCTGCAGTACCTCGCAGGAGAAGAAGCCCAGCCAGACGCTCTCGCCGCGGCCGGCCTCGCCGACCCGGTTCATGCCGTCGTTCCAGTCGCCGCCGCCGATCAACGGCAGGTCGTGCACGCCGCGCGGCAGGCTGTGCTCGATCGCGCGCACGCAGTGACGATACAGCGGCTCGAACCGGCCCGAGGGCTGCGGCAGGTCGTAATAGGATTCCTCGCCGGGGTGCAGCGCACGCCCTTCGATGTAGAACACGGGCACGTCCAGCACGCCGCGGTCGTCGGTGGCCAGCACGTAGCGGCTGGTGGCCAGCACCAGCCACAGGTAGTCGTCCGAACAGGTGGTGCGCACGCCGCGATCGAGCGGCGGGTGCCACCAGTGCTGCACGTCGCCCTCGGGGAACTGGTGTGCGGCATGCAGCAGCAGTTGGGCGCGGGACAGTTCCGGCGTGGCATGCACGGTGGCCATCGAATCCTGCAGTTGGTCGCGGAAACCGAACGCGCCGCCGGACTGGTAGTAGCCGCTGCGCGCCCACATGCGGCAGGCGATGGTCTGGTACAGCAGCCAGCCGTTGGCCAGCACGTCCAGCGCCGGTTCCGGCGTGTGCACCTGTACCGCGCCGAGCACGCGTTGCCAGTGTTCACGTACCTGCGCCAGCGCAGCGGTGGCGGAGCCGGGGCCGCGGAAGCGTTGCACCAGCGCGGCCGCGTCGGCGCTATCGTGACCCAGGCCGAGGCGGAAGATCAGCTGGCGTTCGGCGCCGTGATCCAGGGCGACTTTCGATTGCAGGACGGCGCAGGGGTCGAGCCCTGCGCCCAGGCGGCCGGAGGGATGTTTGCGGCCAAGCCCGGCCGGCACGCGCATGCTGCCGTTGCGACCCAGGAATTCGGTGCGATCGCCGCCGACGCCGCGCTCGGGGTCGTCGATATCGAAGAACGCCACCCGTTCGGGGAACTCGACGTTGTAGCTGTTGCGTGCGAACAGGGCGCCGCTGGACGGGTCGGACTCGGTGACCACATGCATGGCGGTCTTCTCGCGCAGGTCGCCGAGCAGCCACTCCACGTAGGCGGTGGCGCTGAGCTGACGCGGCCGGCCGGACTCGTTGCGCAGCTTCAGCACCGAGAACTTCACCGAGGCATCCAGCGCCACGTAGATCCACAGTTCCGAATGAATGCCGCCCTCGTCGTGCTCGAACACGCTGTAGCCAAATCCGTGGCGGGTGGTGTAGTTGCCCGTGCCGCGACAAGGCAGCGGGGTGGGCGACCACAGCACGCCGGTTTCCTCGTCACGCAGGTAGATCGCTTCACCGCTGTCGTCACTGACCGGATCGTTGTGCCATGGCGTGAGCCGGAACTCGTGGGCGTTCTCGGCCCAGGTGTAGGTGCCACCACTCTCGGAGACGACGGTGCCGAAGTGCGGGTTCGCCAGTACGTTGGCCCATGGCGCGGGGGTGACGTTGCCGGCCCCGGACACGATCACGTATTCGCGGCCGTCGGCGCTGAAGCCGCCGTGCGGATTGCGCAGTTGCAGTTCGGCGAGCGCGGGCGGCACCGCGGCCACCGGCGAGGCCGGCGGCGGTTCGCTTCGGGTCGGTTCGAACGGCGGCGCGTGGGTCTCCAGCTGGCGCCGGCCGATCTGCTCGGCCAGCGTGCCGCGATGATCGGCCAGCTCGATGCGGGCGCTGGCCTGCATCACCATGCGGTCCTCGCTGGAGAGCTGCTGCACCGAGCGCACGAAGATGCCGCCGGGGCGATCGATCAGGCTGGCCTCGCTGCCCGACGAGATCAGGCCCATGATCTGGTCCTGCAGGTGCTGCCGGTAGCCGGCGCGATCCTCGTTCCAGATCACCAGGTCCACGGCCAGGCCTTTCTGCCGCCAGTAGGCATGCGCCTGCACCAGTTGGCGCACCAGGTCGATCCGCGCCTCGCTGGCGATCCGCAGCAGCACGATCGGCAGGTCGCCGGAGATCGACTGGCCCCACAGGCCGGACTGGCCGCGCCGGTTGCCACGCAGGATGGCCGGTTCGGGGCGCAGGTGGGCGTTGGGGAACACGATCGCGGTGGCCATGTGCTCGTACAACTGGGCGTCGGCGAGGCCGGCGTTGAGTTGGCGCAGCAGCACCTGGCTGTGGGTCCAGGCCAGGTCGAACACGCGGTCGGCCAGATGGCGGTCGCGATACTTGCCGATCAGCTCGAGGCAGTCCTCACGCTCGCCAGCGATGCCGGTGACGAAGTCGATGATGGCGGTCTGCTCCGGCTCCAGCGTGATGCGGCAGCGAATCGCCACGATCGGGTCGAGTACCGAGCCCTCGCTGCCGGACAGCCGCACCTGGTCGGGGTCCAGCGCCAGCGGCGCGGCGCGGCTGCGGCCACGGCCGATGAAGCGCGCGCGGTCGGTCTCGTAGGAGATGTCGTCGATATCGGCGTCGTGCACGGCCAGCAGGTGGAACATCCACGGCACCGCCTCGTCATGCGCGCGTGGCCGCCGCGTGCACGTGATCGCCTGCAGTTCGGGCAGCAGTTCGGTCTGCACGAACAGCTTGCTGAAGGCCGGATGCAGCGCGTCGGCCAGGGCCGGCGCCAGCACCACTTCGGCATAGCTGGTCAGCTCGATGGTGCGGGCCACGCGAGCACGATTGGTGAGATGGATGCGGCGCAACTCGATGTCGTCTTCAGGCGAGACCACGATTTCGGTGTGCGCATCGAACTCGCGTTCGCGCACGCGGAATTCGGCACGTGCCTCGGAGAAGATCGCCTCGAACAGTTCGGTTTTCCGGCACACGGGCTGGTAGGCACTAGACCAGTAGGTGTCGCTGGCGACATCGCGCAGGTAACAGAACATGCCCCAGTGGTCGCGCGTGATGTCCTCGTGCCAGCGCGTCAGCGCCAGTTCGCCGCTGCGGCTGCTGCCGCCGCCGGAGCTGCTCAGCATCACGTGATAATGGCCATTGGACAGCAGTTGCACGGCCGGGCGCGTCCGATTCGGATCGCGGAACACGCGCAGGCGCGCCTCCTCGGCCGCCAGGCTGGCCTTGCCTTCGGGGAAGCCGGAGGCATGCAGGTATTCGGCGGCGGTACGGGGAATACGTTCCTGCAGCAGCAGGCCGGTGGCCTGGAACTGGGGATCGGAAGCGAAGCGCCGCTGCATGGGCCGCCCCAGCAGCGCGTACGCCAGCGCCAGCAAGGTCATGCCCTGGTGATGGGCCATGAACGAGCGCACCAGCGCCGAGGATTGGCCGACCGGCAGGCGCGCGGGCGTGTAGTCGATCGCCTCGTACATGCCGTAGCGGCTCTGTGCACCTTCGTCGGCCAGCCGCTGCAGGTTTTTGGTGGCCGCGGTCGGCGCGATCATCAGGGCCAGCGCGCTGGCGTACGGTGCGATGACCAGGTCGTCGCCGAGTCCACGCTGAAGGCCCAGGCCGGGCACGCCGAAGGCACGGTACTGGTAGGTGAAGTGCGCATCGAGCGTGTAGTAGCCGGATTCGGACACGCCCCAGGGCACGTTGTGCTGGTTGCCGTACTCGATCTGCCGCGCCACCGCGGCGCGGCAGGTCTGGTCGAGCAGGGTGCCCTCGTAGCCGGGCATCACCAGGTTCGGCATCAGGTACTCGAACATCGAGCCGGTCCACGACAGCAGCGCCGGCTCGCCACCCACTGTGGTCAGCAATCGACCCAGGGCGAACCAGTTGTCCTGCGGCAGCTGACCCTGGGCGATGCCGACGAAACTGGCCAGCCGCGCTTCGGACGCCAGCAGATCGTAATAGCCCGTATCGAGCCGACGCGCGTCGACGTTGTAGCCAATCGACAACAGGTCGCGCGCGCTGTCGTACAGGAAGCGGTAGTCCATCATCGCCAACTCGCCAGCCTGTTGCGCCAGGTGCTCGATCAGGTCGGTGCGTTCACGGGCGCGCCCGCGGATCGCGTCGGCATCGAAACTGCCGGGCCAGCACAGCGGTTCGATGTGGGTGAGCTGACGCAGGCTGGGAATGCCGTGGAAACCGCACTCGTCGTCCTCCGGCGGGCCGAGGTTGAGGCTGGCGGTCTCCTCGCACAGGTCGTCGAGTTGCGCCAGCAGGGTGTCCAGCCAGAACGCGGCCTCGCTCTCCGGCGCGGGCGCGAGTTGTTCGCCCAGGGTGCGGGCACGCTCGCGCACGCGCTCAAGCACGACAAGGGCGGCACTGGTGATGGCGGGGGGATTGTCCAGCGCGTCCTGCAACTCACCCTGCAGCGGGTTGAGCACGCGATCGCCGTCCTCCAGGGCGTCGTGCAGCAGCTGCAAGGTATCAAGCAGCCCTTGCAGCATGCCCGGCCGGAACACCGGCGCGTCGAGCAGTTCCAGCAGGCCCGGACGCAGCGTGAGCAGATGGCCGGCCAGGTTGCCGCTGTCCACCGCCGAGATGTACGGCGGGTGCAGCGGCTGCAGGGTCTGGGTGTCGTACCAGTTGTAGAAGTGCCCGCGATAGCGCGGCAGCTGCCGCAGCGTGGCCAGGGTTCCGTGCGTGCGCTCGAGCAGGCGGCCGGCACCGAGGAAGCCGAAGTCATAGGCGGCCAGGTTGGCCAGCAGGGCCAGGCCGATATTGGTCGGCGAGGTGCGATGGGCGATGACCGGGCCGGGCACCTCCTGCAGGTTGTCCGGCGGCAGCCAGTGGGAGTCCGGACCCACGTGGCGATCGAAAAACGCCCAGGTCTGCCGCGCCAGCACGCGCAGGAAGCGCGTCTGCGCCGCGCTCGGCACGAAGATATCAGGCCGGCGCGGTTGGCTGGTCCACCACGCCAGGCCTGGCGACAGCAGCCACAACAACAACAGCGGCCACGCCAGCCAAAGCGCCATCGGCCGCTGCAGCGCCAGCACCACGCTCAGCACCACTGCCAGCACCGGGGAGACCCACATCTGTCGCCACACCGGCGCGGACGCACGGCTGGTGCGCCGCGCCACCTCACCGGAGGTCTGCCACTGCAACAGGTGGCGATGACTGATGGTGGTGCGCCACAGGGTGCGCACGATCGCGTCCAGGTGATACCACGCCTCGTACGGCAGCCAGGCCAGGCCCAGCACCATCCGCGCGACATGCTGCATGCTGGCCATGAAGCCGGCGCGCAAGTGCTGGTCCAGCTGCACCTCCTTGGGCTTCTGCGCCAGTTCCAGCAGCGCCGACAGCAACGGCGGCACCAGCACCATCGCGAGCACCGCGGTGGTCCACGACAGCATCGGGGACAGCGCCAGCCAGCCGACCATCAACAGACCGAGCACGGCCGGCGGCACCAGGCTGCGGCGCAGGTTGTCGAGGATCTTCCAGCGCGACAGCGCGGTCAGCGCGTTGCGGCGCCAGCCATCGCACGCGGTCGGCGCCCACGGCAACAGCCAGGGCAGCAACTGCCAGTCACCGCGGATCCAGCGATGCCGGCGCCTGACGTCGTCGCTGTAACGGGTGGGGTATTCCTCGAACAGTTGCACGTCGCTGAGCAAACCCGAACGGGCATGGCAGCCCTCGACCAGGTCGTGGCTGAGGATGCGGTTTTCCGGGAAGCAGCCATCCAGGGCGGACTCGAACGGGTCGATCGCGTAGATGCCCTTGCCGATGAACGAGCCTTCGCGGAAGACATCCTGGTAGACATCCGACACCATCTGCGTATACGGGTCGATGCCGGCATCGCTGCCGTACAGCTGGGCGTAACGCGAGCGCGCGGTGCTGGGCAGGCTGATCCCCACGCGCGGTTGCAGGATCGCGTAGCCGCTGACCACGCGGCGGCGCTCGGGGTCGTACACCGCGCGGTTGAGCGGGTGATCGATGCTGCCGACAAAGGCCTGCGCCGCATCGCGCGGCAACTCGGTGTCGGCGTCCAGGGTGATCACGTATTGCACCGGCCCCAGCGTGGCGATGTCGCCGACGATGCGCATGAAGCGATCGTGGCCGCTGCCGCGCAGCAGGGCGTTGAGGTCGCCCAGCTTGCCACGCTTGCGCTCGTAACCCATCCAGCAGCGCTCGCCCGGATTCCAGCGTCGCGGCCGGTGGAACAGGAAGAAGCGGTCGGATTCGATGCTGCCATAGCGCTCGTTGAGCGCCTCGATGCGTCTTTGTGCCAGCTGCAGCATGGCCTCGTCGCCGGGCAGGGTCTCGCTGTCGGCGTCGGTAAAGTCGGTGAGCAGGGCGAAATGCAGGTGTTCGTCGCGATTGCCGAGGAAACGCACCTCCAGCGCCTCGACCAGCTCCTCCACGTCTCGCGTATTGCCGAGCATGCTGGGGACCACCACCATCGTGCGTGCGCTGGCCGGGATGCCGTAGGTGTAGTTCATTCGCGGCAACAGCTGCGGCGACACTGACAGTGTGGCCATCCAGTTGAGCAGGCTCGAGCCCAGCTGGCTGGCCAGAAGCAGGGCCATGATCGCAATCGCGACCAGCGCCCACGGCGGCAGGCCATCGTCGGACGCGGCCAGCACCAGCGGTCCGGCGAGGGCGATGGTCAGCACGATCAGCAAGCCCAGGTAGGTCAGCATCGGCGCCTGGTCGAACCGCCGCCGCACGCGTTCGCCCAGCCCCGGCCGGACGCCGAGGTGCTGTTCCAGCTGCGGGCGACCGCGGTCGATCAGGTAGAAGCCCACGTGCCGCGGCAGCGCCGGTGCGGGTTCGGTCGGGGCGGCGGCGCGGCACAGTTCCACGCTGGCTTCGGCCACGCGAACCTCGTCGAGCCGGTGTTGCCGCGCCAGCCGCTCCACCACATGACGGTAGCGGTCGCGAGTGGCGAAATCCATCGCCGCGTAGACGCCGGCCGGATCCTCGCGCAGCTGCTGTTCGACCAGGCTGGCGCGCTCGACGAAATCACGCCAGTCGATCGCCGCCAACGCGCGCAGGCTGCCGATGCTGTTGCTTACCGTGACCTGGGCCGCGGCCTGTTGCTGCGTCTCCAACTGGACCAGATGCTCGATGCTCTGGCCCGACTCGGACAGGCGCTGCTCGATCCAGCTCAGCGGCAACACCAGCGCCGGGCTCTGGCCTTGCAGACGGCGCGCCATTTCGGCCACGAACGGACTGTTCATCGGCGGGTTCGAGCGCGCCATGTCGGCCACCACCAGCACCACCGAGTTGGGGTCGCGCTCGGCCGTCTCGGTCATGCTGTCGGCCCAGCGCACGGCGTGACCGCGATAGCGCCAGTCCGCCATCACCCGCGCCGCCACCCGGCGCAGGTTTTCGATCAGGGCCAGACGCAGCATGATCGGGATCGCCCACAGCTCACCCAGCTTCAGCGGGGTCACCTCCTGGTAGGCGCGCATGAAGCGGTGCAGGCTGGTGGTGTCGACCCGGCCATCGCCATGGGAGATGATTTCCAGTGCGATGTCGTAGACCCGCGGCAGACCGGCCGAGGCGCCGTTGTCCAGTCGCGGCAGCTCGCGGCTGTAGCCCTTGGGCAGATGCCGGCGGGCAGTGCGGATCTGCTCCTCGATCAGGTAGAAATTGTCCAGCAGCCATTCGGCGGCCGGGGTGACCCGGCGTTTGCGCCGGGTCGCCTTGGTCAGTCGCTCGCAGCTGTCGGTGATGACCGCCTCGTTGTCAGCGAGTCGACTCAGCAGCAGGTCGACGTGCGAGCGAGCGCGCAACCGGTGCTGGCCGGCCAGCACGCGGCCATGCCGTTCCATCTGTTCGGTACTGAACAACTCGGCACGCAGCGCCGGCTCCTGCTCCGGCCGCGTGCGCGCGGCGACGCGGCGGCGGCGAAAGGCTTGCAGGCGGCGCAACTTGAGCCGATCGAGAAAACTGCCGATGTTCAAACGCGACGTACCTCGGGATGGATGGCGGTGCGGCCGCGTAGCGCGCCGACGATGGTGAGCTGCGATGACGCGCGTTGTCCCGCGCAGCCACCGGCTTGCGCGTCAGCTTAACGCGTCGGCATGTGAAGATCGCGCACGCCATGGATTCGGCCGGCTGATTGCTTCGGCTCCCCCGCCTGGCGCCGACCCTTGATCAGATCTCGATTGAATACCGCGACAAGACCGGCGGGCAGTGCCCGCCCAACCACCGCTGCGCCGTAGGGCGGGCACTGCCCGCCGGCTCTCCGGCATCAATGCAAGATCTGATCAAGGGCCAGCGCCGGGCGGGGAAAGGGAAAGCAGCGTGCCGCGGCTGCGGCGTGATGGGAGACGCATGCCGCGTTGATTTCAAACATCACCTGGCCACATCGGTAGGATAGGTCCTTTCCCGTCCGAGCCTCGCCATGTCCTTGCTGATCCGCGCCGCCACCCTCGCCGATGTCGCCGACCTGGTCAACTGGAACCTGGCGATGGCGTGGGAAACCGAGCACAAGCGGCTCGATCCGGATACCCTGCGGCGCGGCGTCGCCGGTGTGCTGGAACAACCGCGGCGCGGATTCTATCTGGTCGCCGAGCACGCCGGCGTGGCCGTGGGCAGCCTGTTGGTCACGTTCGAGTGGAGCGATTGGCGTTGCGGCGATTTCTGGTGGATCCAGAGCGTGTACGTGAACCCCGCGGCGCGGCGCGGCGGCGTGTTCGGCGCGCTGTACGCGGCAGTGGCGCAGCGTGCGGCAGCGGCCGGCGCGGTCGGGCTGCGCCTGTACGTGGAGACGGAGAACCGGCGCGCCCAGCAGACCTACGAAGGACTGGGCATGCGGCCTTGCCATTACTTGATGTACGAGGCGATGCTGGCGGGCGACGCCGGCCCGTGAGTTTCAGTCGGGATCGCCCAGCAGTTGCTCGAATTCGGCGACCGGTATCGGCCGGGCGAACAGGAAACCCTGCAGCTCGGTGCAGCCGGCCTCGCGCAGGAAAGCCGCCTGCGCCGGCGTCTCCACGCCTTCGGCGACCACTTGCTTGTCCAGCCGACGCGCCATCGCGATGATCGCGGTGGTGATCGTGGCGGTATCCGGGTCGTCGATCACGTCGTGCACGAAAACGCGATCGATCTTCAAGGTGTCGATCGGGAAATGTTTCAGGTAGGACAGGCTGCAATAACCGGTGCCGAAATCGTCCAGCGCCAGACGCACGCCGCGCTGGCGGATCTGCCGCAACAGGCGGCCGGAGGCTTCACTGCCGGACATCACCATGCGCTCGGTCAGCTCGAGTTCGAGCAGGCCGGCATCGAGCCCGCTATCCTCCAGCACCTCGTCCAGCCAGTCCTGGAAATCGGCGTGTTCGAACTGCACCGGCGACACGTTCACCGAGACCGGGATGCGGCGGCCCTGCTGCTGCCACAGTCGCGCCTGCCGGCATGCCTGGCGCAGCACCCAGGTGCCGATAGGCAGGATCAGGCCGGTGTCCTCCGCGACCGGGATGAACTGGTCGGGCTTGTACAGCTCGCATTCGTTGTCATGCCAGCGCAGCAAGCCTTCGGCACCGACGATGCGACCGCTGATCGCATCGACCTTCGGCTGGTAGTAAAGGCTCAGCTGGCAGCGCGACAGTGCCTGGCGCAGGGCGGTCTCGACACTGCGGCGTGCACGCGTGCGCTCGTTCATCGAGGCGGTGAAGAAACGGTAGCCGCGCATGCCCTGACCGCGGATCGCCGCCAGTGCGGTTGCCGCGTGCTGCAGCAGGCTTTCCGGGTCCGGTGCGTCGTCGGGATACACGCTGATGCCGATAGCCAGATGCAGGCTGAGCTCGGCCAGCCCTTCGACGCGAGTCTGTTCGCCGTGGTTGAGCAGCACCTGGGCCAGGCTGGCCGCTTCGCCGACGCTGTCCATGTGCGGCAGCACCACCACGAATTCGTCGCCGGCATGGCGGCTGAGCAGGGCGTCGCCGGGCAGGCAGCGCTGCAACTGGGTCACGAGCGCGCGCAGCACGCGGTCGCCGGCGGCATGGCCGTGCTGGTCGTTGACCTGCCTGAACTGCTGGATGTCGATGTGCAGCAGGGCCGCACGCTGCTGGCGGCGATGGGCAATCGCCAGCGCCTGGACCAGATGATCGTGCAGCCGGCTGCGATTGGGCAGGCCGGTCAGGGTGTCGTGCTGGGTCAGGTGGCTCAGCTTCAGCGCCAGCGCGCGGGTCTCACTGAGGTCGTGGAACACCAGCACGCCGCCGATCACGTTGCCGGCATGATCATGGATCGGGGCGGAGGAATCCTCCACCGGCGTATCGAAGCCGTGCCGATGGCGCAGCAGAGTCCGGCCGGCAAGATCCACGATGGTGTTGTGCTTGATCGCCGCGCGCAGCGGATTGGCGACGGGCTCTCCGTGCGCGGCGTCGAACAGCTGGAACACTTCCTCGACCGGCCGTCCCTGTGCTTCCGCGTTGCTCCAGCCGGTCATCGCCTCGGCGATCGGGTTGAGCAAGCTGACGCACAAGTGCAGGTCGGTGGTGATTACTGCGTCGCCGATCGAACGCAGGGTGACTTCGGCCAGCTCGCGCTCGCGATGCAGCGCGTCCTCGAACGCCTTGCGCTCGCTGATGTCCTGCGCCTGCGACACGAAGTACAGCGGCGCACCCTGCTCGTCGCGTACCAGCGACACGCTCAGCTGGATGTGCACGACATGGCCATCCTGGTGCAGGTTGCGCTTCTCGAGCTGGTAGTTTTCGCGTTCCCCGGCGAGCAGCTGTACCATCTGCTCCGCGTCGGCAGCCATGTCGTCCGGATGCGTGATGTCGCTGATGCCCCGTTGCAGCAGCTCCTCCTCGGTATAACCGAGCATCCGGCACACCGCGGCGTTGACCCGCATGAAACCGCCATCCGGGCGGGTCAGCGCCATGCCGATGGCGGCATGCTGGAACGCGCTGAAGAAACGCTGCTGACTCTCGCGCAGTTGCAATTCCAGGGTGCGCCGCTCGGTGATGTCGACCAGGGCGGTGAATACGCCGCAGACCCGGCCGGCCGGGTCGAAGTCGGGTTGGAAATTGCCGTGCGCGTAGCGTCGTTCGCCGTGGTGATCGAACTCGCCCTCGTAGCTCGCCAGCTGGCCGGCATAGGCTTGCTCCAACGCCGGGCGGGCACGTTCGTGGTTGGCCGCGCCGGCCACGTCGATCAGGCGCCGACCGATCATCGCCGACGGCTCGATGCCGAGCCAGCTGCGATGGGTCTCGTTGACGTAACGGAAGCGCTGCTCGCTGTCGAGGTAGGTGAGCAGGACCGGCGCGCCATGCAGGAGCCGGGCCGCCCAGTGCGACTCACCCGGCAATGTCGGTACTCCCTCGGCGTGCCGATGCGGCCGCATGGTCATCCCGTCAGCTTGAGAGCGCCCCCGCTTGGCGCTAGGCCATCATGCTCCGACTCATCGTCGGGATACAACTGTCGCCGGCGCGGGCATGCGTCGGCGCCCGCCGCCGCCGGGCGATTCCTTCACCGATTCTCAATGCAGGACGGCGGACGGCGCCGCCAGTTCGCCGCCTTCATCCAGCACGACCCGGCCCATGGCATCCAGTTCGCTGGCGATATCGTAGTGGTCGGCCAGCCGCTGCAGCAGCGGACCCAGCGCGCCGGGCTGCAGCGGATAGCCATGCGCGAGCACATGGGGACGTTCGGCCCCGACAGGTTGCGCGACGGTGACCGCGACCACGCCAAGACCAGGGGCCTCGTGCGCGAACAGGCGTGGTGGCGCGGCCTGCGCCTGCGCGGCCGCGAGGGTCTCCAGCAAATAGCCGTCGGCCGCCCCGGTCACCATGCCACCGGGCTGCAGGCGCAGGGGTACCCGGTGTGCATCGAGCAGCGCGGCGTACTGGCGCAGCTCGAACACGATGCCGGCAAAGTCGTGCGCGCGGTGCGCCATGTCGCCAGTCTGCCCGGAAAGCCATTGCGCCGGCGACTGCGCCAGTACCGCGCCGTCGGCAAAGCGCAACGACAAGCCACGCGAGCTCATCGTCGATTCGTCGCGCTCCGGGGTCAGCAGCGCGGTCTCCACCATCGTCCACAGCGGTGCCAGGTTGACATGTTCGTATTGCACGCAGGTGAGCGCGAGCATGTCGCCGCGGGTGAAATAGCGCAGGTGTTCGAGGCGCATGCCGAACGTGCGCATCAGCCAGTCGGCGGTGGGCACACCAGCCTCGCCGCGGCCGACCAGCTGAACCTCCAGCTCGGCGGCAAGATCTTCGGCAAGGTCGGCAGGCGCCAGCAGGCTGATCGGCAGCAGCCGCATCGGACCCTCGGCGTAGAGCGCCGACGGCTCCAGTTGAGGCGCCGGCATGCGTCCCTCGTGATGGCCGAACGCGATCACATTGCCTGCCCCGTCAGGTGGCACCCGGCGGGCCAGCTCATCCAGCATCGCCCACACCGGAAAGCCCGGCCGCAGCAGTTCCACCGGATCGAACAACGCGCCAGCGACCACCAGTTTCGCGCGCTTGATCAGGGGCACCACGGCGATCAGATCCGCCGCCACCCACTGCGCCAGCTCGGCCGCTTCGTCGCGGCTGAGCGTCATCCGCTCCGGTGGTGCTCCGGCAACCGGTTCCAGGGCCAGCAACACGGGCAGGGCGAGCGAGGTTTGCGCTTCCACGGTCGATCATCCACGGTGAAGGAGAAAGCGCATTCTACCAGCGTGCTCCGGACGACCCGGCCCGTCGTGCTGAACGAATCGGCACAAGCGGGCGCCTTTGGGCTTTCGCCCGGGGGGCATGGCGGGTTAGCCTTGAACCAATCGAGTGATGGGTCGTTCAGGGCATGGAAAACACGCACAGGCGCGTCGGGGTCATCGGCGGCGTACGCATTCCGTTTTGTCGCAACAATACGGCCTACGCCGACGTGGGCAACTTCGGCATGTCGGTGAAGGTGCTTGGCGCGCTGGTCGAACGCTTCGGTTTGCACGGTGTGGAGCTGGGCGAAGTCGCCCTCGGCGCGGTCATCAAGCATGCCGCGGACTGGAATCTCGCGCGCGAGGCCCTGCTCAGTTCCGGGCTCGCGCCGACCACGCCGGGCATCACCACGGCCCGCGCCTGCGGTACCTCGCTCGACAACGCCATCATCATCGCCAACAAGATCGCCGCCGGCCAGATCGAGGCCGGCATCGCCGCCGGCTCGGACACCACCAGCGACGTGCCGATCGTCTACGGTCGGCGCCTGCGCAAGCGGCTGCTGGCGATGAACCGGGCCAAGACGCCGCTGGACAAGCTGAAGGCGGCGCTGCGCGGGTTCTCCTTCCGCGAATTGAAGCCCTTGTTCCCCGGCGTGGCCGAGCCGCGCACCGGCAAGTCGATGGGCGACCACTGCGAGCAGATGGCGCGGCAATGGCAGGTCAGCCGCGAAGCACAGGATCAACTGGCGCTGGAAAGCCACCGCAAGCTGGCCGCCGCGTACGAAGCCGGTTTCTTCGACGACCTGGTGGTGCCGTTCCGTGGCCTCAGGCGCGACGGTTTCCTGCGCCCGGACGGCACGATGGAAAAGCTCGCCACGCTGAAGCCGGCGTTCGACAAGCGCTCCGGCCACGGCACGCTTACCGCCGGCAATTCCACCGGGCTGTCCGACGGCGCCGCCGCGGTGCTGCTGGGCACCGACGCCTGGGCCGCGCAGCATGGGCTGAAGGTGCAGGCCTACCTGCGCGACGCCGAAGTGGCCGCCGTGGACTTCGTGCACGGCGAGGGCCTGCTGATGGCGCCGACCATCGCGGTACCGCGGATGCTGGCGCGCAACGGCCTTGGCCTGCAGGATTTCGACTACTACGAGATCCACGAGGCGTTCGCCGCGCAGGTGCTGTGTACCCTGCGCGCCTGGGAATCGGCCGATTACTGCCGCGAGCGGCTGGGGTTGACGGCGCCGCTGGGCTCGATCGATCCGGCCAAACTCAACGTGCACGGCTCCAGCCTCGCGGTGGGCCATCCATTCGCCGCCACCGGCGCGCGCATCATCGCCACCCTGGCCAAGCTGCTGGAACAGAAAGGTTCGGGCCGTGGCCTGATCTCGATCTGTACCGCCGGCGGCATGGGCGTGACCGCCATCCTCGAGCGGCCGTAGCGCTCGGCCATGCTGCGTCTGCGCACCACCGCGAGCCTGAGCGCACTGGCGTTGCTGATCGGCATCGCCGGCACCGGCTGGCTGAGCGACTTGACCGATCAGTGGCGCGAGCCCTCCGACCGCCTGGCCATGGTGCGGCGCGCGCAGGTCGCGCCAGCGCAGCTGTCGAAAGCGCAACGCCGACACGGTCCGGTCCGGGTAGTGCAGCCGCGCCGCGCCGGGCACGGCGGCAACGAGCGCACGGCACAAGCGAGCGCAAGCCGCGTGCCGGTCATCCTGCAACCGGTGGCGACGCCTGAGGACACCAGCCAGCGCTGGGACCAGTTGCGCGGCCATCTGGACGGTCGCGTGATCGTGCACGTCCGTATCGACGGCACCGGCCGTGTCGACGGCGCCAGCGTGGTCGCCTCCAGCGGCGACCCGATCCTCGACCAGCATGCCTTGCGCAGCGTACGCGGCTGGCGCTTCGCGGTACCCGCGGACCACCCCGAGGGTCTCAGCGGCGAATTGCCGATGCGATTCTCCTCGCAAGGTCGCCAACTGGGCATGCTCTGATCCGTTTGCTGCGCCCGAACGCATCAGGCGCCGGGACGGAGATTCCATATATCTAGACTATTCGGTGTGCTATCGTCGCCGGTCGACTTGCCCTGTCCAGGCCACTCCCTTGCCCAGCGACCTGTGCCGCCGCCGATCGATCCTGCGCAAGAACGCCGCGCGCGCCGTCGTCCTGATCGCCGGGCTGGCCCTTGCCGGTTGCGCCGTCGGTCCCGACTACCGCCGCCCGGACGCACCGGCGGTGGACCGCTTCACCCCGCAACCGTTGCCGGCGGCCACCGCCGCGGCGCAGGCCGTCGATGGTGATGCCCAGCGCTTCCTGCACGATCGCGAGGTGCCGGCGCGCTGGTGGACCACGTTCGGCAATGCCGAACTGACCCGCCGGGTGAACACGGCACTGCAGCACAGCCCGTCGATCGCCTCGGCACAGGCGGCGCTGCGCCAGGCCCGGGAGAACGCCCGCGCGGCCGGGGCGGCCCGCTTCCCGTCGGTGGATGCCAATACCGGCGTCACCCGCCAGAAGCAGTCCGGTGCCGCGTTTGGCGACGCTTTCACCTTTCCGCCGCTGACCGTGTACAACGCCTCGGTCGACATCAGCTACGGGATCGACCTGTTCGGCGGCACCCGACGCGGGATCGAGACGCAGGCGGCGCTGGCCGATGTGCAGCGCGCGCAGACCGACGCGACCTATCTGACCCTGGCCGCCAACGTGGTCACCGCCTCGCTGCAGGAAGCTTCGCTGCGTGAACAGCTGCGCGCCACCGAAGAGATCCTCGACAGCCAGCGCCAGAGCCTGCACATCACCGAACAGCAGCAGCAGATCGGCACCAGGTCGCTGGCCGACACGCTGGCCGTACGCACCCAACTGGCCATCACCGAAGCCAGCCTGCCGCCGTTGCGCGCACAGCTGGCCGCCACCCGCAACCAACTGGCAACCTATCTCGGCACCACGCCGGCCCAGCTGGAGCTGACCCCGCTGAGCCTGGATGCGGTCACGCTGCCGCAGGACATTCCGGTCAGCCTGCCCTCAACCCTGGTCGAACAGCGCCCGGATATCCGCGCAGCCTCCGCCCAGTTGCACGCGGCCACCGCCCAGGTCGGCGTGGCCAGCGCCGCGCTGCTGCCACAGATCTCGCTGTCCGCCAGCGCCGGTTCGCAGGCGTTGCAGGCCGGCGACCTGTTTTCCGCCGGCACCCGCGCCTGGTCGCTGGGACTGGGACTGACCCAGCCGCTGTTCCACGGCGGTGAGCTGCGACACCGCAAACGCGCCGCGCAGGCCGGCCTGGACAAGGCGTTGGCGGACTGGCAGCAGACCGTGCTGGTCGCCTTCCAGAACGTCGCCGATGCCCTGCAGGCGCTCGAGTACGATGCGCAAGGGCTGGCCGCACAGGCCACCGCGGAGAGCGTGACATCGCAACAGCTCATGTTGACGCGCGAGCAATTCCAGATGGGCGCCACCGGCTACCTCAACCTGCTCAATGCCGAGCGCAGCTACCAGCAGTCGCGCATCGCGCTGATCCAGGCACGCGCCGCGCGGCTGGCCGACACCGCCGCGCTGTACGCCGCGCTCGGTGGCGGCTGGCAAGACCGGCAAGGCACCGAACAGCATCGCTAGCGGCAGTTTGGCGCTCACGGACGATCGCAGGAATACATTCACAGACCACAGGAGCCCACGCATGCCCACGCGCGTCGACAACAAGCCCAGCACCACCAAACGCATGCTCTGGATGATCGGCGGCGTGCTGTTGCTGATCGCGGTGATCGCCGGCATCAAGGTGCTGCTGGTGATGCGGATGATCCACAGCATGCCCAAGCCGACGCCGTTCACGGTGAGCACCACCACCGCCCGCGAACAATCGTGGCAGCCTGTGCTGCGCGCGGTCGGCACGTTGCGCGCGGCCAACGGTGCGGATCTGGCGATGGATGCCGACGGGGTAGTCGCCGCAGTCAACCTGAAATCCGGGCAGGACGTGAAGCAGGGTCAGCTGCTGCTGCAGTTGCGCGATGGTGACGACGTGGCCCAGCTGCACCAGTTCGAAGCCACCGCCCAGTTGTCCGGGCTCACCTTCGAGCGGGCGCGCAAGCAACTGGCCGTGCAGGCGATCAGCCAGGCCGATTACGACAGCGCCGCCGCCGACCTCAAGGCGAAGCAGGCCGCCGTGGCGCAGCAACAAGCGGTGGTGGCGAAGAAGCAGTTGCGTGCACCGTTTGCCGGGCGCGCCGGCATCATCACGATCAGCCCGGGCGACTATGTCAGCGCCGGGACCACGGTGGTGACCTTGCAGCAGCTGGATCCGCTGTTCGTCGATCTCTACCTGCCGCAAAGCGAACTGGGTCGGCTGCAGGTCGGCCAGTCGGTCAAGCTCTCGCTGGATGCGTACGCCGGGCGCCAGTTCAGCGGCACGCTCAGTGCGATCAACCCCAAGGTCGACGCCAGCACCCGCAACGTGCAGGTGGAAGCCGGCGTCCCAAATCACGACCAGGCGCTGACTCCGGGCATGTTCGCCAAGGTCGAAGTCGAAGTGGGCAGCGAACAGCCGCGGCTGACCCTGCCGCAGGCGGCGATCGTCTACAACCCGTACGGCGACACGGTCTACGTGGTGCAACCTTCCACGGGCAGGGATGACCAGGGCCATCCACTGCCGCCGACCGTGCAGCAGACCTTCATCACCCTCGGCGAAACCCGCGGCGACCAGGTGGCGATCCTCAAGGGCATCGAGCCCGGCACCCAGGTGGTGACCAGCGGTCAGGTCAAGCTGAAGAACGATGCACCGATCGCGATCGACAACAGCGTGCAGCCGGCCGGCAGCTCGCATCCCGCGCCGCAGGAGCAGTGAGCGACCACCATGAAATTCACCGACCTGTTCATCAACAAGCCGGTGCTGGCAATCGTCGTCAGCCTGCTGATCCTGGTGCTGGGACTGCGCGCGGCCACCAGCCTCAGCGTGCGCCAGTATCCAAAGACCGAGAACGCCACCGTCACCGTCACCACCGCCTATTACGGCGCCGACGCGCAGACCATGGCCGGCTTCATCACGCAGCCGCTGGAGCAGGCGATTTCGCAGGCGCAAGGCATCGACTACCTGTCTTCCAGCAGCGTGTCGGGGGTATCCACGATCACCGCGACCTTGCGCCTCAACTACGACGCCAACCGCGCGCTGACCGAGATCACCACCCAGGTCAATTCAGTCAAGAACCGGCTGCCGCCGGAGGCGCAGGAGCCGGTGCTGAACGTGCAGACCGGCGAAACCGTGGACGCGATGTACCTCGGCTTCTACAGCGACGTACTGCCGACCAACAAAATCACCGACTACCTGGTGCGGGTGGTCAAGCCCAGGCTCGATGCGATCGAGGGCGTGCAGACGGCCGAGCTGCTCGGCGCGCGCCAGTTCGCGCTGCGCGCCTGGCTGGACCCGGCCAGGATGGCGGCGCACGGCGTGACCGCCAGCGATGTGAATATGGCACTGGCGGCGAACAATTACCTGGCCGCGGTCGGGTCGAGCAAAGGCCAGGCAGTGAGGGTGGAGCTGACCACCGACAGCAGCCTGCACACGGTGGACGAATTCAGGCAACTGGCGATCAAGCAGGACCGTGGTGCGATCGTGCGGCTGCAGGACGTGGCCAGCGTGAGCCTGGGTTCGGAAAACTACGATTTCAACGTGGCCTTCAACGGCAAGCGCTCGGTGTTCATCGGCGTCAAGGTCGCTCCCGATGCGAACGTGCTCGACGTGGCCAAGCGCGTGCGCGATGCCTTTCCGGACATCGCGCAGCAGCTACCCGGAGGGCTGGCCGGGAAGATCGTCTACGACGGCACCGATTTCGTGAACAGCTCCATCGACGAGGTGGTCAAGACCCTGGTCGAGGCGCTGCTGATCGTCACCCTGGTGATCTTCCTGTTCCTGGGCAGCCTGCGCGCGGTGATCATCCCGGTGATCGCGATGCCGTTGTCGCTGGTTGGCGCGTTCTTCGTGATGCTGGTGCTGGGCTACTCGATCAACCTGCTGACCCTGCTGGCGCTGGTGCTGGCGATCGGCCTGGTGGTGGACGATGCGATCATCGTGGTGGAGAACGTCGATCGCCACATGAAGGAGGAAGGCAAGACACCGTTGCAGGCCGCGCTGCTGGCGGCACGCGAGCTGGGCGGGCCGATCCTGGCGATGACCGTGGTGCTGATCGCAGCGTACGTGCCGATCGGTTTCCAGCAGGGGCTCACCGGCGCGCTGTTCACCGAGTTTGCGTTCACCCTCGCCGGTGCGGTCACCGTGTCGGCGATCGTCGCGCTGACCCTGTCGCCGATGATGGCCGCGAAATTTTTCCGCAGCGAACAGGAAAGCGGGCGTTTCGTGCGTCTCATCGACCGCCAGTTCGAACGCGTGCACCGCGGCTACCAGCGCGTGCTGCACAACGTGCTGTCGACCTGGGTGGTGGTGATCGTGATGTCGGGCCTGCTGTTGCTGGCCACCTTCGCGCTGGGCCTGACCGCGCAGTCGGAGCTGGCGCCGGAGGAAGACCAGGGCATCGTCGCGGCGCAGGTCGTCGGGGCGCCCAACGCGACAGCGGACCAGATGAGCGTCTATGCAACGCAGATGTTCGAGCTGTCCCGGGAGTTGCCGGAATACGATCAGATGTTCCAGATGACTGGTGTGCCGACCGTGAACCAGGGCATCGACGGCGTGGTGTTCAAGCCGTGGGACCAGCGCAAGCGCAGCGCGCGCGAGCTGCAGCAGGTGCTGCAGGAGATGTGGAACAAGGTTGCCGGCGTGCGTGTGGCCGCGTTCCAGTTCCCACCGCTGCCCGGCGCCCAGGGGCTGCCGATCCAGGCGGTGATCACCACCACCGAGCCGTTCGACAACCTCAACGATGTGGCCAGCGAGGTGCTGCAGAGGGCGCAGGCCAGCGGCAACTTCTATTTCATCGACTCCGATCTCAAGGTCGACAAGCCACAAGCCACGGTGAGCCTCGATCGCGACATGATCGCCAGCCTGGGATTGACCCAGCAGGACGTGGGCGCCGCGCTCGGCTCGGCCCTGGGTGGCGGCTACGTCAACTACTTCTCGATCGGCGGCCGCTCATACCAGGTGATCCCGCAGGTACTGCAGGCTGACCGGCTGAACCCGGACCAGGTGCTGGACTACTACCTGCGCGTGCCGGACGGCTCGGTGATCCAGGCCTCCACCGTGGCGAAGATCACCCGTCAAGTGGTGCCGCAAGCGCTGAACCGCTTCCAGCAGTTGAACTCGGCCACGATTTCCGGCGTATCGGGCATGCCGCAGGGCGAGGCGCTGGCCTACCTGCGCGACCTGATGCAGGAGGTGGCGCCGAGTGGCTACAACCTGGACTACTCCGGCCAGTCACGCCAGTTCGTGCAGGAGTCCGGCGGCTTCGGCACGACCTTGCTGTTCGCGGTAATCATCGTGTTCCTGACGCTGGCCGCGCAGTTCAACAGCCTGCGCGATCCCATCGTGATCCTGGTCTCGGTGCCGCTGGCGCTGTTCGGGGCATTGATCTTCGTCAACCTGTTCACCAGCCTCAATATCTATACCGAGGTCGGCCTGGTCACCCTGATGGGCCTGATCAGCAAGCACGGCATCCTGATCGTGCAGTTCGCCAACGACTCGCAGCGCGCCGGCATGTCCAGGCGCGAAGCGATCGAACACGCCGCGGCAGTGCGCCTGCGCCCGATCCTGATGACCACCGCGGCCATGGTGCTGGGCGTGATGCCGCTGGTGATCGCTGCCGGCGCCGGCGCGGCGGGTCGCTTCAACATGGGCCTGGTGATATCCACTGGCCTGGCCATCGGCACCGTGTTCACCCTGTTCGTGGTGCCGGCGTTCTACCTGCTGCTGGCGGCGGATCACCACGCTGGTCAGCCGTCGGAGGAGCCGCGCTTGTCGGCGAGCCAGGACCTCGCGCGATAGCCGCTTCGCTTCCCCCGCAGCACACTGCTTCTTGATCACGCCTTACATTGATGCGGAAGAGCCGGCGGGCAGTGCCCGCCCTACCACCGCCACGCCGTAGGGCGGGCACTG
>JACDJC010001168.1_pt1 | contig 24337 bp, 32 predicted proteins | sample 7454191 | NCBI WGS metagenome assembly JACDJC01 (sample SAMN14253291, study PRJNA609438) | sludge metagenome | isolation source: sludge after 25d culture with pyrite and EDTA | collected 2018-12-20 | reverse complement strand
GGTCACATGCTTGCACCCCGGAAAGTCACAACCCTGACCGGCCACACGGGCGGCCTTGGCGAGTTGCGCAGCAAGTTGAATGGCCAGACTCGAAGTCATAGGTCGATCTTCCTCTTGAAGGACACCTTTTTGGGCGCCTTCTGAGCCCGCCCCTCCGCTTTGGGCTGAGGTGGGGGCGTATGTGATTGTACCGTCCGAACGTCCCAGGGGTCGACCTCAAGGGCCTCCTCGAACCGTAAACTAGGGAACTTCTGGAACAAAGCCTCTCGATCCGCATCAGAAAGCGGTTCATAGCACATGGCGGTGTAGATACAGGTGTAGTATTCTTCGGACGCGTTGTGTGCACTATACACCCAACTCCAAGAAACTTCGTACAGGACGTTGCCTTTTAGGTCCTTGATTCGCCATTTACAGTGCGTAGTGTCTTTTTCGACCTCCACCTCTCGGTGGCCGGCAATCCTACTCGCTGGCATCGGTAAGGGCCTGAAAGAGGGCATTTAGGAACTTCGCCACGTCCTCTTTGGTTACGTCCGGGGACTCCAGGTTATCGAACACTAGTTCTGGTTTGAGGTCCCCGACAATCTCAAATAGTATTTGGGCCTCTCGTTCAGAGAAAATGAAGTGTACGGTTTTAGCCCCCGTCGCGCGGCTTTTGCTGACCGCATACTTCACAGATCGTCCCCGTCGAGTAGGCCCGGGTCGATTTCTTGGGCGCCGAATTCCCCGTCCGCAACTCCGTGGGGGGAGACGGATAGCTGTGCGGTTCGGCGACGTGCCTTGCGGATCAGCTGGTCGGAGATGTCCTCGAACCCGTCCCCTAGTTCGGTTTCGACTTGGTACCGAAGACGCATGCTATTGGCCACCCCGAGGTACTTCATGGTCGTGGCGATGTTGTTGTGTCCGAGCAGGAACTGCACGGCCTCTGGGCGCTTGCCCTGCGCTAGCATCAGGGTCGCGCGAGTGTGCCTCAGAACATGGCTGTGGCAAAGGTCTGGGGGGATCCCGGCCGCCGTGGCGAATCGGACAAAGGCCTTGTGCGCGGACATGCGCGAGATGGCGCTGTAGCCGCTGTCCAGCCTGCGAATCTGCCCGAGGCGCTCCTTTGGCTGGCGGTACGTCTTTCGGGGGCTTGGAAAGAGCCACGGGTTACCGGTGAGTCCTCTCTCTCTGGTCCAGGCCACTACCTGCTTGATGGCTCGCTTGAGTTCCGGGGTCAGGCCGTAGACCGACTCGGAGTAGCCGGTCTCGGTGTCCCGCTTCTTCAGCCGGCGGATGAGCACCAAGTCGTCCTTGAAAGAGATGTCCTCTCGTAGGATCAGGGCCGGCTCGGAGACGCGGCACCCGAAGTAGTACTGCAGGAAGAAAAAGGGGCGCCAAAACGGGTCATCGTTGACTTGGGAGAAAAACGCCCTAAGCTCGTGTGGTTCCAGGTGTTTTCGGTTGGCGTCAATGACATCGAACCCAGAGAACTTGCCCCTCTGCTGAATCTGGTTGACCTTCTGCTTGACTTCTTTGGGCTGTTCTGTCTTGGGTTCCGGCATGCCCCATTGTAGCGAAGTGTAAAGCCGTCAAAAAGAACGGGGCGCGCCAACGCCCCGTTCCGCATCACTCTAGAACTTCGCTGAAGGTAGCGTAGCCACATCTGACGTCAGCGTCAACCCCGAACGGACGTGACCACGTCCTGAAACACCCTAACGCCCCGCTTCAGCCACGCTTCTGGGTCGGCGTCTCCCGCGTCGATGGCGCGCTTGACGAGGTCCGGGTCGGGGCTGCAGAACTCTCGGGGGACGGCCTCCGAGTCTACTACCTCGAACTTGGTGACGATTCGGGTCGTGACCCCCTTGACGTGTGATACGTCTTGCGTCTCGGCCACCTCTTTGACGATGGCGGTCTTTTCAGCGATCGTGTTGGCTGCCCTGGCCTTTTCGGCGAGTTGCCGGCGTTGCTCCTCAGCGGCCAACTGGAACTTGGCGACCATCGCCTTCAGTCGAGCCTCCATGGTCTCGTACCGCTCCTTTGCGGGCTTGAACCATGCATCGATGCGCTTCTTCTCGGCATCGAGACGCTTCTTCTCCTCCACGAGTTGGGCTGTGGAGATCTCGTTCTCTTGCTTGATAAGCTTCAACTTGCCTTTGACGGCCTTGAGCAGTTCCTCGGCGGCGTGTAGTTCGTCCGCCGAGGACAAGGTGTAGCCCTCAACCACTTCAAGGTACGAGAGCGCTTCGGCTGCCAAGAGTTCGGCTTTCTTTTGTACTTGTAGGTCACTCAAGGGCGATTCCGTTCTTGGTCAAAGAGTGCGTCGAGTTCTCGCTCAAGTTCGAGGTCGACCACGCGTGAGCGCAGCTCCGAAAACTCCTCGGAGATCTGTCGTAGCTCCGAAAACTCCTCGGAGATCTGTCGTAGCAGGTACTGGGCGCGCTGGTCTGCTGGCAGGAACGCTGGTGGTCGCTCTAGTCGAGGAAGACACTCGAATGCGGTTCGCTCGAGTAGTTCCAGCACTCGCTCAGAGGAGTCCGTCTTCAAGGGCTGCTCGTCGGATTTGTTCTCGGAGATCATCGTGTCCCTTCTAGCGTGCGCTGCAAGCACACGCGCGCTTTTTCATGTAGTCCCGGCACATCGGAGTCGTTTAGTATAATTTCGTCAAAGCCCCCATACGTATCCAGACCTGTTTCCGAGGGGTGTGTATCCTCTGAGACAATCCCTGGCCGAACAATTCTCCACACCTGACCCCCCAAGCTTTTTATCAAGTCTGCCTCGTTCTCGAACCGGCAGTCCGCGACAACAAACTTTTTAGTAGGGTCTTCACGCCACGCGGCTTGTAGTCTCCGCTTCATGCCCTTTACCCATAGATCCTGCATGTAGCCACGTACCAAATCCGTACCTATCCGCTGCATCGCGTGGCGTGGTGAAAGCCCCCATTCTGGGTCTACTTCCTCCTTTAGGTCTCCATCGGTATGTTGTTCTGACCATCCGAAGATGGTACGCACCGCCTCCTTGAGCGGGCCGGCAAAGGACACACGCTCAAACCCCTCCGACACAAGAAGTTCTGCAGCGGTGTCCTTCCCCGACCCCTTTTTTCCAGACATGGCAACCAATCGGCAGGAGTGTGACAGGATGTACTTTGACGCCTTCTTTAAAAGGGCGGGTGAGTCTCTAAACTTCCCTAGCGCCGTGTTACAGGTGTTGCATAGCAGACCTCGAACCCTCCCAGTGGCGTGGTCGTGATCGATAGCGAGTCTCCTGCCTGTTTGGGATTTCTCGCAAATCGCACAGGCCCCCTTTTGGGTTTCAAAAAGGGCTTCATACGCTTCCACACTAATCCCCTTACTCCGGATAGTCTGAGCCCGATCTTGGGCTCGGGCTCTGTCCGGGTTGCGCGCTCGGTACCTGCGATGGTATTCCCTTCGGACTTCTAGCGGAGGTGGGTTTTTCTCCCTGCTCTCTTTCTTCCTGAGTCTGTCGCATTTTTTGCAGTACGGACTCCGCCCGTCCTTTCGTGTGTTCGACCTGTAAAAGTCATTCGCAGGCTGTACGTCTTTACACCCGGCACACTGCCTTTGCCCCTCAGCCTTTGGACTAGGATCCCTTTTTCCTTTTTTTCTCTCGCGATATTCCAACAACCTGCACGCGCGGGAACAATACCTCTGAGGTAGTCCTCGATTCTTTTTGGATTCAAACTCTGCTCCGCACTCTGGCCGCGCGCACGTGCTCATTCACCGTTCTCCGGTACATCTACTCGCTTCAGAGATGCCTCAGTAGAGAAGCCCTCAGGATAGCGACGGCGAAGTTTGTCGACGTTTTTTGCAAAGACCTCTTCCAGTGTGAATCCCAACTCGCTAGCGAGCACCGCCAAGTACCAGGCGACGTCTCCGCACTCCTTCAGCAGCGCGTCGCGGTCGAGGGGCTTACCGTGGAACAGGTGCTTCTTGAGTGCGTCCGCTAACTCCCCAGCCTCGCCAGCAAGGCCCAAGGCCCAGTTCGCCAAGCGATCGCGCTCCGTCGTGGTGTCGGGGTTTGCGTTTGCCGTGCGCAAGCACTCGTTCTGGTACTCGTTGGGGCTCATTGGTTCCTCGCCGTTCAAGACCTTGATGGGCAGATGCCCAACACGCCAGCACATGTATGCTGGGATGTCGACTCTGCCACATACCGGGCAGGTTTCGTCCTCCATGCAGGGGCACGTAGGTGCCGTGTACTGATGACACGCCGGATTCCCGACAAAAGGGCGGGCAGCCGGGGCCTCGTCCCCCGGACTAGTTCGGCCGGTATCGGCATCGTACACCGGCTTATGCTCGCGGAGTCTCTCTTTTTTGGCTTGGTAGGTGCGGTCGCTCGCTAGCGCTGCGCTGCAGAACGTCCAGAGGTATGGCTCTGCGCTGCAGAACGTCCAGAGGTATGGCTCTGCGCTACGCGAGAGCGCTGCCACGACCTCCGTAGCCGACATGCGCTCCAGTCCACTCAGACCTTCTATGTGGTCCAGAACGGCTAGCGCGTGGTGGCTAGTGGTGTTCTTTCGCACCTCGGCGAGTGCCCAACTTCTCCGATCGGCCGGCACTCGCATGAACGCGTCCGCCAGCATGTTAATGGCTGAAACATCCTTTGCGGTCATCGGCTGCTTCGCGCAGTCGCATGTAGGTGCCGTGTACTGTCTGCCACAGCGATGGCACGACGGATTCCCGGACATATTGATCATTCCGGATCCTTCGCGTTCTCGAGAGCCTTGCGGATGTACTTCATCAGAGTCATCGAGCGCTCGGTGGCGTTGAATACCCCGTCCCCCGTGTCGGAGACGGGCACCGGAAACTCGAACAGGACCTTCTGCGGGTTCTGGCCTTTTGCCATGTCGAGGTTGTTGTGCCTGACCTCATAAATCAGCTCGCCTTTGCGGAAGCGCGAGAAGGTGCAGGAGGTATCTGTCAGGAGTTCTTTGAGCGTGGGTAGTGACATGCGTCCTCAGTATGGTTGTTGCAGGAATCCAATCTCTCCAGCCTCTACACGATTCACGTCGCGGGTGACCTCGTCCAACTGCGGAGGTCTGCGGTAAAAGACCACGAACCTGTCACCTTGAACCAGAGCCCATCGGGCATTCACGCTGCGGGGTTCCCCCGACAGCAACTGCAGTCTGTACCTGACCGTGGTCTGCTTGCGTTCCCCGTTCGCGTCCTCCCCATCAAACCTGTTGACATCGAGGAACACGTCCTCCCTCGCCGGGTTGAAATTTCGTTCCGTATCCGGAATAACCTTGCCATTCTCGGTTTGCCACCTGTGGACTAGTGCGAAGCGTTCTTCGTCCTTTTGCTCAGACGCCTCAACCAGACTAAGGATAGTCTTTGCGAAGCGCTTCAGTTCGCCCCTGTCCTCGAGCCATTCGGCGCGACTCACGGGAACACACTCGCTTTCTTGGCCGTGGCCTGCAGGCCCACATCGGGGTCGAGAATGAACATGCGTCCGGCGGGGGACAGGTCCTCGACTCGAAACAGGTAGTTCGTCGGGCTGGCGTAGGTGAGCAGGTCAAGAGTGCTGTCGCTGTTCTGGTTCCAGGACCACGCAATGAATCCAACTCCGAGGGCGGCGAAGTCCTGCAGCGCCGGTTTTGTCAGGTACGCAACTTGGTCGCTGGCTTCCCAGCCCACCTCGCCCACAACGATGACGAGCCCACGCGCTTGAATGGCGGCCAACTCGTCCTTGATTCGCCATGGCGACTGTGTGCCTTGGTCGTTCCAGCGGCCGACGTCGGTGGCCTCAGAGGTTCGCCAGTACGCGTACATGTGCACGGAGAACACGACGTTCTTCTGCGGATCGGCAGCGAGGACGGCGGCGCCGAAGTCCCGCACGGTTCGGGGGTTCTGTCCGCAGGCTCCTCCCGCATCCACCATGATGGTTGCGTTAACGCCGGCTGCGCGAAGACGCTGGATTGCTGAGATGTATGCGTCGCGCCACTGAGCGCCGTCGAATCCAAGGGCCTCATTGGCGATGTTGAGGACGACGAACTTTTCAAACTCCTTCAGGTACGCCACGCGCTCCGGTTCAAGCCATCGAGAAACAGCCGCCTCGAACGAGACCAGGTCTGTCTTACACGTGGCGCCCATATCGGTGACGACGGGGATGAGCTTCGAGTTGACCGCGCTCTGGATGACCACCCGCTGCTCCGCGGCGGTGTCTTCACCCATACCGGGTCCGAAGACCATGCGGATAGCGTTGGCGCCGGTCTTTGCGATCTCGGGGACGGCGAGTCTGTTCCGATCTTGGTGGCCCCACCAGAGCGTGTGGTTGATGCCTCGGATCAAGAACTCCTTTCCGTTAGCGTCGAAGAGTTTGCCCGCGTCGACGAAGAATCCCGTTCCCGTGTTACCGGTTGGTCTGGGACGCCCGACTGGAGGTGGAGGGGCAGTCCCAGCGTCGACGACAACGGGGATAGTTCCGGCATCCACAACCGGAGGCTTGACCGTACCTGCATCGACTACCTTCTCTCCTTCGCCCTCCCCTTCACCTTCACCCTCTCCAACTGCAACTTCCCCTTCGCCCTCACCCTCTCCGACCTCAACTGTGCCGGAGTCGACGACGGGAGTTGAACCCCCATCAGACTTCGGCGTGTCGACGTTGATGGTCACGCACGTAGCCAAGGTGGCCAACAGAGCGGCGGGGATAGAAATTGCTACGGCGATCTTTTGATTATCATTCATCTGTATCTTCCCAATTTCCAGCAGCCGATTGCGACTGCGTCAACAATGTCGTGGTTGCTCCAACGTACCTTCTCAGCCTCTTCGGGCGCAAGTTCTTTTTGCAGCCGAGCCTTCGTAATACGCTTTGGGACGCTCCCCTTCCACCTAGCAGGTAGCACCGTCTGAGACCCCCAGCCATACACCGCACAGGATTCGAACAGCACCGCGCCCACCACGAGCGCCACGGAGATGAGGTCGTTGGGATCTCCCTTGCTCTTGCCGGCCCCGGTGTAGACCTGGGGGCGTTCAATGATGAGGTGGTAGTCATCGCCTCCGTGACGACACGCGTCTGGAAATGCCTTTCTCAAGTCCTGAAAGAAAAAGTCCGTCACGAGGTAGGGTCGAGCAGCGTCAGAGGTCTCCTGCACTCCCGTGTATCCGGACACCTGCAACCTACCCTCTGCAAAGACGGCCCAAGCCACGCTCGCGGCGCCGGGGTCGATGGACACTAGGTACTTCATCAACAGACCGTTCTTTTTGCGAATCCGATCACCCAGCCGGGGCCCGTTGCCGCAAGGGCCTGCCTAGCATAGAATCGGACTCCTTTCAGGCCCCCCAATCCTTCGGAAGTCTCCGCTACTTCAAAATCGGAATCCGACATGTGATCCTCGGAGTCTAGGATCACGTTCGAAGCCGTCACAAAGCAGCGGCTTACCACTTTACCGTCCTGTCCAAAGTGGAAAGACACTGTCTGTCTGCACTCCTTGCAGCACGCCGGCAAGTTATCAGGTAGCTTTGGCATCAGGATTCTCCCAGAGCACGGTGTGTGGCACTTCTAGCAGGTTCAACTTCTGGACCCAGGACTTCTCCCACGAGGCTACGAAGGCGTAGTCGATGTCCAGTTCCACGACGATCTGGTAGTCACGCGCTGCTGGAGATGAGAAGATGGGCACTACGGTGACGGGTATTCCTCGGTGCTTGAAGAAGGCTGCGGCGAAGCTATCGACGCCCGTTGCTCCGGTCACGACGACCATCTCCGTCGGGGGAGTTAACCACAAGTTCAGGACCTGGGCCAAGTCCCGTTTGCGCAAGAATGGCAGCGTCGGGAGCCACGCCCCGGTCAGGAACAGCCTCACGCGACTCTCTCCTCCAAGGGGTTGATCCCGACGATCTCGTCGAAGTTGCCGTTCCAGGGCACGAGCACGCCGTCCTCGAAGGTCTCGATGGCCTTCTTCGACCAGAAGCGCATCAGACAAGGTTCAGCCTTCAGCGGCACGTCCTTGCAGAACCTGTTTCCGACATCGCGCATGATCTTGGCCTGAATGGCGCCGCGTTCGGCGGCTAGTTGCTCGGGATGCTCCATGATGGTTTCGTCGTGGATAAATGCAACGAGTCGTGACCCGTACATGCTCCCTCCCTCAAGGTAGCACTCCTTGGTTAGGTAGTGCAACGACTCTTTGGCGCAGTCGGCGCCGAGGCCCTGGAAGTAGGTATTGCACAGTGCGGTGTACCGGACTCCGCCTCGGATTCGGTTCGTGAACAACTGTTCGGCAACACCCAAGTTCTCCGCCGGATCGAGCATGCTTCGAATGACCTTGAAGTACTCCCGCATCTCGGGCCACTGAGAGAGGTACGCATCCTTCATCTTCTTGGCGAAGGACTCAGAGACAAAGATTCCCGAGTTCTTGAGGAACTTCACGAGGGTGGCAACGCCTAGGCCGCCGGGCGCCCCGAAGTTGTAGGCCTTGGCCACGTTTCGGGTGTATACCACCCGCTCGTGGTCGGGGTGCGCCTCGTCCTTTCGAATCTTTTTGGCCACGTCATACGGGATGTCCGGGATGAGGTAGTTGCACGCGAACTCAAGGTGCGGGTCGATGCCCTTGTTCAGGGCTTCAGCCAGAGTCGAATATCCAACCAGCTCAAGGCATGCCTGTGCGAGGGTGTGTAGCTCAAGCGCTTCGTAGTCGACGGAGCAGAACACAAATCCGTCGCGCGGGACAAAGCACTCTCGGATTCCGGGCTCCTTCGGGAGATTCATGAGATTCGGCTTCGAACAGCTCGCGCGCCCCGTTTCTACGAGGGCCTCATACTTCGGATTGATTGGCCTCTTCGTGCCGTCCTCGAGCACGGGGACGTAGGTGCTGAGCATCTTCTGCGTGTGCGTGTACGCTGAGAGATGGTCGATCTTTTTCCACTCCTTCGGCACTTCCTTTTTCGTCTCAAGCTCCCAGCCCTTGATGGCCGCAAGGAGGTCGTCGACAGCCTCGGACCCCGTCGACACGTACTTCCACGGGTCCGTGAGTTCTCCCGCAGCCTGCTTCTCGAGCCCAGTGTCAGTCAGAACGGGCTCGAGGCCCAAGCCCTCGTACACGGAGCGCAACAAGTCCTTGATGGCCTTCATGTTGCGACTGCCGCCGGGGCGCATGACGCCGAGATCCTTGAGGGCCTGCTCCTCGATCTTCATCTGCTTGAGCACCTTGGCTTTGTACTTCGACACGCGCTTCGGGTCGGTCCGCATGCCCCAGGCTCCGGTCAGGTACAAGGCCCAGTGCGCACGAGCCTGCTCGGGGCTGTTGGGGACGTCCTGCCCGGCCTTCTCCTGCTGTGCCTGGTACAGCGCAAGAGTCCACTCGGTGTCGTCGATGACGTACTGCTTCGCTCCCGCTTCCCAGAACTTGAATGGGACGTCGTAGAGGTCCCCGTAGCCTTTTCGCCACGTCGTCTTATCGAGGTCGGCCTTGAAGTACCGGAAGGTCAAATCCTTGAGGTTGTACAACTTCTTGCGTGGGTTGCCGTCCTTCGTCTTGTTGTCGAAGTCCTTGCCGAGGGACCCGAGTGCGATGTCAATCAGGCGCTCACGCAGGATTGTACATTCACAGAGGTTGTCCTCATACATCTGGAAAATGTGTGGTAGCAGGTGTGGGTACGTCTCCCCCAGCACCGCCATGTCGAACACGAGGTTGTGATTGATGTATTTGCCCTGACGGTCCCGGACGCGTTGGAACAGGTCAAGAACCAACGCGTCCGGGGTCAGAGTGCCATCGAGGGCCTGCCAAGGCTCCTCCATGGACTTTCGGTACATCCCCTCATTCTTGTGGGTGATGACCCATTGCTCCCCGTCGGATGTGGTGACGCCGAAGACCACGAGGGGAGGAACCTGCCTCCCCTCTTGGACCAAGAACGTTTCACAATCGAGGCAAACGAGGAACTTGTCGGACATGGAGCCTCTATATCACCGGTCGTATTTGCAGACCATATCGGGGGCGCCGCTGTAATCACGCGCGCGGGCCGCGCCTAGGCATCATTGCAGGTTGGCCGGGTCCGAGTGCTTCCGCGAGCACGCTCGCTACTGCTGTCCCGGACCCGGGTCGGCCGCAAGTCCCTAGCCTAAGGCCTTGAGTCAGGCGGCTGCTTCCGCGTTTTCCTCGTTGTCCGCGAACCAGCGGATGCGCGTGTACTGCGACGGCTCCGTAGCTCCGGGCTTGATCTTCTTTGCGGTAGCTTGGATGGCGTCCGCGATGACGACGCGGCCCACGCAGGTCTGCTGCTCACCGAACGCGGTCTCGAGCATCTCTGCCGCTTCCTCGTCGTCGAGTTCGTTGAACTCGGCCTCGGAGGTATCGTAGAGCGCAAGGAACAGCGCCTTCACGTTCGAGAAGTACGCCTCGTTCGTGCTCTTGATGACGTAATTCACGACGCTGCCGGGGGCGTGGCTCTTGAGTTCGCTCGTGGTCTCGAGCACCTCGAAGTCCGCCACCAGCATTTGGTTGTCGTTTCGGTCGTCCTTGAACTGGGCCAATCGGGTCCGGAGCTTGTGCCGGCCTTCCTGGATGTAGTTCCCACCGACGGCTGCCGACGTTTTCTTCAACTTGGAGGCGAGCTTGGACAAAACATTGCTTGACATTGTCTCTTCTTTCCCGTCTTTCGACGCTCTTCTGTTTGCCGGCTATGCCGGGTTCGGGGTCTCCAGAGTCGAACTGGCCTGCCAGCAACCATGCTGGCGCTCCCGCGAGCTAGTCCCCGTCGTTATTCCAAGCACTCTGTGGGCAAGGAGTTTACGCCGTCTGTCGTGAATGTCGGCTTGGCTACCTCCTCGTGCGTAACCCAGGTCATCGCGTCGTCCGCGCTGCTGTCTGCTGTCACCTCCCACCCGAAACACGGGAGATGCTCGAATACGCTAAAGTCATAACCTTTGCGCTTTGCGTAGGCCAAAGCCTTTTCCTTGTTTAGTGTAACACGCTGTCCGGCAAAAAACTTTAGCATTCAATCCCCGTCATAGTAATCCTGCCAAAGCGGATCGTTGGCAAGTGCGCGTTGCAGCACCATACGCTCCGTCGTTCTCACGTCAAGTGTAGCAATCTCGATGCGCTGACGCTGGCCCGTGGTGCGCTCAATGTACTCGGCCTGCTTCTTCACCTTCTCGAAGCTCCACCACAGAGGTCGGCAGTGCATGAACATGTCGAATACCAGAGGATCCGCAACCTGTTCGAACCCGATCCGGTTGCGCCCGGCGCGATGCGTGCGGCCCACGCACTGCTCAAAATCAGTGGCGCTCTCCGGCACAGAGACCAGTAAGTTCCGGTTAAATTGCTGTAGATCTTTGCCTGTGCCGTGCGCTTTAATTGAGGCGACACACGACTCTGTACATTCCTCAATCTGATTTTCTCCCGCACCGAAAACCTTGGCCCCTCGTTCCCGCAAGCGTTGTTGCAATGGGATATGCTCCACCCAGGCGATCCCTCTGATATTCTGGCGTTCCTCTGAATCTACAATATCACCACATGCAGGGTTTTCCAGCCAACGCAGGACCTCGTCGACGACGAAGTCGGACAACCACACGGCTTCGGTCTGGGGGTTGCTGCGGTCCTTGATGTCATGCCAGATTTGGTATTCGTTCTGGGGGCAGATGAGGTCGCCGGCTCGGACTGCGTTTGCAACTTGCAGTTCCGTGTCGTAGGCGACTGCTCGGCTATTCCTGATTGTACGATGTATAAATCTCCTCCAGTTTCGCCGCGCATCCAGCCATTCAGTATCTGGCACTCCGTTAGGCCACACCATCCGATTGTAAAAGCCCATGGCCAATTCTTTGGAGTGTCGTAGCCAGTCCAGCACCGTAGATATCGTCTCGCCTCCGGGCGTTTCCCATTCCTGTACCATCTTGGCAAACGCGGCAGAAATCTGAGGTGGCACCTCGAGAGGGCGTTCCCGGATGACAAGGTTGACCTCAACGGAAGCCTCTTCCGTCGTCACGATGCCCGGGGTCTGCACAAAACGCCGTCGATACCCCAGCCTCGGTTCTTCTCCGTTCTCGCAAAAGTCGAGAAGCGCCCCTGGCGACACCCGGTCAGCGTCGGGGACGTTTTCATCAAGTGCGTCCGCCCAGTCCAACAGATCATAGTATGATCTTGGAAGTGGTGACTTGTCTTTCAGTGCCCACTCAGTGAGCTTCGCGTAGTCCTTCAGGGAGCGCCGTGTGATCGACCCCGTCAAGTTGATAACTGCCGTCGTCGGTTGAGCGGTGAGGTAGTCGCGCATGCGCTTGCCCCTGCCGCGTGAAACTTGTCGAAGTGCCTGAGCCTCATCATTTATGATACAATCTGGCTGCACATCGAACAGATATGTAGCGAAGTGGATGGAGCTAAGGCGTTCGTACGAAAGGATTCTGAGGTTGGGGTGGTGTCGCCAGTTCTGCATCAACGCTACGCGATCGGTCTCCGCCTTCTCTAGTAGTGCCGCCTTTACGAGCATCAGTGGACGCTCGCAGCCGTGAGTACTCTCCTGCAGCACCACGGGCGCCAGGTGGCTGATGATCGTCTTTCCTGCCCCTACGGTCATCGACCCCAGCAGCCCGTGGTGCTCGTAGATCTCCGCGAGGGCCCATGCCTGGGTCAGGCGCAAGCGCTGGTTTCCTCCAGGAACCTTGAGCCACTCCGTCATCGCGTCTACGAGATCATCATACGCCTCTCTCCGAGGGAGTTCGGCAATGCGCCGGAACTCGGCGGAACGTACGATAGTACGCTCGCGCTTTTTCTTTCTACGGATGAGGGAGGATAGGCTCAAGCTTCTTTGCTCCGAAGGATTGTCAGGCCGTTGTTGTTCCGGTGTTTCTCAATCGAAACCCACCTCGGGTTCTTGTCGAAGAACTCGTAGATGGCCGCGTTGAGTCCGGGTGCTCGGCCGTCCTCTCCGACCTCGCCAAAGGTCTCCGTGTCGTGGAACACGAGATACTTTCGGACCTTGTTCCCGTGAAGCTCCAGCTCTTTCTTGAGCTGGGCGTAAGTGTGCAGCGTGTCAATGAACAGCAGATCCGTCTCTTCAATCTCGATCTTCAGCGTGTCGGCAGTGATGAAGCGCAGGTCAGTGCTTCCCCTGATGGGCATCAGAACTTCCTCGACCGTGGGGAAGTGTTGGATATCGTAGCACATCAGGGTGGCCGGCTCCGCGTACATAAATGCTCTGGTGGAAACCCCCGTACGCGTACCCATCTCTGTTACGTGCCGGCATTCCTCGGCCAAAGCCCAGAGGCGTGGTAGGTGTTCATTGATGTCTGATGGCCGATCCCTCGCCGCCTCGTACTGCGTAATGCGCGAAAGGAGAAACTGTGCGTCGGATATCACAACAGCCCCTGCCGGCGCATCTCGATTTCCGACTCGAGCACTTGAACACGCATGTTCGCCGATTCTAGTTGGTCCCTCAGGATCGCACGCTCACTCCGGAGAAGCGTGTTGGCCTCGGCGTGGTGCGCGTACATTTTTCGTTCGCCCTCCACCTGAGATGCCAAAAACATCATCTTCTCCTTGATGGCCGAAACCAAGGACTCGGGGTGCTCAACCTGGAACATCTGCTTGAGTTCTGCCACGGCGTTCTTTTCGGCCGTGGCCTCGGTCTGCTTCTCGAGAGCCTCTTTGAGAGAGGCAATCTGCAGGGCAAGGTTTTCGTCCATCAGCGAACTCCGCGCAGGTGTTTAAGGAGGGTCCGCATGCTGTGCCCGCTCTTGGTGACCGTGCAACAGTGCTCCACGCCATGGTCGGAGGCTGTCCTAAAGAAACCGGTCACTGTCCATACTCCCGGATAGTAGTCTCCCAGGAGACCGATGTACTTTACGCGCGACCCAACTTTGATTTTGCTTTGCATCAGCGAACTCCGCGCACGATGTTGTCAGCGAACGATCTGCAGGGCAAGGGTGTCGTCCATCATCAGCCTCCGGCATGCAACTGCAGTCGCAAGCGCTTCAGCAGTTCTAGGGTTGCATCCAAATCGTCTCCGGCGCGATGGGCTGCTTTTGACTTGTCGGGAAAGCCTTCTGTCAACGGACGCCCGAGCAAGAAATTGGCGGCAGTTACCGCAGCACTCACGTCGAGCAACCGGTAATTGAAAAACTTGAAACTGTTCGGCAACCGCTCCCGGATGAAACCGTAATCGAAGTGTACAGAATTGCCCGCGAGCGTGGCTTTCTCCCCGTCTACGAGCTGAGAACTCAGGAATTCTGCGAAGGTGAAGTCCAGCAGTTCCTCAGAGAAATGCGTGTTCCGGCACTCGTCCAGCAATCCAGATTTCGTATGCTGTTCCAGCGCCCATGGTCCACAGAGAAACTCGCCACCCGGACCCTCTGGTTTGACTTTCACTCCGAATCGGGCATCCTCCCGAGGAAACTCTCGCATAACCCTAGCTTGAAGCTCGAGGATTTGATGCTCTGACGGCTCAAGGCCGCCTGTTTCCAAGTCGAGAAAAACGACGACGCTCATCGAACACCCCGCACGATGTTGTCGGCGAACTCGGTGAGTACCTCGAGGACGGCGGGGTCGACGGCGCGGCTGTCGACGGTGAACACCCCGCTGGGACGGTTCGTCGAAAGCGCCTCGCGCAGGCCTGCGGCGAGCATGGCCGGACCCTTGCCGAAGTCCAAGAGGCGGTACGAGACGCACTGGGTCTTCTGCTCGAGTTCCTCGCGCACGGGGCGGATGAGGTCGTCCACGCGCTTCAGGGTCGCGCCCTTCTCGACGAGGGCATCGACCAGGAGGAAGAACCCAAAGCCCTGGGTGTCGACCTTCGGTGCGGCGGTGGGGGCTTCCTCGGTAGCCTTCGTCTTGCGAGGCTTCTTGGGGGCCTCGGCGACCGGCTCGGGGGCGGCTTCGGCCGTCTCAACAACGACCTCGTCCACCTTCATGCGCGGGTCGGGTGTCGCGTCGGGCGGGTTGATTCCCGTGGCTAGCTTCACGGGCTTCGACTCGGCCATTGACTTCGCCACGTCAGCCAGCGAGGGCTTCTTTGCCGATGTGGCTGTGGTTTCTTCCTTCGGCTCGGCTGCCTTCGACGCCGCCGTCTTCTGCACGGAGACGACGCCTCCGGTGGGAGGCAGAGCCTGTCCACGCTTTGCAAGGTCCTGAGCCATCTTCTCTTTGAGTGACATTCCCACGGTTTCTCTCCTGTTCGTTTCTAGTTTGTCTTGGCGGAACATCGAGATCATGCGGTCTTTCGCGCTGATCTGACACATTCCCTGGTAGAAGCACCCGCCGTATGCTCCACAGTGCCCAGCGTTGAATCCAAGGTCAAGAGCCTTTTTCTTCTCTCGGTGCGCGGCGATCATGGCCCTCGCGAAGGGGGCCCAGCCGAGGACGACCTCGAGGGCTTGGTTGAAAGTCCACAGCACATCGACGGGCACCGCTGCCCGTTTCCCCTCCGTGAGGCAGTACACCCAGCGCGTGGCGCACTCTGAGAACTCTCCTTCGATCATCTGCTTGAGGGCATAGACTGATGCCTGTGGGTCTGCCAAGAGCATCTCTGGCGTCTTCGCCCAGCAGAAGTCTTTCGTCGTCTTTAGGTCGTATACCTCCAAGATGGGGCTGGCCCCTGTCACTGGGTTCGCTGCGTCGAGTACGTCGACGTCCGTGTACCCGTGGAACACGACGTCGTCCACCAGCATAGCAAAGTACCGCTCGACGGACAACCCGGGCGTCGCGGGTTCTGGGAAATGAGGGAGTGCCTTGAAGACACGGTCCTCCTCTTTCCTAGGCGCGTCTCCCCTGGATAGCCAGTCCTCGAGAGCCTTGTGGTAGCGCTTGCCCGTGGCTTGGCTGGGCTTCTCAGGTTCCTTCTTGCCTTCGAGCTTGTTCCAGCCCCACTTGCGGTTGCAGGCCGTGTATGTCGACACCTGGCTCGGGGAAATGAGCAGGTCGGGCCACTGCGGCTCTCCTGGGTATTTCTCTTCGAACTTCGGAGGGAACTCGGCCTGCAGGTCCTCCGGAACGAGGACGATGCTCTCCCGGTTCTCGGAGTCCCCGAAGGTCTTGGTCGGGAGCATGCGGAGTCTGGTCACGCACGCACCCGCTTCAGGTACTCGCGTAGTTCCCCCAGACGGAACCCGGCGCCGACGTAGGCGTCGTCCTTCCACCCGGAGTTCTCGCAGGCCTGCACCTCTGCTTGGGCCCACGCGAAGAACGAGTCTGGGGGTCTGTGCGTCCTGAGAACCAAGACAGTTGCCTTGTTGCCCACTTCGGGCAACTCGTCCTTTTCGGGCAACAAGCAGGCATCGCACAACACCTGTGGTTCGTTCTCGGTTTCGGCGCAACAGTTGTCGCAGGTGTTGCATTCTCCGTCCATGCGAATCACGCAATCCTCATCGCGGCGCGGGCGGCCCGAACCTGTTCTTTGGTCTCTTCGAGTTCTCGCTGGGTCGAGTGCAACAGGTCCTCAAGACCTCGGATCGTGTTCAGGGACACCTGGAAGTTCTCGCGCATGCGCTGGTACGCTTCGCGGTAGATGTCCTCGTTCTCGTTCTGCGCAATAAGCTTGTTCGCGGCCTCGAGCATGTCTTGCAGAAACCGCACTTGGGCGCGCAGGCTCTCAACCTCCGCTGTCGCCGGGTCGGGTCCGTCCTCGTACACGAAGCAGCAGTCGCTGTACTTCACATAGCGGTGGGGCTCGGGGGGCTGGGACATGTCGACTGCGTACTCCTTCACGGAGTCCAACACGACCTCTTTGGGTTCGGTGCTGACGTTGAGCATCACGCGCTTGACCTCGGCATCGATGTGTTCTTGCATCGCTGGCAGGATTTCGTCGAACGGGGCACCCTTTTCAGACATCCTTGTCCACTCCATCGTAGGTTTCATGCGCAGAGATGGCGGTCTGGAGAACTCGAACTTGCTCACAGGTCAGAGACAGCACGCCGACTACACCGTTTTCCTCATGGAGAGAGATATCGAACCCATCAAAGTTCGCCCAGCTCGTCACGGTCACAACGGTCTTGTCCGAGACAACGGACGTCTGTCTGACCTTGTCCTTGTGGACCTCGAAGGTGCTCATGCGTCCGGCTCCTTGTCTTCGGGAAGTGCTACGAAGCCCGTTCCCTGCAACGAGTTCATGGCTTGCTCCCAGCGGTTCAGGTAGTCGCTCTCGAGTCGGCGAATGGTGCCGAGCGCCTCGTTGATGTTCTCTCGTAGCACGAAAGCGACCTCCTCGTCAATCAGCAAAGTATGCAGGAAGGTCTCGACCTCGATGAAGCCGGCAGGGTTCACGGACTCAAGGCCCCTGTTGAGACCATGCATCAGCGAGAGGTGGTGATGCGCATAGAAACTGAACCGCCGACCTAGGGCCTCGATCTCCACGGGCTCTTCCTCCTCCAAGAGTGCGCCGCCGAAGTCCACGTGCAGGACACTGCGCCCGGTGTCGTCCACGTGGACGTGGGTGCCGGGCGGCTGCATGTCTTTGAAGTCGTCGACGATGCGCGCATCATGGGTCAGGTAGATGTTCTTGTGCAGGATCAGGTACATTTGGGTTCCTCCTCAAGCAGCTTCTGCCAATCCCGCATCCTGGTGTACGCCCTCCGCATGTCCTCGACGTCCTGCTCCTCATACAACCACTCCCGGCGAGCCCTGTTCATGTTCTTAATGATTTCAATACGCTGTGTTTGAGGATCCTTCTCCGTGGGGGATAGGCTGCCTGCGCAGAGTGCCACATACATTGCGGCGCGTAGTAGGGTGTCGGGGCTCTCGGTGAACATCCCAAGCCCCACATTACATCGCCTGCACAGAAGGCCGCGAACTTGACCAGTCGTGTGGCAATGGTCTATCTGCGGAAACCCGTTAGAGCCCTCGGACTCTACCCGGCAAATTAGGCAGCGTCCTCCCTGTTTTTCCCACAACTGACAGAACTCACCGCGAACGATTTTGTAGTTCTTCAACTTATTCAACAGCCACTGATCAGCATCCCACACTGACTCTTCTGGTTCTTTGTCAGTCATGCTTCCCCCACTTCGGTCATGGTCGTATCGTCCTCTGCCATGTCTGCGGCTGAGGCCATCTGCGCCAGGCGCACCAGCATGGACTCGACCTCCTCCCAGTCCAGGTACTGAGTGTCAACCCAGGCCTTGAACTGGTCCATGTCCAACTCTCGAAATTTCACCTGTCCTCTTTGTAGACTCACACGCTTGTCCGTACAAATCAAGGAGAATGCTCTTGGCCCTCGCTCAAGTTCCTTGGGACGTCGAATGCTCGCCATGAGTGTGTCCCAGTGCTTGAGCAGTTGATGCCTGACCAAAATGCTGCCATCTCGGCGCACTGCTATGACATCCCTTAGAGAACCACCAGAGATCCCTTTCTGTGTGAGCAACTGACCGAGCGCTGCGTACACCAAGGAGAACACTGCGCTGACCTCGTCGCGGCCGGTTGCAATGGCTTGACGTACGGCAGCGTCGTCGGTGTCCTGCACGACAAATCGCTGGGACCAATCGATGGTGACTGTCTTGCTCAAGTACAGCACGTGCTGGGCGAACTCTCCCTCGAGCAACTGCCTGAAACGTTCTACCGTCAAGACGTCTTGGATGTACTTGGCCGCCTCTACCGGAGTCTCGATTGACAGGAACCTGTTTGCTGTTGCCAAGATATCGTTGCGCACCAACTGTTCCCGATCATCCGTCAGCACGTTCTGGTTGTTCGCGCAGATCATGACTCGAATAGCGCCTTTCAACCTCGTCGTGTCCACGTACTTCATCTCTAGCCGATGCTCTGTGCTTTGGACCATGTCTCGGAAGAGGGCTGTTACCTTTCCATACCGCTTGACTTGTTCATTGATGTGCTCGTCGCACACAATCAGCGGCGTCTTTTGCGCCAAGCCATTGAACTTAGTTAGATACTCGTTGATGTTGATGAAGCCACCGTAGTCGAAGATCTTGGCCAAGCCTTTAGCGAAGGCCGACTTCCCCGTGCCCGTCGGTCCGTACAGATACAGGCATACTAGAGGGTATTCCAAGTTGGGAAAGGCCGCCAAATATTTCTCAAGCAACGGGTGTTTCTCCCCTGCCAACAGCCTCAGCCAAGTGTCGACTTCGGGAGAGTACTTAGGCACCAGGTTCGAGCGTTTCCCCGCCGGTAGTACCAACTTCCCACCTTGCGTGATCCCGTTGGCGTCCGGCTCGCCGGCAACGTAGCGACTCTCGGTGGTGTTGTAGTCCCATTCTACCGTAGACACCAACGTGCCGTACTCGGCCATGATGGCCTCAAGCGGCCTCGTCTTGATTTTCCCGTCCTTCATCGTCTCGTGCAACTTGACGCGGGACTCCGCTGGTGCAAGCAGTCGCGTGACCGAATTCAGCAACTCCTCCCTGCTCAAGGGTCCTCGGTACGCTCCGCCCACGAATACGTAGTAGTCACTCTTCTTTTCTAGGATCCAAGTTCGTTGGGAGATGCCGTGTTGCTCCTCGAAGTACCGGTATTCCAACTCTGTGTATGGGGTGTCTCTGTCGCTCCCGAAGGCTGCCTGCATCAAGCTCTTTTTGGCGGCCTCTCGCTCTTTCTGCTTTGCCTCTCGGGCCCTTTGTGCGGCCGTCTGAAACAGCCTCAGTCTGGCGAGAACTGCTTCGTCGCTGCTGAACTCGGTCGGCACCAACGTATCGAATGCAGATCGCAGTGCGGCGAACGAGGGTCGAATGGCGCCATAGACAAGGTCGGGGTCGGCATCGGGAAACTCCGTCGCCAGTTCTTTCAAGAAGTCTGTCAGATAGATTTGATCGGACACCTCAGTGCAGGCCTTCTTCCCTTGGAGAACGTTCTTGGTGATGTCCAGCACCGTCGACAAACGACTTCGCTGGTCTTGTGCCTTGGCCGACTTGAACCGGTTAGCGACACCGACTTTGAACGCCTCCAGTGTGGCCTTAGTGACCTGTACGGGCTCTAGTCTTTTACCGTAGACTTCCTGCTGACCTTGGACGTTGAATACACGGTCGTGGGCCTTTACAACAGGTTCAACAATGTCGTCAGGATCGTCCTTCGGTACCGCGAAGCACGAATTCACATGCTCAAGCACCTCAAAAACCATCTTAGCGCCGTCGTCTCCGTACGAGGCCGCCGCCCACTCCCACCACAATAGGCACGCGATAGGGAACAACGTTCCGTACCGCTCTCCTTCGCCAACGCCCTCTGCTCGGGGGGCAAAGTACACCTTTGCACGCCTCAGCCACTCCTCTCTGCTGGGCCATCCCGGTTGCTTCTCTCGCTTCTCGGAAATCTGCAAACTCAATTTCGTGGGAGCACGTGCGGCTACAATACCCCTCTCTATGAGGGGGGTAGCATCAAACAGTGTGCCCTCGTTGAAATGCCACGTGTACAGCGGAAGGGCCTCTTCATCTTGAAGAGTGCCGAAGTACCCGAGCCTTCCGGGATTCTTGCTTGCCGAGGGCAGTTCACCCGAGAACACGGTGGTATTGACCCACTCCCAAAGAGACCTGTAAAAAGTGGGGGAAATAGGCTTGGCGAGGGGCAGCACCACTCGCCACCTCAACGGATCGGCCTCAGACACACTCCAGGAGTTGTACGCCACGAACAGCACATCTCCGAACGCCTCGCGCAGTTCGACTAGAGTCCTTTGGCAAGTGTCGTCCACATCCAAGATCATGGCGTGGCACTCCAGCATGTGCGCTTCAGTGTGGTCCGGGACCATCTCGGGAAAGGAGGCTCCAATGAAAACGCGGCTGCTCGCTTTCGGAACGCCAAATCGGATAACGTCTGGATGCAGCCTCTTCTCCCATTCGTCCCTGTCGCGCGCGTCAAAGGAAAGGGGGGTTCCGGTCAAAGAATGACTGGACCAATCGAAAATTCGCAAGGGTGTCTCCCAACGGTTGCCCCATGATAGGGTTGAACTCGGATCGTGTCAACTATGAACGCGGACTTGAAATTGGCGCAGAGGTTGCCGGAACGGCAGTCCGAGATGCCCGCTTCTGTCCTCCTGTCCTCGCCTAAAACGTCTAAGTCCTTGAAAAGGCTAACTTTTGACCTGAGGACAGAAAGGACCGAAATTTCTCGCATCTCTTTCTAAAATTTTCTTTTCCCCCTTTTGTTTTTCTCTACTATACTTCCTCAAATTTACTGTCCTCCTGTCCTCATAGAAGAAAAAGAGTAAGAACAAGTAAAGAAATCAACCAGTTAGAGCGAGGACAGAAATTCGGATTCTGTTGTCCACGGCGACCTAACTTCTGTCCTCCTGTCCTCAACACAGATTTCACACCAAGCGCACACACGCGCAACACACGCAGACGAAACAGCGCAAACTTGGCCGAGGCCCATCCGCAACAGGCCCGAACCGCTCAGCCAAATGACTCCTTTTTAGCGTTCGACGCGTGCTCGCACTTGGCGCCTCCACCCGCCGGGCTCCGCGGCGGCCACCTGAACAAGAGTTTCCCCAGGGTCCGGTTTCCTCTGGCTCGAGTCAGGCGCCCCATTGGTTTGTGGGCTTCAGCTTGTCCAACGTAGCACGCCACGTCGACAAAAGCAAGCGCAAGCGTAAAGAGGCCGCAACTTTTTCCGTCGGTGGGTACCTTGTTGCAGAACCACGCCGCAACGCGTACCGCCCGTACGCACAACGACGCCAAAATGCAAGCGAGGCCCTCGTGTCCATCCCCAAACCCCCGATCTTCGACGAGTTCGACGAAGGCCCAGAGCCGACACGAACGGTTTTCGACGCGCCCAGAATCAAGCTCGTGTCGTCGGGGTCTGGCCTGCGCTTCTACGCGCAACTCGGCGCTGCAGCGCGCCTGATGGAGCATGGCTTCGTCGTGGAGGAAGCCCTCGGAACCAGCGGTGGCGCAATCGTGGCGGCAGCCATAGCATCCGGCATGGGCCCAACCGATTTGCGCCAAAACGCTCTAAAACTCGCTCCAATCGATTTTCTATCCCCGCGTGTACCTTTTGGTGCAATCGCGGCGAACGTCGTTTCTGGGGCACTTGGGGCGGTTTCCGGGGCCTTCCCGGCCGAATCCCGACCGACCGGTGGCATGCTTGGCTTTTTTGATAACGCGCCCTTGCTCAAAGTTTTGCGCACGTTTCTCGTCGACGACTTCAAGTCCTGCATCATCCCGTGTCACATCGCGACGTCGAACTGGACCCGCAAGAGCGCGCCGGTCATCTGGTCGACGGGCGACCTCCCACTCTGTGTCATGGCCTCGATGGCGCTGCCGGTGTTCGACATGGTTGAAATGTGTGGTCTCCTCGTCGAGGACCCGCGCACAAAGATCATCTATGGCTTTGACGCGAGAGTGCCCACGGCCCGCGACAGGCGTAAGCGTCCAGGCGTAGGCGACGGCATCGCTCCGAGGGGTTGCCTCTCGGTCATGCCTGAGCTTTACGAGGACGGCGGAACCTCGGGGAACTTCTGGATCGACTACGATGGCTGGCGACACAAAACGTCAGCGCCCGTAGTCGGCCTACGGGTCAGAGGTTCAGATGAGCCGTGCTTGCGGCCAAAGCCGAAAAACAAACTGGAACGCGTGGTCAATACAGTGTCAGACTTGATAGCGGCGACAGACGGCAGTTACCCGTCAGGTAAGGTATGCGTAATACAGTCTAAGCACTCAGGCTTCGATGTGTCTGTTGGATTCGACGAAGTCAAAGACATGTTAGCAGAGGGAGCCAATGCAATAGATTCGTTTGTAGACTCTCTGTGACGCTTACGGTGCGTTTCAGATATCTTTCTGCGAGTCTCTTCTGACACCTGTCTACCTTTCAATGACCTAGACTTCTTTTCGCGAGTTTCAGTACTCTGAACCTTTCCAGTATTAGCTTTGGACAACCTGGATCTAGTTTCCTCTGAGAGCGTCTTCCCTGAGTTGGCTTTAGACAACTTTTCCCTAGTCTCTTTGGAGATGTGCCTACCTTTCATTTTTTTGGAAATCCTAGACTTGGTTTCCCCATCATGGTGACCCCAACATTTACCCATCAAGGCACGAGACAGGTTCTCACGATGCTCTGCAGTTCTAGGGGCCTTTGTGCGACCACGCCGCGTCGCAGACATTTTAGCACGAGCCGCTTCAGACATCCGTAATCCCAAGTTGCTTCCGGCTGCAGGAGCGGTGTTGAACTTAGGACACAGAGAGTCCATCCAAAATTGTTCTCTAGTTTGTAGCTTTTTCGAATTGGCTACAGGCTCAATTATGTGCCATTCAAAGGCGCCTTCCCCGTATTTGTTCCAAGACCTTTGCATGTATTTGGACGGATGTGTACCCTTGCGCAGAGCGTAACGGTGTCTCCGCCATCTACCTCCAACACCCTCTGAACTACCTGCTTGTCCAACGTAACATTGACCGTTACGCGTACACACAATGCAGTATATTCCAGTTATGTGGTCAAGCCTAAACAATCTCGGCTACTCTTCGTCTTCGTCCGCATCGTCCGATTCCTCGGAGTCCGCCTCTTCGTCGTCTGGTGTGTCGATCAGGATTGAACAATACTGATCTACAGCGGTGTCTACCAGCATCTCCACTGCGTCTTGCCACAGGGACACCAAGTCATCCAACATCTCTGCTTGCTCGCTCCGCGAGGGAGCCTCTGGGATGTCCTTCTCGTTCTCTTTCAAGTACTCGTCCATCGACCGTTTGAACAGACGGCGCACGTCATCGCTGGAAAGCTCCGCGATCTTCTTTCGCCCACCGCCCGTTCGCACGATAGCCATTGACGCTCCGCATCACCGCCCGAAGGCGCTCGATACACCACCGTAACAAAGTCCCACAACGGATCCAAGTCCGGTGCTCACTTTTTTTGATCGAACCGCAGCAGCTGGTTCCAAGCCGAGTCCAAGTCATCGTCCGTCAGGCCCAGAAACCGCTGGGTCTCCACGATCTGAATTTCCTTGGTGTCGGGGTCCACGACGAACTTGCGCTTCTTTGGACGGCCTTTTGGCGCCCTGCGCTTTGGTTGCTTCAGTTTATTCGGCTGCTTCACTCTGCTCAAAAGTGACCCCTTTTAGGGAAGTCGGACCTACCACTTGTGAAATTTCAACCACGTGCGAATCGTGCCGGCCTGAGCCGCCCACGGACTCCAGAACAACTCTGGCCTGCAGGTGGCCTTGAGCTTCTCGAAGTTCTTGAACCGAGCGGCCTCGAGCCGGTCAGCGTCCTGGATGACCTGTAGTCGACGGTCCATACGCGCCGCACCCCGATCCCCGTGCTTGAAGATCAGCCTGCATACTTCGTTGCGCTCGTCCGCAGACCACCCCGGCTGAGCCGCTAGGATGCCATCCGCAATCTCAGCACCCTTGCGGTAGTGCTCGGGGTCATTCCCCGCCAAGGTTCGGCCGACGTCGTGCAGCAGCGCCGCGGCGGACATGATTCGGATGTCGGACTGAGAAAAGACGGCGATTCCGCCCCGGTCCGGATGAATACCAGACAGATGGTCCGTCAGTTGCGCCGTGTGCCG
>JACDJC010001167.1_pt1 | contig 24338 bp, 24 predicted proteins | sample 7454191 | NCBI WGS metagenome assembly JACDJC01 (sample SAMN14253291, study PRJNA609438) | sludge metagenome | isolation source: sludge after 25d culture with pyrite and EDTA | collected 2018-12-20 | reverse complement strand
CGCGCATCGCCCACATGCTGGTGCGCGTGGTGCGCACCGAGATCACGGTCACGCGCACCGAGGCCGAAGCGCTGATTCTGGAAAACAACCTGATCAAGCGCCTGAAGCCGCGCTACAACATCCTGTTTCGCGACGACAAGTCCTACCCCTACCTGCACATCACGGATCACGAAGCGCCGCGCATCGAATATTACCGCGGCAGCACGCACGGCAAGGGCCATTTTTTCGGGCCTTACCCGCATTCCTGGGCGGTGCGCGAGACCATCCAGATCCTGCAGAAGGTCTTTCGCCTGCGCACCTGCGAGGACAGTGTCTACGCCCATCGCACGCGCCCGTGCCTGCTGTATCAGATCGGACGCTGCTCGGCGCCCTGTGTGGGCAAGATTTCACTGGAAGACTACCGTGCCGATGTCGCGCGCGCCATCCGCTTCCTGGAAGGCCGCACGAGCGAGGTCATGGAGGACCTGGAAGCGCGCATGGGCGCGGCGGCCGCGCGTCAGGATTTCGAGCAGGCGGCCGTGCTGCGCGACCAGATGCGCGCCCTGGCCAAGGTCCTGCAGCAGCAGACCATGGAGCAGGTGGGCGACGACAGTGTCGACATCATCGCGATTGCCCAGGCGGGCGGGCGCATGTGCGTGAACCTGGCCATGGTGCGCGCCGGGCGCCACCTGGGCGACAAGCCCCTGTTCCCGACCCAGGTGCAGGATGAAGCGCCCGAGGAGGTGCTGGCGGCCTTCGTGGCGCAGCACTATGCCGACAACCCGGCACCGCCCGTGCTGGTCGGCTCGCACGCGCTGCCGGATGCGGATCAGGTGGCCATGCTGGCCGCCCAGCACGGCCACCGCATCCGCGTGCTGACGCGCCCGCAGGGCATGCGCCGGGCCTGGCTCGAGCAGGCGCAGCGCAACGCACAACTGGCGCTGACGCAGCGGCTGGGCGAATCCAGCGCGCGCGAGGCCCGCACGCTGGCGCTGGCCGTGGAACTGGATCTGGATACGGACGTGGCCGCACTGGACGCACTGCATGTCGAGTGTTTCGACATCAGTCACACGGCGGGCGAGGCCACCCAGGCCTCGTGCGTGGTGTATCAGCATCACGCGATGCAGTCTTCGCTGTATCGTCGCTTCAATATCGCCGGGATCACCCCGGGTGACGACTACGCGGCCATGCGCCAGGCGCTGACGCGCCGCTTTGCGCGCGTGGCCGATGGCCAGGCGGCCATGCCCGATGTGGTGCTGATCGATGGCGGCAAGGGACAGGTGGAAATGGCCCGCCAGGTCTTCGTCGAACTGGGCCTGGACATCGGCACCATTGTCGGCGTGGCCAAGGGCGACCATCGCAAGGTCGGCCTCGAGACCCTGGTGTTTGCGGACGGACGCGCGCCCGTGGCATTGGGGGTGGAATCCGCTGCCCTGATGCTGGTGGCGCAGATTCGCGACGAAGCCCACCGCTTTGCCATCACCGGCATGCGCGCGCGACGTGCCAAGGCGCGCAACGTGTCCCGTCTGGAGGAAATCGAGGGCATCGGCAAGCAGCGACGCCAGAAATTGCTGGCGCGCTTCGGCGGCTTTTCCGGGGTGGTCGATGCCAGCATGGACGAGCTGGCGGGTGTGGAGGGCATTTCACGCGAACTGGCCGAACGCATTTATCATGCGCTGCGCTGAGCCGCTTCGACGCAGTCCGGCCCAGGCGGCCGGAATGCGCCCGGATGAACGCGCGAATGAACGCGCGAATGAACGCATGGATGAACGCATGGATGAACGCATGGATGAACGCATGGATGAACGCGTGGATGAACGCGTGGATGAATGCGTGGATGAATGCGGCTTCGGCAGCTCCCGTGTTGGGGTAGTATTGCATCTATCATGCCATTGAACATCCCCATCGCCCTGACTTGGCTGCGCATCGCCATGATCCCCCTGATCGTGGCGCTGTTCTACATTCCCGACGCCTGGCTGGGCACCGGCCTGCGCGACACGGTGGCGGCGCTTTCCTTCATCGTGGCGGCCGTGACGGACTGGCTGGATGGCTGGCTGGCACGCCGCTGGAACCAGACCTCGGCATTTGGCGCCTTCCTGGATCCGGTCGCCGACAAGCTCATGGTGGTTGCGGCGTTGTTGATCCTGTTGAATCTGGGCCGGGTCGACACGCTCATCGCCCTGGTCATCATTGGTCGCGAAATCACGATTTCCGCGCTGCGGGAATGGATGGCAAAAATTGGTGCCAGCGGCAGCGTGGCCGTGCATCGCCTGGGCAAATTCAAGACCGCAGCCCAGATGATCGCGATTCCCTGCCTGCTCTACTGGCAGCCCCTGGAAGGCGTTTCCACGCGCCTGGTGGGCACGATTCTGATCGTTGTCGCGGCCGTGCTCACCGTATGGTCCATGTGCTATTACCTGCGCATGGCCTGGCCGGAAATGCGTGCAAGGGTTTGACCTGCGCGCACGGATCGAAGCGCACCGATCGAAGCGCACGGATTCAGGCACCCTGAAGCATTTCGCACGGCTTCGCGCGCCGCGGCCGGCAGACGCCGCCGCACGGCCGCCCGGCTCATTGGCGCAGGGTGCGCGTCTGGCTGATCTCGGTGGGCTGGAAGCTGGCACGCCACGGATTGATGTCCAGGCCGCCGCGCCGCGTGTAGCGGGCATAGACCAGCAGTTCTTCCGGGGCGCAGCGCCGCATGATTTCGCCGTAGATCTTTTCCACGCACAACTCGTGGAATTCCCGGTGGCGGCGCAGCGACACGATGTAGCGCAGCAACCCGGCGCGATCGATGCGTGGCCCGGCATAGCGGATCTGCAGGCTGGCCCAGTCCGGCTGCCCCGTCACGGGGCAGTTGGATTTCAGCAGTTCGGACACCAGCGTCTCGCGCACGAAGGGGGCCGGCTCGGACAGGCACAGGGCCTCGGGCGTGGGCGCCGACACCGGACCGAAGTCGATGTCCTGGTCATCGATGCAGGTGCCGCGCAAGGGGCTGCAACTGAGCTCGAACGCCGGTCGCACGGACAGGATTTCAACGTGAACGGATTTGCCGCACGCGCGTGACAGGTCCGTGTGCAGGCGCAGGCGCACGATGTCTGCGTATTCAAAGCGCTCTTCGTTGTAGCTGTTCAGGTAGAGCTTCAGGGATTTCGACTCGATCAGGCAGGGGCTGTCCATGGGCACGGTGAAGCGGCCCAGGGCCACCACCGGCCTGCCGCTGGTGTTCAGCCAGGACAGCTCGTAGGCGTTCCAGATATCGGCGCCGTGGACCGCCTGAGGCAGATCCAGGTCGGCGCGCGTATCGGTTCGGGCGATGGGAAAGAGCAGGGACGGGTCGTAGTGATCGGAACCTGGCGTGGCGCGCCCGAGCGGGCTGCCGGCAAGAGCGGATGAGTGCATGGAATCCCTGATTTGCGCAAAAACTGAAACTGTCGGTGGTGAAAAGGCCCCGTGGACACCGCGAGCGGCCGGCGGGTGCCGTGGAGGTTGGCGGTGGCTGCCCGTCTTCAGGCAGTATAAATCCGCAGGCCAGCCAGCCAGTGCATGTCTGTGTCACGCGCCGGACGGGTGAAACACTGGAAGCACGAGTCATTTTTCATATGGTGGAATTTTGATTTCTCGATGTGAAAACGTAATGGTGCGGCGCATTCAACAAAATTTCATCACCAAAAAAATAATTTCACTACATGAAATGAAATCTATAATTCTCTGATTTAGAACGATAAAATTTTCTATCTTATATAAGATATAAGTCATGTGTGCAATGCAGCAAAAGCGTAGACTGTTTTCAATGATTTCTGCCTCATCCCGGTTTCTCGTCTCATCCTTTCAGGAGCATCACCATGAACTCACGTGAAAACGAAGTGCGCAATCTGCAGCGTCAGTGGGCTGAAGACCCCCGCTGGCATGGCATCAAGCGCGGCTATGGCGCCGAGGAGGTCGTGCGCCTGCGCGGCTCGGTCGTGGTGGAACACACGCTGGCGCGTCGCGGTGCCGAAAAATTGTGGCAGCTGCTGCACAGCGAGGACTACGTCAACGCTCTGGGCGCGCTCACCGGGAACCAGGCCATGCAGCAGGTCAAGGCCGGCCTGAAGGCCATTTATCTGTCGGGCTGGCAGGTGGCCGGGGATGCCAACATCGCCGGCGAAATGTATCCCGACCAGTCGCTCTACCCGGCCAACTCGGTACCCAGTGTGGTGCGGCGCATCAACAACGCCCTGACCCGCTGTGACCAGATCCAGTGGATGGAAGGCCGCAACCCGGGTGATGAAGGCTACATCGACTATTTCGCGCCCATCGTGGCTGATGCCGAGGCCGGTTTCGGCGGCGTGTTGAACGCCTTCGAGCTGATGAAATCCATGATCGAATCCGGGGCGGCCGGGGTGCACTTCGAAGATCAGCTGGCCTCGGTGAAGAAGTGCGGCCACATGGGTGGCAAGGTGCTGGTGCCCACCCGGGAAGCCGTGGCCAAGCTGGTGTCCGCGCGGCTGGCTGCCGATGTGCTGAACGTACCGACCCTGCTGGTGGCTCGCACTGATGCCGAAGCGGCCGACCTGCTGACCAGCAACATCGATGAAAACGACGCTCCCTTCGTGACGGGCGAGCGCACGGTGGAGGGCTTCTATCGCACCCGCGCCGGCCTCGACCAGGCGATTGCGCGCGGCCTGGCCTATGCCCCGTATGCGGACCTGATCTGGTGTGAAACGTCCACCCCGAATCTGGAGTACGCGCGCCGATTCGCCGAGGCCATCCATCGTCAATTCCCCGGCAAGATGCTGGCCTACAACTGTTCGCCGTCGTTCAACTGGAAGAAGAACCTGGACGACGTCACGGTGGCGAAATTCCAGCGCGAACTGGGCGCCATGGGCTACAAGTTCCAGTTCATCACGCTGGCCGGCTTCCACGCCCTGAACTACAGCATGTTCGAACTGGCGCATGGCTATGCCCGCACGCAGATGAGCGCTTTCGTGGAATTGCAGCAGAAGGAGTTTGCGGCAGCCGACAAGGGCTTCACCGCCGTCAAGCATCAGCGGGAAGTCGGGGTGGGCTATTTCGATGCCGTCACCCAGGCCATCGAAGGCGGCCAGTCCTCGACCACGGCCCTGTCCGGCTCGACCGAGGAAGCCCAGTTCGATCACGCACCACAGCCGGCCACCGAGCCTGCCGCACACCTTGCCTGATGGGCTTGCCTTGCTTCCTGCCTGACCCCGTGCGCAGGGGGGCTGCGGCACACCCTCTGCGCAGCGCTTCTGTAAAGGCAGATTGTTGATTTGAATCAAGGGGGCGGGCCGGACGGCTGGCTATAGTGCCGGCATGATCCGGCCCTCGCTGTTTTCGCCCCCACCGCACATGACCGACGCCATGCGCCGCGCGCGCCGGCACATGCTGGCGCGCACCGGCCTGTCCTGGCTCGTCATGATGCAAGTCATGATGCTGGCCTTCCCGGGCTACCTGCGTGGCGGCGTGCGTTCAGCCGACTCGCAGCAGGCGCTCGAACAGGCCATCGTGCTCATGAACTGGCTCAGCCTGGTCCTGTGCGTGCCGCTGATCCTGTATGGTGCCTGGCCGGTCTGGCAGGGCGTCTGGCGCGATCTCCTGAGGCGGCGCATCGGCATGGACGTGCCGGTGGCCCTGGGCATACTGGCCGCCTTCATCCCCAGCGTGATTGCCACCTGGCGCGATGCAGGCGAAGTCTATTTCGACTCGGTGGCCATGTTCGTGGCCTTTCTGCTGACTGCGCGGTTTCTGGAGGGTTGCGCCCGCCAGACCGTCTGCGCTCAGGCAGACGATCGTCGTGATGCCGGGCTGCTGCAGTCGGCCGACCGGCTGGCCTTCTGGTTTGTCTCCATCCAGATCCTGCTGGCGGGCGCGGTCGGCCTTTACTGGTGGCAGGTGCAGCCCGGCCAGGCCGTGGCGGTCACGGTGGCCCTGCTGGTCATGAGCTGCCCCTGCGCCATGTCCATGTCCGTTCCGGCTGCGCTGGCGGCGCGTCACGTCGCGCGCCTGCGTGCGGGCAGTGCGGCCCCACCGGCGTATGGCGCGCTGGATCGATCCATGCGGCGCATTGCCCACCAGAACCTGTATGGATCACTGGCCTGGCATTTGCTGATGACGCCGCTGGCAGCCTTTGGCTGGGTACAGCCCTGGGTGGCTGCCCTGACCATGCTGCTGTCCTCGCTGGCCGTTGCGGCCAATGCCTGGCGCCTGGCGCGCGCAGGCGGCGCGCTCGCTCCGCGCCTGGCGGCGCATCCGGGTTGACGGCCATGATGAGCGCCCTGTTTCTGTTGCTGCCCATTTCGCTGCTGTTCGTGCTGGCGATCGGCGCGGCATTCTGGTGGGCGATCTTCACCGGCCAGTTCGATGACGCCGGGGATGCGGCCAGCGCCATCCTGGACGACGACGATGGCGCGCATCCGGGCCCTTCTTGACCTGGATCAAAGTCGAAAGCGGGCAATCAAGGGAATATTCAGCTTCTCAAAAATCAAAGCGCAACTTGTTCTAAGGGGAACCCTCATGGTGGCATCCGGTACAACGGGACCATCGGCCGAAGTGTTCAATTACGGCATCGTCCGGCAATTCACCCTCGCCACGATTTTCTGGGGTGTGGTGGGCATGGCGGTCGGTGTCCTGATTGCATCGCAACTGATCTGGCCGGAACTGAATTTCAATACGCCGTGGCTCAGCTACGGGCGCCTGCGGCCGCTGCACACCAACGGGGTGATCTTTGCCTTTGGCGGCAGCGCCCTGTTCGCCACGTCCTACTACGTGGTGCAACGCACCTGTCAGGTGCGGCTGTTCTCGGACAAGCTCGCCGCCTTCACCTTCTGGGGCTGGCAGGCGGTGCTGGTCGGCGCGGTCATCACCCTGCCCATGGGGTTCACCTCGACCAAGGAATACGCTGAACTGGAATGGCCGCTGGACATTCTGATCACCCTGGTCTGGGTGGCGTATGCCGTGGTGTTCTTCGGCACCATTGCCAGACGCCGGGTAAAGCACATCTATGTGGCCAACTGGTTCTTCGGCTCTTACATCCTGACCATCGCCATCCTGCACATCTTCAACAACCTGGAACTGCCGGTGTCGTTGTGGAAGTCGTATTCCGTCTACCCCGGCGTGCAGGATGCCATGGTGCAGTGGTGGTACGGCCATAACGCCGTGGGCTTCTTCCTGACGACCAGTTTCCTGGGCATGATGTACTACTTCGTGCCCAAGCAGGCCGGGCGACCGATTTATTCCTACCGTCTGTCGATCGTGCACTTCTGGGCGCTGGCCTTCACCTACATGTGGGCCGGCCCGCACCACCTGCTGTATACCTCGCTGCCCGACTGGACCCAGTCGCTGGGCATGGCGTTTTCGCTGATCCTGCTGGCGCCGTCCTGGGGCGGCATGATCAACGGCATCATGACCGTGTCGGGTGCCTGGCACAAGCTGCGCACCGATCCCATCCTGAAGTTCCTGGTCGTGGCACTGTCCTTCTACGGCATGTCCACCTTCGAAGGTTCCATGATGTCGATCCGCACGGTCAACGCGCTGTCGCACTACACCGACTGGACGGTGGGCCATGTGCATTCCGGGGCGCTGGGCTGGGTGGCCATGATCACCTTCGGTTCGCTGTATTACCTGATTCCGCGCCTGTATGGCCGTGAAAGCATGGCCCGCCCGGATCTGACCAATCTGCACTTCTGGCTCGCGACGCTGGGTGTGGTGCTGTATATCGCCTCGATGTGGATCGCCGGCGTGATGCAGGGTCTGATGTGGCGCGCCACGGGTCAGGACGGCATGCTGACCTACAGCTTTGTCGAGGTCGTCAAATCCACGTATCCCTTTTATGTCATCCGCATGCTGGGTGGCCTGTTCTTCCTGACCGGCATGAGCCTGATGGCCTGGAACACGTGGCTGACGATGCGCGGCCAGCCGCGCGTCAATCCGGTCGTTCCCCTGGAACGCGCGGATGCACGCGTCCCGGCAACCACCGTGCCGGCCACGGCCTGAGGAGTCTTCCCATGTCTGGAACCAAAAAACGTTTCTCTCATGAATTTCTGGAACGCAACGTCGGCTGGCTGATCTTTTTCAGCATTCTGGTGGTGTCGTTTTCCGGTCTGGTGCAAATCATTCCGCTGTTTTTCCAGCATTCCACCACGACGGCTGCCGAAGGCGTGCGGCCCTACGAGGCCTTGCGTCTGGTGGGGCGCGACATCTACATCCGCGAGGGCTGCGTGGGCTGCCATTCGCAGCAGATCCGCATGCTGCAATCCGAGGTGCAGCGCTATGGCCCCTATTCGATCGCGGCCGAATCCGTGTATGACCACCCCTTCCTGTGGGGCTCCAAACGCACGGGTCCGGATCTGGCCCGCGTGGGGCAGCGCTATTCCGATGAATGGCACCGCATTCATCTGCGCAACCCGCGTGATCTGGTGAAGGAATCCAACATGCCGTCCTATCCGTGGTTGCAGCGCAATACCGTCCAGGGCACGGACGTGCAGACGCGCATGCAGGTGCTGCGCACGCTGGGCGTGCCCTATACCGACCAGGACATTGCCGCGGCGCCCGAAGCTCTGCGGGGCAAGACCGAGGAAGACGCCGTCGTGGCCTACCTGCAGGGGCTCGGGGTGGGCGGACGTGCCGCGGCCGAACGCACCATGCTCGAAGGAGGACGCTGACATGCTGGGTGTGATCAATGGAATCATGACCGCACTGGCCATGCTGACGTTTGCCGGCATTGTGTGGTGGGCCTGGTCGGCGCAACGCGCCGAAGCCAACCGGCAATCGGCGCTGCTGCCCTTTGCCTTGCCCGAGGAATATCAGGAAGACAAGCATTCCGGAGGTTCAAATGAGTGATTTCTTCAGCAGCTTCTGGAGCTACTACATCGCCATCATCGCCCTGGGCGGCATCGCCTGGTGCGTGTACCTGCTGTTTTCGCAGCGTGCCTGGCTCAAGCGTGACGTCAAGCCGGTCGAAAGCACCGGGCACGTCTGGGATGGCGACCTGACCGAGCTCAACAATCCGGTGCCGCGCTGGTGGACGGTGATGTACCTGGGGCTGTGCCTCTTCGCGCTGGGCTACCTGGTTCTGTATCCCGGCCTGGGCAGCTACCGCGGCACGCTGGGCTTCACCTCGGGGCAGCAGGTGCTCGCCGAACAGCAGGCCCTGAATGCGCGCATCCAGCCCATCTACGAGCGTTTTCGCGACATGCCGGTGACCGCCATTGCGCAGGATGCGCAGGCCCGGGACATCGGTCAGCGCCTGTTCCTGAACCACTGTGCCCAGTGCCACGGGTCCGACGCCAAGGGCAGCCGCGGCTTTCCCAATCTGGCCGACGGCGACTGGCTGTGGGGCGGCGCGCCCGAGCAGATTCTGCAGACCATCACCCAGGGTCGCCACGGGATGATGCCCGCCTGGAGTGCCGCGATCAAACCCGAAGAGGCCTCGGCCATTGCCCAGTATGTGCGCTCCCTGTCGGGGCTGGCGCACGATCCGCTGCGCGTGAACGCCGGCAAGCGCGGCTTCGAGACCTTCTGCGTAGCCTGCCATGGCATGGACGCCAAGGGCAACACCACGCTGGGGGCACCGAACCTGACCGATGACGTCTGGCTCTACGGCAGCTCGGAAGCCACCATTGTCGAGACCATCCTGAACGGTCGTGACAACCAGATGCCGGCCCAGGAACAGTACCTGACGCCCGAACAGATTCGCCTGCTGGCGGCCTGGGTGTGGGGCCTGTCCAACCGCCCGTAAGCGGCTGCCCAGGCGCCGACAAGGCAAACAGAGGACACCGCACAGAGATCAGCATGCACAAGGAACCGCCTCAGCAAACCCAAGCACAGCCACCCCGCGAAGCGCCGGGCTGGCAGCCCGCACGCCGGATTCGCAAAGGCTCGGGCGGCACGTCGCCCCAGGTCGAAAAGGCACTGGCCGAGGTGCGCTCGAAAATCTACCCACGTTCCGTGCAGGGGCACTTCGCGCGCATCCGTGTCCTGATGGTGTTCCTGACGCAGCTGCTGTTCTACGGCCTGCCCTGGATCCAGTGGAACGGCCGCCAAGCCGTGCTGTTCGATCTGGGGGCGCGCAAGTTCTACCTGTTCGGCATGGTGCTGTGGCCTCAGGACGTCATCTATCTGGCGGTGCTGCTGGTGTTGTCGGCCTTCGCCCTGTTCCTGTTCACGGCCATGGCCGGGCGCCTGTTTTGCGGCTATGCCTGCCCGCAGACGGTCTATACCGAGCTCTTCATGTGGATCGAGGCCAGGGTCGAGGGCGACCGTCTGGCACGCATTCGCCTGGATGAACAACCCTGGGGCGCCCGCAAGCTGCGCATCAAGGCCACCAAACACGTTCTGTGGATCGCGCTGGCCCTGTGGACCGGCTACACCTTCATCGGCTACTTCGCCCCGATTCGCGAGCTGGGCACCCACCTGATGGCCTTCAATCTGGGGCCCTGGCAGTGGTTCTGGATGCTGTTCTATGCCTTTGCCACATGGGGCAATGCCGGCTTCATGCGCGAAGCGGTGTGCAAGTACATGTGCCCCTACGCGCGCTTCCAGAGCGTGATGGTGGACGACGACACCTTCGTGGTCACCTATGACCACGTGCGCGGGGAACCGCGCGGCGGGCGCTCGCGCAAGGTCGACCACAAGGAAGCCGGCATGGGAGACTGCGTGGACTGCAGCCTGTGCGTGCAGGTCTGCCCCACCGGCATCGACATCCGCGACGGGCTGCAGTACATGTGCATCGGTTGCGGTGCCTGCGTCGATGCCTGCGACACGGTCATGGACAAGATGGGCTACGAAAGGGGCCTGATCCGCTACACCTCGGGCAATGCCATCACCGAGCGCCTCACCCAGCCACAGGTGCGCCGCCGCATGCTGCGCCCGCGCGTGCTGGCCTATTCGGCGCTGCTGGGTGCCATTGCCGTGGGCTTCGTGTTTTCGCTGGCCACGCGCACCACCTTGCGCATGGATGTGATCCGCGACCGTGGCGCGCTGGGGCGCGAAGTGGCCGGCGGCCTGATTGAAAACGTGTATCGGCTGCAGATCATCAATTCCGCCGAATCGCCGGTCGTGCTGGACTTGTCGGCCTCCGGGGTGCCGGGGCTGGCGCTGCAGACGGCCGATTCTGGCGCTACGCAGGTGCAACTCGAGGGTTCTTCCAATCGCCTGGTGCCGGTGGTATTGCGCGCCCCGGCCCAGGGCCTGAATCCGGGTTTGTACGACATCCGCTTCCAGGCAGTCGGCCGGCGCGGGCAGGACGACGTCAACACGGTCATCGAGCAATCCAGTTTTTATGTACCGAATTGAGCAGGCGGGTCGGCAGTGCGACATTCGCCGCTCCAATGATATGAGGGGAACACCGATGGAAAAGACGCTGCAATCACCTGAAGACCCGCAAGCCGAAGCGATGCGCCTCGAGCAACTGCCCTGGTGGCGACACCGCTGGCCCTGGCTGCTGATGCTGGGACCGGCCGTGGCCGTGGTGGGCTGCGTCATCACCATCATCCTGGCGTTCCAGGCCTATGGGGATCAGGCCGTGATCGACGGCGGCACGCGCCAGGGGCTGGTCGTCGCGCCGCCTGCATCCGCACAACGCTGATTCCGTCAAGCAGCACTTTCCAAAGGAGGCAAGCTTTGAAGGCACGCGATCTGATGTGGATTCTCTGGCCATCCTTTCTGATGGCCGCAGTCACCAGTGGCCTGGTGTTTGCACTGGTTGATCCCCTGGACATGGTGTTCCTGGGGCACCTGCAGGCCAGCCGGCCAACGGTCTACACCCTGGGATTCTTCCTGTTCTGGGCCATGGCGGCGCTCTCGAGCGCGCTGACCTTGCACATCGCACCGCGCGGGGTCATTCTGGACGAATTCGGCGATCCGGTGGAATGATCGCCGTCGACCGTTCAGCCGCAGTCCACGCCCGACAGGACCTGCAAGCCGGTCAGGTCCAGGATCTGGACCTCGCGTTGCTGTACCCGGATCAGGCCTTCGCGCGCAAAGCGCGACAACAGCCGGCTGACCGTTTCCAGCGTCAGGCCCAGGAAATTGCCGATTTCCTCGCGGCTCATGCGCAGGATGAATTCGTACGGAGAATACCCCAGCAACTGCAGGCGTTGTGACAGATTCAACAAGAACGCGGCCACCCGCTGTTCCGAGCGCAGGCTGCCCAGCGCGAGCAACTGCTGGTGAGAACGACCGATTTCCTTGCTCATGAGTCGGCGCAACTGGATCTGCAACGAAGGCAATTGGGGCGCCAGCCGATCCATCTCGTCCAGGCGGATGATGCAGACTTCCGAGTCCTCCAGGGCAATGGCGTACGAGACCTGCTGGTCGTGCATCAGTCCGTCCAGACCCAGGACTTCGCCCGGCAGCAGAAAGCCGGTGATCTGCACTTGGCCGTTGGCGTCCTCGATCTGGGTCTTCAGCGAACCCGAGCGCAGGCCGTAAATGGCCTCCAGTGCGTCACCCTCGCGATACAGAGTGCCGCCCTTGGGCAGGCGGATGCGTTCCTTGATGAGTTCGTCCATCTTGGTCACGTCCTGATGCGACATGCCCAGCGGCAGGCAGATCGCATTGAGCATGCAAGTGGAACACCGCGTGGTCTCAGGTGCTACCTGGATACGTCTGAGCATGTGGGTCCTGAAGGTTGGGCCGGTGGGCGGTGGTACGAGCAGCAAAGTTCAGCCTGCAAAAAATGAAAGAGGAACGCGCATCGGCGCACAAGCCCTGCCACGCAGGGTAAGGCAGCGTCGCCTGACAGCCGGCGCATCTGCCCGGGGCGTTGCCTTGCTCGGGACGTTGCCTTGCCCGGGGCGTTGCCTTCGTGTGGGATTATAAGTTCCCCGTCAGGATCTTTGGGGCTTATACCAATTTGCCATGATTTCAATTTGTCGCGATTTCCGAGAGCTGCCGCCGGGCTGCATGCTGGTGCCAGGCCGCGGTGATGTGTGCTCGCTCACGTATTGATAATAATAAGCGTTCGCATTCGAATTGATTCCTGAAAGCGGCTATCATGCGGGGCGCCATTCTTGACGTGTCAAGCGCAAGGTGGTGGATCACAGTTTGCAGCGCGCAATCCGAGCAATGCCGGGTCAGGCGAGATCCGGTGCGTCCGCCGCGGCAGATGCCCGCCCACGATGGCAGTGAGGCTTTTTTGATCAAGAACGAGGGGAAGCAATGAGTTGGCTCAGACGGTTACTGGGAAATGCGCTGCTGTGTGCAGTGGGATTGGGTCTGGCGGGCCCGGCGTTCGCGGCACATGGTGACGCACCGGACGGCAGCCAGGCCGTGACCTACACGCCAGACGTGACCTTCACGCTGCGCACGGCGATCGCCCAGGGCAAGTTGGTGTTCGTCGGCGATCGGGGCCTGATCGAGGGGGTGGTCAATCCGGATCTGAAGGTCCCGGAAGGGGCCGTGGTGCAGATCAACCTGATCAACGGCGACGGCGCGACGCACGACATCGCAGTTCCGGTGTTCCACGCCAATTCGGATCAGATTTCCGGCAAGGAGGCCGCCACGGCCATCGTGTTCCGGGCCAATCGCAACGGAACGTTCGAGTATCTGTGTTCGTTGCCGGGCCACAAGGCAGCCGGGATGTTCGGCAAGATCATCGTGGGCGAACCGTCTGACGAGATCCGGGTCGAAGCGCCCCAGATCGCGCATGACCCCGCCCAGGTGGGCGAACCCGTGGGCACGCGGGCCCCCGAGCACTTGACGGTGAACCTGCTCACGACCGAGATCGAGGGCCGCCTGGACGAGGGCAGCACCTACCGCTTCTGGACCTTCAACAACAAGGTGCCAGGGCCGTTCATTCGCGCCCGTGTGGGCGATACGGTGACGGTGAACGTCAGCAACGCGAAGGACAGCACGCACATCCATTCGGTGGACTTTCACGCGGTGACCGGCCCGGGCGGCGGGGCTGCGGTGACGCAGGTGGCGCCGGGGCAGACGAAGTCGTTCACGTTCAAGGCGTTGCATCCGGGGCTGTATGTGTATCACTGCGCGACGCCCATGGTGGCGCAGCACATCACGAACGGGATGTACGGGATGATCCTGATCGAGCCCGAGGGCGGTCTGCCAGCGGTGGATCGGGAGTTCTACGTGATGCAGGGCGAGCTTTATACGGCCCAGCAGCACGGTTCGCGCGGACTGCAGGAGTTTTCGCTGGAAAAGCTGCTGGCCGAAAATCCGGAGCATGTGATGTTCAACGGGTCGATGGATGCGCTGACGAAGATCTGCAGCATGGAGTCGCAGGTAGGCGATGTGGTGCGGATTTTCTTCGGGGTGGGCGGGCCGAACCTGGCATCGAGTTTTCATGTGATCGGCGAGGTGTTTGACCGGGTCTATGCTCAGGGGTCACTCACGAGCAAGCCGCTGACGGATGTGCAGACGACGCTGGTCCCGCCCGGCGGGGCGACCATGGTGGAGTTCAAGACGGATTATCCGGGGCGCTATCTGCTGGTGGACCATGCGCTGTCGCGCATGGAGAAGGGTGTCGGGGGCTTCCTGACGGTCAAGGGCAAGGCGGACCCTGCGATTTTCCACAGCGACGAGGCCATTGACCCGAATTCGGGGCACTGACGGACAGGGCCTGACCGCGCTCACAGAAAGCCTGGACCGCTGACTGGGGCGCACAAGCCATACCTCCTCAAACGCCGGGCTCTCACCCGGCATCCCACAAGCATTGCATCTCGCGGCCATCACATCGGATGGCCAAGAGACGCTTTCCCGGGCCTGGCTTCAGCGTCCGACCAAAATGCACCTTGACCCAAATGATTCTTGGGCTTATCATTTCAATCGAAATGAATTGTCTTTTTAAGGATCAATGAGTCGACATGAACACCGAAACGGATGCGCAGCAGGCCTACGACCTGCGTATCTTGCGAGCCTTGCGCCGCATCACCCGGGCCATTGCATTGCACTCCAGACAACTGTCGGCGTGCAGTCACATCACCGCGCCCCAGCTCGTCTGCCTGCGCACCGTGATCGAAAAGGGCCCACTGACGGCCACCGCCATCAGTCGCGAAGTGCACGTCAGTGCCAGCACCGTGGTTGGCATCCTGGACCGCCTCGAGGACAAAGGACTGATCGTGCGCGAACGCGGTCGGGCGGACCGTCGCATCGTCTGCATCAGCGCAACCGAAGCCGGTCGCCAGGTTGCACGCGACACGCCCTCGCCGCTGCAGCAAAAGCTTGCCGAAGCGCTGCAGGCCCTGCCCGAACTGGAACAGGCCACCATCACGCTGTCTCTGGAGCGCGTCGTGGGTCTGATCGAATCCGGAACCGACCTGCCACAGGTCGCCGATCCGCAAGGGCAGGATCCCCAGTCGCCGATGCTCGACGTGCCAGTCGAGGGCGTGGCACCCGAATCCGGTCTGGTGGTTTGAGGTTCCGCCGCCCAGGGCGGGCTGATGGGCCTGCCCTGCACGAGCTGGTGGCGCAATGCCCCCCGCTCGACCTGAATTCCGTCTATCTCTATCTGCTCCTGACAGAGCATTTTTCCGCTACCTGCATCATGGCTGAAGACGCCCAGGGTGTGCTTGGCATGGTGTCGGCGTACCAGCCGCCCGGGCGCGCCGATGTGCTGTTCGTCTGGCAGGTGGCGGTCCACCCCCGCGCCCGAGGTCAACGCCTGGGCCTGCAGATGCTGCAGCGCCTGCTGGCGCGCCCCCCCCTGCGCACGATGCAATGGATCGAAACCACCGTGGGGCCGGGTAACCGGGCCTCACGACGACTGTTTGCCAGGCTAGCCGAACGCCTGGACGCCCCTCTGGGCGAAGTGGCGTTGTTTGACGCCGCACTGTTCGGCACGGACGCGCACGAATCTGAGCCCTTGCTGCGCATCGGCCCGTTCACCTTGCCGGCAGCGGCCCCTGTCGCCGCTGGCACTCACGAGATACAGAAAGGAGAAACACATGGACTTGAAAATCTTTGACCGGATGGAGTCGGAGGTCAGAGGCTACATCCGGTCGTTTCCAGTCATTTTCGCCAAGGCCCGGGGTTCCGAGCTGTTTGACGAAAACGGGCGGCGCTACATTGATTTCTTCAGTGGCGCAGGCACCCTGAATTACGGACACAACAATCCGATCCTGCGCGAGCGCATGGTGGATTATCTGGAATCCGATGGCGTGGTGCATGGCCTGGACATGGCCACCAGTGCCAAGAAATATTTTTTGCAGACCATGGACCGCCTGGTGCTCAAGCCGCGTGGCCTCGACTACAAGCTGCAGTTCACGGGTCCGACGGGTACGAACGCGGTCGAGGCGGCGCTGAAGCTGGCTCGTCAGATCAAGGGTCGCCAGAATGTCATTTCCTTCACCCATGGCTTTCATGGTGTGTCGGGTGGTTCCCTGGCGGCGACCGCCAATCAGAAATTCCGCAAAGCGGCCGGGGTGGCGCTGGGCAACACCAGCTTCATGCCGTTTGACGGCTATTTCGGCCCGGACGTGAATACCATGGCCTATCTGGAGCGCATGCTGGATGACCCCAGCAGCGGGCTGGATCATCCGGCCGCCGTGATCGTGGAGACCATCCAGGGAGAAGGCGGAGTGAACGTGGCCTCGCATCGCTGGTTGCGTGAGCTGGAGCGGCTGTGTCGGCGCCACGACATGCTGCTGATCGTCGATGACATCCAGGTGGGTTGCGGTCGCACCGGACATTTCTTCAGTTTCGAGGCGGCAGGGATTTCGCCAGACATCGTCACCTTGTCGAAATCCCTGTCGGGCTTCGGTCTGCCGATGTCGCTGGTGCTGCTCAAGCCGGACCTGGATATCTGGGAGCCCGGCGCGCACAGCGGGACCTTCCGGGGCAACAACCTGGCGTTCGTGACGGCGGCCCAGGCCATTGAAACCTACTGGAGCGACACGAGCCTGAGCGACGAGATCGCCACAAAGGAACAGATCGTTCGGGATTGGCTGGAAAATCTCGTGCACAGCTACCGGGAAACCAGCCTGGAGGTGCGGGGCCGTGGCCTGATCCAGGGGCTGGTGATGCCAGTGGGTGAGGATCTGGCCAATCGCATCGCGCATCGTGCCTTCGAACTGGGGGTGGTGATCGAGACGTCGGGTGCCCATGACGAGGTTTTGAAAGTGTTGCCAGCCCTGACGATTTCGCGTCAGCAGCTGGAGCAGGGGCTGGAGGTCATCGAGCGCAGTACCAGTGAGGTACTGGCATCCCTGGGGCGTCAGCCACGCGTGCTGAAAATGGCAGGAGGCAGCCGATGATCGTGCGTCATGTGAAAGACGTGCTGGGCACGGACCAGGAGATCACCACGGAGAACTGGACCAGTCGGCGTGTGCTGCTGGCCGATGATCGCATGGGATTTTCGTTCCATGAAACCGTGATTTTTCCTGGTACCGAGACCCACATCCACTACCAGAACCATCTGGAGGCCGTCTGGTGCATCGAGGGCGACGGCGAGATCGAAACCATCGCCGATGGCCGCAAGTACGCCCTGGGACCCGGGGTGGTCTATGCACTGGACGAGCACGACGAGCATTGGTTGCGCGGCGGCGTCGAGCCGCTGCGCGTGATCTGTGTCTTCAACCCGCCCTTGACGGGCCGCGAGGTGCACGATGAGTCTGGCGTGTATCCGCTGCAGGCCACCGTTGCGGGCGGATCAGAATGATGTCAATCGACCGTGCGATCGTGCGAGGCGGTGCAAGAAAGGGCCATACGATCACTTCACGGCCTGGGTGGCCCGCGCCGGCCAGCGTCGGTCGGAGATTCCGGCCGACGGGCCGGGCTCCGTCATTGCACCGGCCGCACCAGCCGCACCAGCGCCCGCATGCAGACGCGCGTTCAGGACAGGAGGTTGTTCATGAAGGATTTTTATGTTTCCCGCCAGGGTCGTGACGCGGCGCTGATCGCGCGCTGTGACCCGGTGGTGTACGAAGAGGGCCGCTACGCGGATGCGTTGGATGAGGCACAGCTGCAGGCCTACGAGCGCGACGGGTTTCTGGTGCTGCCGGAGCGCTTCGATGCCGAGGAAGTTCGGGCGCTGCGCGAGGAAGCCACTGCGCTGGAGCATGACCCTGCGGTGCGCGAGGGCGAGGAGGTCATCCGCGAACCGGGCGGCACGGCGCTGCGATCCATTTTTCGCGTGCACGAACTGGGTCGCAAAATGGCGGAGCTGCCGCGGGATCCCAGGCTGCTGGACGTGGCACGTCAGATCCTGGGATCCGAGGTCTATATCCATCAGTCGCGCGTCAACATGAAGCCGGCGCTCGATGGCAAGGAGTTCTACTGGCATTCTGACTTTGAGACGTGGCATGTCGAAGACGGCATGCCGGCGATGCGGGCACTGAGCTGCTCGGTCATGCTGACCGATAACACCCCTTTCAATGGGCCGCTGATGTTGATTCCAGGCTCACACCGGCAGTTTGTGTCCTGCATCGGTGAGACGCCGGAAGACAATTACCGCATGTCGCTGCGGCGCCAGGAAGTCGGTGTGCCCGACCCGGTCAGCCTGCGTCTGCTGGCCGAACAAGGCGGCTTGCAGGCCGTGACGGCACCGGCCGGCTCGGTGGTGTTCTTCGACTGCAATACGCTGCACGGTTCCGCAGGCAATCTGTCGCCCTGGCCGCGCAGCAATGTATTCATGGTGTTCAACAGTGTGGAAAACCGCCTGGTGGATCCGTTCCACGGCATGAAGCCACGCCCCGAACACATTGCCGCACGCCGCAACACCGGCACGCTGGAACCGCTTGGCGCCAATGTCGCCCATCAATGAAAGAGACGATTTCATGATCAGGTGTGGCCGCAACCGCCGTGCCTGTCAGGGCATCGGGGTGTTTGTGCGTCAGCAGTAACTGCCGCGCCCGTACGGCGGCTGGCCGTGTGTCGTGCCGTTCAGCGCAGCGCACGCTTTAGCAGCGCACCCGGGTCGATGTCACCCGTGTAATTGCCTGCGCGCTCGGGCAGAACCATCTGATCAAGCAGCGACGTGAGGTCGTCGTCACCGATGTAGCGGCGCATCGCGTGATCCAGGCGCAGTGATCTCAGCAGGGCCAGCATGTCGCGCAGAATCTTCTGCTGAGGCGGGTCGTGTAGCGGCAAGTTGTCCTCGATCAGGCAGGGCAGCGTGAAACTGCACGCCAGCCCGTGGGGTACCCCGTAGCGGCTGGTGATCGGGTAGGAAATGCTGTGGGCAATGGCGGTGCGTGTCTGGCTGATCGCCAGGCCCGCCAGCAGGCTGGCTTGCTGCATGCCCTGGCGGGCCTGCAGGTCGTGCGGGTCTTGCAGCACCCGTGGCAGGCAGGTCACGCTGTATTCCAGCGCCTGCCAGGCAAACGCCGCACTGATCGGCGTGCCGTTGCGATTCCAGAGGGATTCCAGCGCGTGGGAAGCGGCGTCCAGCCCGCCATACAGCGTCTGCCGCTCAGGCAATGTCAGCGTCAGGCAGGGGTCCAGAATCGCCAGGACAGGAAAGACTCTGGTGCCCGTCACCGAGTATTTCTTGTGGGTGCGCTGATCCCATACGGTGGCAAACGGGGTGACTTCCGAGCCTGTGCCCGCCGTGGTCGGTATGGCGATGACGGGCAGGCTGGTGTCCCAGGCCTGCTGGCGATGCTCGCGCAAAACGGTCGGCACGTGTTGGCCCTGAGCGCCGGGCAGAGTGACGGACAGCACCTTGGCCGTGTCCAGCGTGCTGCCGCCGCCCAGTGCGATGAGGCCATGAAAATCACTGGGTCTGTAGCGCCGTGCCAGTTCGTCCACAGCGTCCAGTTGCGGATTGGGGCTGACGTCCTCACAGACGGTCAGACGCCGCTGGGGCCCAAGCAGCGCGCGGACGCGGGCCGTCAGGCCACGCCGGGTCGCGCCCCGGGTCGTGATCAGCAGCCAGTGGCCCGCGGCGGCGTGGCGATCCAGCTGATTCAGGCTGTCAGGGCCTGCCAGGATCTCCACCGGGTTGTGGTGTGTCCAGAGGGTGTTCATGAGTGCGAATGTGCAGAATTCCGGCGCGCCGCCTGGAAACCTGGCGTGCTGGACGGCACCCCAAGCCCGTTGCGGGGCTTGGGAGTCGTGGCCGTCCGGTCGATGGTACCGCTGATGGCCTGAGCGGTGATTGCCGTCGCCGTGCGGAGCGCATTGCGCCGTTCAGTCGTCCTTGTTCTGCTCGTGGGCCGTCTTCAGCATGTTGTCATACAGCGTCAGGATTTTCGAGCGATACGGAAAGACCATCTTGGCAAATTCAGTCTGGGAATCCAGCACCTTTTTGAAGTAGGGGTTTGCGTCGGCGTACTTCTGGGTGATCTTCTTTTCCGCCACGATGAATTTTGCGTAATAGTCATCGGGTGTGTCCAGTACATGCACGCCTTCCTTGTCGATGAAGTGGTGCAGGGCGACGGAATTGTCGTAGATATTGGCATCGAGCGTATCAGCGATGTTGGCCTTGGCCGCGATGCGGATGATTTCCTTCAGGTCGTCGGGCAGTGCGTTCCAGAAGTCCCCGTTGATGAAGATCTGGCCGACGTCGGTTTGCTGGTGCAGGCCCTGCAAGTAATAGTATTTCCAGATTTTCTGCAACCCCAGATTGCGGTCGTCGGCGGGGCCGATCCATTCGGCGGCGTCGATCACGCCACGCTGCGCGGAAGGCACGATGTCGCCACCCGGCACGCCCACGGCTGCGATGCCCATGGCTTGGTAGGTTTCACCCGGGATGCCGGGGGGCGAGCGATACTTGAAGCTCTTGAATTCCTCCATGTTCTTGATGGGTTTCTTGAACCAGCCCAGCGGGTCGGGGCCCATGGGCTGCACCAGGAAGGCCTTCACGTTGTAGTGCATGACGTCTTCCAGAAGCTCCTTGTAGAGCTGCTCTCCGCCACCGCGGTAATACCAGGCCACCAGACTGGCCTGATCCAGGCCGGTGCTGGCCGGCGCGTTTGAAAACAGCACGAAGGCGGAGTTCTTGCCGGAAAAATAATTGGGCCAGACATAGCCGGCCGTCACCACATTGTTGCTGACGGCGTCCAGAATTTCGAACGGCCCCACCACGGCCCCTGCGGCCAGCACCTCGGCCTTGAGCCTGCCGCCGGACATGAGATCGATCTGTTTCGAGAACTGCTCCAGCAGCTTGAAGTACAGGCTGGCATTGGGGACGGCGGTCTGAATCGAAAATTTGTAGACTTGCTGATCAGCGGCCTGGCTGTTCGTCGGCATCCCCAGCAGGAAGGCGACAGAGACGCACAGCGCACTGATGAATTTGGCCTTGAAAGCGTGGATCATGGAATTGTCTCCTTGAGTCAAACGGTTGTGTTCAATCTGTCTGAACCATGCAAACCCTCCTTGTGATGATGACCGGTCAATCCGCCAGCCCGGTGACTTGTGGCAGCCAGTGGACGAGAATCGGAAACTGGATGAGCAGCATCACGACCAGCACCTGCAGGCCCACGAACTGCACCATGCCCAGGTAGATGTCTTTCATGCTCCATTGCGGGACGACGCCCTTCAGGAAGTAGGACGACAGGGCCAGGGGCGGCGTCAGCCAGGAAGTCTGCAAGGTGACGGCAACCAGGATGCTGAACCACAGAATGTCAAAGTCCAGGCTGTGGGCAACGGGCAGCAAAATGGGCACGACCACGAGCACGATGGGGATCCACTCCAGGGGCCCGCCCAGCACGAAGATCAGCAGCAGCATGAGCAGCAGCATGATCAAGGGGGACACGGGCAGGCTGATCAGCGTCTCGGTGATCAGGCGGCCGCTGCCCATGCGGGCAAACACCGCACCAAAGAAGTTTGCCGCGCCGATCAGGAACATGATGAAGGCGCTGACCTCCACAGTCTTGAAGACGGCTGCCTTCAGGGATTTGAGGTTCAGCCGGCCATACAGGATGGTCAGCACCAGAGAGGCCAGTGCGCCGGTGGCTGCGGCGTCGGTCGGGGTCGTGACACCACTGATGATCAGGCCCAGGGTGGCCAGGATGATGACCGTGATCGGAATGACGCCGATGAACAGTTCACGCAGTTTCTGGCCCACCGTCAGGTCGGGCCCGTCATAGCGCAAGGGGGGGCCAAGCTGGGGATTGAGGTGACAGCGGATGATGGTGTAGAGAATGTAGACTCCGGAGAGCAGCAGCCCGGGGATGACGGCCGCCGCAAACAGGGTCGAGACCGGCACGCCCACCAGCGGACCCATCACGATCAGCATGATGCTGGGCGGGATCAGGATCCCGAGCGTGCCGCCTGCCGCGATGCAGCCGGCCGACAGCCGGGTGTCATAGCGGCTCTGGATCAGCATGGGCGCGGCCATGACGCCCAGCACCGTCACGGAAGCACCGACGATGCCCGTGGCGGCGGCAAACAGGGTGGCCGTCAGCAGCACGATCACATAGAGCGAACCCTTGATCCCGCCCAGAATCATCTGCAGCGCCTTGAACATGCGATCCATCAGGCCCGACTGATCCAGGATGTAGCCCATGAACAGGAACAGCGGAATGGCGGCCAGCTCGATGCTGGTCATGAGCGAGAAGAACTGATAGGTCAGCAGATTGAAGACCTGCTGACCGATCGCCATGAAGCCGAACACCAGGGCGACGAAGATGAACACGAAGGCCATGGGGAATCCGCTCAGGACCCCCGCTACCGCAACAAACAGGGAAATCAGGCCAAGGACGGGATCGCTCATGATTGCGGCTCGCCGGAGTTGAATGGGGAGTCATGGCGCACGACCCAGATGGCTTTGATCAGCTCGGCGAAGCCCTGGATCAGCAGCAGGCCCACCGTGACGGGAATCACGGTCTTCAGCGGGTAGATGGGCGGCATCCAGGGGCTTTGCGGATACAGTTCGAGCTGTCGCCACGACTGGGCGGCAAAGTGCATCCCGCCGTTGAAGAACAGGATCATGGCGGGGAAGTACAGCACGACATACAGAATGGCGTCCATCAGAGCCTGCCAGCGTGGGCGCAGCCCCGCCAGCAGGAAGTCCGCTCTGACATGGCTGCCCTTTTGCAGGGCATAGGCGGAGCCCAGCATGAACAGGGTGCCCGCGAACATGTAGGTCATGTCGTAAGCCCAGATGGTGGGCTTGTTGAAGAGGTAGCGCGAGACCACTTCGTAGGCCAGTGCCCCCACCAGCGGCAAGATCAGCCAGGCGGCCAGCTTGCCGACGGCGATGGCGGGGTATTCCAGGATCCTGATGACTCGCAACAAGCCTGGTGACGGTCCGTGAGCTTCATGCATGGTGCGCTGCTCCTGCGGATTGGGTGTGGATTGGTGCGGCGTTGTCCATTCTGGCGGCGTCTTCCAGAATGAACTCCGCTGCGCGTTCGGCGATCATGATGATGGGCGCATTCGTATTGCCCGACACCAGCGTCGGCATGACGGCGCCATCCACGACGCGCAACCCGTCGATGCCGTGCACCTTCAGGTGCGCATCGACGACGGCTGACGGGTCGCTTCTCGGGCCCATTTTTGCCGTGCCGGAAGGGTGGAAGATCGTGGCGCCGTGTTCCCGGCAGAAATGCAGGATCTCGTCGTCGGTCTGCGCCGCATCGCCGGGCCGAAATTCGCGCTTCATCAGGCTTTTCATCGGTTCCGTGGCGGCAATGCGGCGTGCAAAGCGCACCGCGGCAATCGCGATGCGCCGATCGGCCTCGGCCGACAGGTAACGGGGTTGCATGGCGGGCGGCTGCAGGGGATCGGCCGAACGGATGCGCACATGCCCGCGTGACTGCGGGTGCAGCTGGCAGACCGAGTAGGTGCAGCCGGAAAAATCATGGACCTGGCCACCGGCCATGTCGGCCGACAGCGTGGCCAGATGAAACTGGATGTCCGGGGTGGTCGATTGTTCGGGCAGGCAGCGGCAGAACATGGCGCCCTGATTGATGCCGATTGCCAGCGGGCCGCTGCGAAACAGCAGCCACTGCAGCCCCATCCGGGCCTTGCCCCACAGGCTGCGCAGCTGATCGTTGGTCGTGATGGGCTTGCTGACCTCGTAGATCAGGCGCAGCTGCAGGTGATCCTGCAGGTTTTCGCCCACACCGGGCAGGGGATGGACCACCGGGATGCCGTATTGCTGCAGCAATGCGGCGGGCCCGATACCGGACAGCTGCAGCAGTTGCGGTGATTGCAGCGCACCTGCGCACAGAATGACTTCCTTGCGCGCCTGCAGCGTGGCGAGCCCCCCGCCCGCCCGCCGGTACTCGACCCCGCAGGCGTGTGTGCCTTGCAGGATCACGCGGGTGACCTGGGTGCGCGTGAGGATGCGCAGATTGGGGCGCTTGCGGGCCGGATTCAGGTACGCCACAGCGGTCGAGCAGCGTCGCCCACGGTGGGTGGTCAGCTGGTAGTAGCCGACGCCTTCCTGGTCGCCGGTGTTGAAATCGGTCGAGCGGCGCACCCCGTTGGCTTCGGCCGCGTGGATGAAGGCTTCG
>JACDJC010001166.1_pt1 | contig 24356 bp, 26 predicted proteins | sample 7454191 | NCBI WGS metagenome assembly JACDJC01 (sample SAMN14253291, study PRJNA609438) | sludge metagenome | isolation source: sludge after 25d culture with pyrite and EDTA | collected 2018-12-20 | reverse complement strand
GGACACGCCCGGTTCGCCTGTGAAGTGAGTGGTGCGGTAAGGCCGCCAGCAGCAGGAACCCGACGAGGTGAGTCGGCCCATACGGGCTGAACACGGTAGGAATCCCCTTCCTTTTCGCCTTCAGGCGACGAGCGTCAGCGAGAGGGAGGGGAGGATGTCAATACGATCCGCTCCGGAAGTGACCGAACAGCCCGCAAGCTCCGAATTTTCCTTCGGGGGAACGTTTGGCGCTGCATATCGTCGTCATTGGCACGAGTTTCCTGAAGCGCAGCGCTCCCGTTGCGATATTTCGAGTTCGCCTTTCCTGTTCCGATCTATTTTTCTTCAAACTTGTCCACGGTCATGTTTGTGTGGCGATGACTCCCGTATCATGAAATTGTCATTAATTTTTCAGGAGATGGACATGGAAATGAATAAAGCAGTTTTCAACATGGAACCTTTCAGCTGTCCTTCTTGCATCAAGAAGATCGAAAGCACGCTGAAAAAGGTCGATGGAGTGGATGAAGTCAAGGTTCTGTTCAACGCCGGGCGTGTCCGGGTTGGTTTTGACGGCACCAAGACGAGCGCCGATACCCTGGAAAATGCGCTCGTGCGTCTTGGGTATCCTGTCTTGTCCACAAAGATATCATAATTTCCGACCGGTCACCGATTTCTCTTGGGAAATCGGTGACGGTCATCTCATGAGCACAACTATCTCATGAGCACAACGATCTCATGAATACAACTGAACTGGGGGTGTTCAATGTTCCAGATAAAAAACACTTACGTCGCAGGCGTGTCAGGCGCGCTATTGCTGCTTGCCCTGGCGCTGCATTTTGCTGACCAGCCTGCTCTGAAGGATTACGTACTGATCGTGGCGACGCTTGTTGCAGGTTATTTCATTGCAATAAAGGCATTCAAGGCACTGCGCATGAAGGCGTTCAGCATCGAACTGCTTGTCACGATCGCGGTTGTCGGTGCGCTCATCATTGGTGAGTATGTCGAATCGGCTGTGGTGACGTTTCTGTTCATATTCGGCGCGTATCTTGAGACACGCACGCTCGAGAAGACGCGCTCATCGTTGCGCGCTCTGGTCGATATGACACCCGTCGAGGCCACCGTCATCCGGCCCGATGGCAACGTCAAAGTTCGCGCCGACGAGCTGCTGGGGGGTGAGCGCATTCTGATCCGATCAGGCGAAAAGGTCGCGGTGGATGGCCCGATCGTTTCGGGGCAAGCGCTGATCGTCGAGGCCGCCATTACAGGCGAGTCGGTTCCCGCGAACAAATCGACGGGTGATCAGGTATATAGTGGCACGATCGTCGACAACGGCTATATTGAAGTGCTGGCTGATCGCGTGGGTGACGACACCACCTTCGCGAAGATCATCGAGATGGTCGAAAACGCCCAGGAAACCAAGACACGGGCACAAAAATTCCTGGATAAATTTGCGAACATCTATACGCCGTCGATCGTCGTTCTGGCAGTCCTTGTGTATGCGTTTTCAAGAAACGTCGAACTGGCCCTCACGTTTCTTGTGATCGCCTGTCCTGGCGCCCTGGTCATTTCGGTACCGGTGTCCATGGTTGCCGGTATTGGTAACGGTGCGCGCCACGGCGTCCTGGTCAAGGGCGGCGAGATCATGGAAAGGCTGTCGAAAATCAATCTGGTCATTTTTGACAAGACAGGGACTCTGACCAAAGGAAAGCCCGAAGTCACCGACGTAAAAAGCTGGGGCATGGACCACGACGAACTGCTTCGCCTGGTTGCACAAGTCGAAACCGTGTCGGAACACCATCTAGGGCAGACCATTGTTGCGGAAGCCAGGAAGCGTGGGCTGCCGTTGACCGAAAAGCTTGAAGACGTCAGCATCATGAAAGGCGGCGGGATCACTGCGACTGTGGCGGGCGATCATTGGATCATTGGCAACCGCAAGCTCATGGCAAACCACGGCGTCGTCATCGACGAATCGGTTGAATCGTACGCCACTGGATGCGAGAAGGCAGGCAACACCGCAATCCTTGCTGCCGTCAACAGCAAGCTGGCAGGGGTTGTTTCGATTGCGGATCAGATCAAACCCGAAGCCAGAATGGCGCTTGATCAGTTACGCAGCCACGGTGTGGAAAAGATGATCATGCTGACCGGAGACAACCGGCATACGGCTCAGCTGGTAGGGGATGAGCTGGGCCTGGACGCGGTTCATGCCGAACTTCTGCCCCAGGACAAGGTACACTGGGTCAAGCAATTCAAGCAGCAAGGCTACCGGGTGGCGATGGTGGGGGATGGCATCAATGATGCACCTGCACTGGCGACTGCCGATGTCGGCCTGGCGATGGGTATTGGTGGCGCGGACATATCGATGGAGACTGCCGACATCGTGTTGATGTCAGACAGACTGGATCAGTTCTCCCATGCGTATTCCCTGGCCCAGGCCACTGTTCGAAACATGAAACAAAATACCATCTTCGCCGTCAGTACCGTGATACTGCTTCTGGCCGGGGTGCTGCTGGGCAAGGTGTTCCTGGCTTCAGGCATGCTGATACATGAAGCCAGTGTACTGATCGTGATTCTCAACGCAGTCAGGCTGGTACGTTATCGCGCACGCGACAAGGGGCAACAACAAGCCCGGGAAGCGCTCGCACTCAAGTCGGCCTGACCCGGTGCGTCACCGTGATCTTCTTGCTCGCTGAACGGAGTAACGCAGCATGAACACCAGACATCAGCCAGAAACAGCGGTAGATGGCAAGACCGATCTGCATGCGCTCTGTGTTTCGCGCGTGCCGATCTTCAATCATCTGCCGCACGAAGAGCTTGCCGTGATCGCAGCCAAGGCGGCCATGAGAACCTATGAGCGTGGGCAGTTCATTCATCGTAGTGGCCACCCGTCTGACCAGCTGTTCATTGTTCATCAGGGCAAGGTCAAGGTCTACCGTCTGTCCGAGACGGGCAAAGAGCAGCTCGTGCGCATCCTGCGCCCGGGGGATTTCACCGGCGAGCTGTCTCTTTTCTCGGCCATGAAGCACGATTCTTATGCTGAAGTCACAGAGACATCGCACATCTGTACAATCAGTCGTGCCGACGTCCATGAACTCCTGCTCAAGTACCCGGCGATCAGCCTGCATGTGCTGGCAGAAATTTCCAGGCGGCTGGATATCAGTGAAAAGCAGACCACCGGGATTGCCACAGAATCCATCAACGCGCGTATCGGGCAGTATCTGGCCGATTTGGCCGAACAGGCCAATTCCTGTACGTTCAGGCTGTCGATGTCGCGCAAGGATCTGGCGTCCTACTTGGGAACCACGCCAGAAACGATCAGTCGCCGGTTGGGCGAGTTCGAAACGGCCGGGTGGATTCAGCAGACGGGTCAGCGACAGATCACCATCCTGGATCTGGACGCCCTTTTGCTGATATAGGAGTTCGCTGGTGTATCGCCGCCGGCGTGTCGTCAATATCCGATCCTTCGAATAAGGACAATGAATCTGAGCTGCTTTCCCGTCGTTCGCGGAACAGCAGATCCAGCCAGGGGACTTGCATGGATTCGCTCGAGCTGACCATTCCACCGCCCGCAGTCATGCTGGCGATCGCCTTGGCCATGTGGCTTCTGTCCATTCTTTTTCCAGCGTTCACGCTGGCGCCGTTGCGCAGCCTCACAGGCGCCGTCCTGATCGGGCTCGCCGGCGTGGCCATCAGTATGGCGGGTATCGTCAGCTTCAGACGCGCGCAGACAACCATGGACCCACGAAGGCCCGCCGAGACTTCGACATTGGTCACAACCGGAATTTACCGCATGACCCGCAATCCAATGTATCTGGGAACGCTCCTGGTCCTGATTGGCTGGGGAGTCTTCCTGGGTAATGTGGCGGCGCTGGTCTGTGCCTTTGTTTTTGTGCCCTACATCAGCCGCTATCAGATTCAGCCCGAAGAGCGACTGCTTCAGGACAAGTTCGGGGCGGAGTTCACGTCCTATAAGGCCAGAGTCCGCAGATGGATATAGCAGTTTCGTTACACTGTGTCGCAGAAACGCATGCTGTCCCTTGTCGATGTCTTGAACCTTGCACATGACCAAAGCACCACTCCCGTCCGCGGAGGCTGACAATTCATCAAACACAATCAAGGCCCCGGATGCGCGCTGGCCGATTCTGGCGCATAAAGCGCCGCACGCCCCATCGGTGTTCCGACCAGAGGCACTGCTGCGCGAATCCCGACGGCAGAAAGGTCTGCCCAAAGTTCCGGTGCCTGCGATCTGCATTCTGGATCCGGATGGGGACATCGTTCGCCATCTGAAGCGTAGCGAGGCATGCCAGCGACATGAAGCCTGGGCCTGCTATCACACTGAACTTTTCACATTTCGGCTTGACGCAGCGGGTCAGGCAGGAATCATAGGCTGTGCCGTCGGTGCCCCGTTTGCCGTCCTGCTTGCCGAACAGCTCTTTGCTTCGGGCTGCCAGCTGCTGGTCAGCGTGACTTCCGCGGGGCAGATTCTGGAGCATGGGCCGACGCCATACTTCGTGCTGGTTGACCGCGCGCTGCGAGACGAGGGCACCAGCTACCATTATCTGCCGCCTTCGACATTTTCCGAGGCGCCGGACGCGCGTCTCATCCGTGCGGTCGAAGACGCACTGGCAGAATGCGTCGACATCGTCGTGCATCGCGGTGCCACCTGGACCACGGACGCCCCGTACCGCGAGACTGAGACGGCGATCGCGGCGGCGCGGGCCCACGGCGTGCTGGCCGTGGAAATGGAGACCGCGGCCCTGTATGCATACGGCACGACGCACGGCAAGGCCGTGCTCTGCCTGGCGCATGTGACCAACAGCATGGCGCAGAACGAAGGTGATTTCGACAAGGGCGAGGCCGAGGGCGCCGTGGCCACGCTTCGCGTGCTGGAGCAGTCGGCTCGCGCCTGGCAGCACCTGCGCGGCATCACGCCACCGAACGGACAGGGTGGGTGAGCGGACGTGATGCACAATTCAGGCGGCAGGTTCAGAGGGGCAGTGCCCGCTGATGGGCGGGCTTCATCAGGCCTTGCCCTTCCATGGGATGAAGGTTTTCTCCAGCCAGCGCATCAGGATGTCGATGCTGTAGCTGTTCAGGGCGGACTGGATCTGGTCCTGTTCAACCAGAAAGTCTGCGATGCTCTTGGCATACGGCACGGAGCTTTTGAGCAGTTCGATTTGCTGATTGCGCGTCGGAAATACGGAAAGGTCCAGCATCTGCTTGGCCGCCGCATCCGTCATTCCCGCGGCCTTGGCGATCACGGGGATGGCCTTGTCCGGGTGTGCCTGAAGGTACTTGGCGGATTCGTCAGTGACCTGCAGGAACTGGGTGATCAGTTCGGGGTTTTCCCTGGCGAATTCCTGGTTGACCGTGATCAGATCATAAATCCGGATTCCGACGGCTTCTTCCTCCTTTGCCGTCATCAGGACGGACCCGACCTTCATCATCTGCTGCAGGGCACCGCCCCAGCCGCACGCCATGGCGACATCCCCCCGGGTGAGTGCCGCCGCGCCACTGGCCGGATCCATGTTCACGATATTCACCTTTGAGACGTCCACATACAGATGAGTCAACAGGCGCAGCAGTTTGTATTGCGAGACGGTGGCGATCGGGACCGCCACTTTCTGGCCTTCCAGCTTTTGGGCAGTGTCCTGGGTGATGCCGGTGCCGTTGCGAACGACACAGTTGTCGTTCGCAGCGTAAGACACCGCAATGCCCACGGCTTCGATGGGCAGCCCCTGGCTGGCTGCCACGATGAACGGGATCAGGCCGTGGCTGTAGGCGATCTGAACGTCACCGGAAGCCATGGCGGCAGACATTGCGGTGCCGGTGTCAAAAGCTCGCCAGTTCACCTTCAGCCCCAGCGCCTTGTCATACCAGCCCTCGACCTGCGCTACCTGGTTGGCCGTGGGCCATTCCAGAAAGTAGGCAACCGTAATTTCCTTCGGGGATTTCGCCTGGCTCGCGGCAATGCTTGCCAATGCGATGGCGGCCGCAGCCATAAGCTTCATGAGTACACTTTTCATGCTCATTCTCCTGATAAAGGGTGGGCCCGCGCCCTCGGCCAGAGGGTGATTGGCGGGCAGTCACGCCGCTGGATTCAATTCTCTGGCATCGGCCCTCATTTTTTTGCCTGAAGGATCATAGACGCAGCCGGGCGTGACGACGGCCTGTCGTGGTTCTCCCAGGATTTCGACACAAAGAGCGGTTCCGGGCACCGCAGCATCAGCCCGGACGTACGCCAGAGCCAGGCTCTTGCCTGTGCGGTATCCAAAGCCGCCCGAGTTTGTCTGTCCCACGATGCTTTCTTTCAGATATACCGGCTCGTTACCGATTGCATCCGCCGCGCCCGGTTCCACCTCCAGAAGGACGAGGCGTTGCGTGCAGCCCCTGGCCTGTTCGGCCACGATCGCCTCCCGGCCTTCGAAATCGCCCTTTGTGGGCTTGAGAAAGGGCTCCAGACCCGAGCTCAGGGCGCTGAACTCCAGCGACAAGTCCTGCCCCTACATCGGGTAGCCCTTTTCAAGGCGCATCGAATCCATGGCGCGTAATCCGTAGTGGCACAGTGAACTGCGTTGTCCGGCTTGTACCAAGGCTTCGTACAGACTGGCCTGATGCGCCAGGGGGTGATGCAGTTCCCAGCCGAGTTCGCCCACGAAATTCATTCGCAAGGCCAGGAGCCGGATGGCCAGTTCCGTGCGAGCGTCCGACAGCCTGCTGGGCATGCCACTCATCGATGTCGTGGGCACGCCCAATGGCTGGCATGACTGGAAGGCGCGTTACACGCCTCAGGCCACAGGCAGCACGCATCGCGTCAATGTCGACAGCTATGCCGTGGCGGCCAATATGGCGGTGGAAGAGGTGGGCGTCTGCCTGCTTTATGATGAATTGGTGCGGGGGTCTCGGCTGGAACTGTTTTTGCTTGCTCCGCTGGATGCGCCGATTGATTGCGATGCCGGCTATTACTTGTGCGCACGTGTCGGCAAGCCGCTTTCTGCATCGGCATTGGCCTTCAGCCGCTGGGTTGACGCGGAATTGGCCTGAGGCCATCCGCGTGGACCGGCACGCGCGTTTGCGTGCATGCCCCGTGCTTCCTTCCTGGACACTAGCTGCCGGACACATTGCGACTATTTTGCCAAAAGGGCTTACACCTGGTGGGAGGGCAGGGGGGGTGGAAGGCGATATACTTGTTTCGATAAGGGTTTGCGGCCGGTTCACAAGTGACGAATGCCATGGAACCTTTCAAGAATCTGGTGGAACGTGCGTGGGAAGGGCTGGCAGAGGGCTGGCGGGAGTTGCTCACGCGCGGCAGCGCTTCGCTGACCCACTTCGGCACCGAAGACGCAGCAAAGGACCAATCGGCGCAGGCATTTCCACACTGGAGCCTGCTCGCCGCGGAAACCTGGGAGACCGCCCTGTCGGTCGTGATCCGCATGGAAATACCCGGCATGAACGAAGACGATCTTGCCATCGACATCCATGGGAACATCTTGCGTATCCGCGGTAAAAAACGCTCGGGCGTTGCGCAGGATGGCCGGCGCTACCATCTCACGGAGCGGGCGTATGGGCGTTTCGAACGCAGCATTCCTCTGCCCCACAGCGTCCATGCCGATCAGGCCGAAATCTCCTGTCGCGACGGGGTGTTGACGGTGATCGTACCCAAAACAGATACACTGCCGCCGCACCACCCGACGATGTCCGAATGAGCCTGCAGGGTGTGGCCGCCATGCGCGGTGCGTGGCGCCCGCGCCGGCCGTCAGACTCTTGAAATGCCTTGGACCGACCCCAAAATAAGGACTGGAAGCGCCGCGGCGCATGCCGGGGCGTCTGGTTCAATGGTAAGAGAGGAGAGTCTTATGTACCGACCCTTGTTTGCCCGCGACGTATTCGCCGAGCTGGATCGCCTGCAACGCGAGGTGCAGGAAGCGTTCGATTTGTCTCCCAGCATCCGGGGTATTGGTCGCGGTGGTTTCCCTGCGTTGAACGTCGGCGGAACGCCGCAATCGGTGGAAATCTACGCCTTTGCGCCCGGTCTCGATCCCGCCTCGATGGAGGTCAATCTGGACCGTGGTCTGTTGACGATCTCTGGTGAACGAAACCCGCAGCTTCCTGCCGAGGACGATGACAAAGCCACCGTGCACATCAACGAGCGTTTCAGCGGCCGGTTTCGGCGGGTGTTGAGCTTGTCCGCCGACCTGGACCCCGGTACCGTGTCCGCCGACTATCACGACGGCGTGCTGCACGTCCACATGAAACGTCAGGAATCGGCCCAACCTCGGCGCATTACGGTCCAGTGATATCGGAGAATCCATCATGAACGATACGACTGCAATCACCAGAAACGAACAGGTCTCGCGTGCCGCGACGACACGCGCCGACGCAGCTCAGCGCAGCGATGAGGCGCTGATGCCGCCCGTAGACGTGATCGAAGACAGCACCGGAATCACGCTGCGCGCCGATCTTCCCGGCGTGCCCAAAGACCGGCTGAAACTGCAGGTGGAAGCCCACACGCTCACGATCGAGGGCGAGGTGAGCATTCCCACGCTGGAGACCATGGAGGCGACTTACGTCGAGGTCGGCGTGCCTCGCTTCCGGCGGGTCTTCACGCTGTCCAAGGAACTCGATACAAGCAAGGTGTCCGCCGAACTGAAGCATGGCGTGCTGAGCCTGCGCATTCCGAAGGCCGAGGAAGCCCAGCCGCGCCGCATCGAGATCAAGGTCGGCTAAGGCAGCCCGCCGTCGCAGCCCGCCGTCCCTCACACGAGGGGCGGCGGATCCCTGCGTGTCAGCATGCCGGCATCCGGCCGTCATAGAAGGCGTCCAGCGCGGCCATGATTTCCTCGGGTTCATCCACGGTGGTGAACAGCGTGGCGTCGGCCGGTGAGATGTAGCCCTCGTCCACCAGATAATTGAAGTCGACGACGCGCTGCCAGTAGCCTCGCCCGACGAGCACGACGGGGATCGGCGGCATCTTTGTGGTCTGGATCAGGGTCAGCACTTCGAAGAGCTCGTCCAGCGTGCCGTAACCGCCTGGAAAAGACACCAGCCCGCGTGCGCGCAGCAGGAAATGCATCTTGCGCATCGCGAAATAGTGGAAGCGCAGTGCCAGCTCCGGTGTGATGTAGGGGTTGGGCGCCTGCTCGTGCGGCAGGGTGATGTTCAGGCCGATCGAGCGTGCTCCGGCCTCGAAGGCTCCGCGATTGGCAGCCTCCATGATGCCGGGGCCGCCCCCGGTGACGACCACGAAGTCACAGCGATCCTGCTGCTGGAAGCGCACCGAGATCATCTGCGCGAATCGGCGTGCCTTGTCGTAGTACCGTGCCTGCTCGATGCGCCGGCGTGCCAGGGACAGCGCCCCCATCTGCGCGCCTTCCTGTGCTTGTGCACCTTCCAGCGCCGCCAGGTGGGCCCGGGCTGTTGGTTCGTCGGTGACGCGCGCGCTGCCAAAGACCACCACCGTCGAATCCACCCCTTGTTCGTGCATGATGCGTTCCGGCTTCAGGTGTTCGAGCAGCAGGCGCACGGGGCGCAGGTCCTTCTGGCCGAGCAGATCGGTGTCTTCCTGAGCCAGGCGGTAGGAAGGGGAATCCAGGATGGCCTGCAGGCGGTGTTCGAGGTCGGGATCGGGGTCTGGTGTCATGTAGGATGGTCGGGTTGCGGTTCGTGGGTTGGTGTTCCGGGGCGTTGCGATCATTCTGCTGTCTGCATCTCATTCTACTTTCCCGCTTGGCCGGATGCGCTACCATGCGGCCATCCATGTCTGCCCAATCGCAGGATGCTTGCATTCTTCCGGGCCAAAATCTTCAGGAGTCGATCCGTCATGTCGGGCATCACCGAGCGCCAGGCCGCCATCCTCGCCGACGAACCCACCTTGTCCGAAGAGGGTGGCATACGCTATCTGCACTTCAATTCCGAGTGGATCCAGGGCGCCATGCGCGTGGGACATCCCTCGGAGCTGGTGCTGGCCTACACCCGCCAGATGATGGCGTGGCTGCTGTTGCGCAGGCCGGGCAGCCGCGATCGTGTCGGCATCCTGGGGCTGGGCGCGGGTTCGTTGCTGCGCTTCACCCTGCGCCACACTCGGGCTCAGGTGGACACGGTGGAGCGCAATCCCCAGGTCACCGCCATGTGCCGTGCCTTCTTCCGCTTGCCGGGCAGCGCGCGCTCGACCATCGATCACGCCGATGCGCGCGACTGGGTGGCCGAGCCGCAACGCGCCGGGCGCTATCTGGCACTGTTGGTGGACCTGTATGACAGTCAGGCGCAAGGGCCGGTGTGCGACGAACCCGCGTTTTATCGGGACTGTCGCCGCGTGCTGGAGGATGACGGCGTCATGGCCGTCAACCTGTTCGGTCGGCACGGCAGTTTTGAACACAATCTGCGCGGGATCCAGGCGGCCTTTGGCGACGGGGTCCTGTGTCTGCCGGAAATCGACGAGGGCAATACCGTGGTGCTGGCCTTCAAGGGGCCTTTGCCGGACGTGTCGCGCCAGGATCTGCTCGATCGGGCGCAGGAACTGGAAGCGCGCACCGGCCTGCCGGGTCGGCGCCTGGCACAGACGCTGTTCGCGCTGCTCCCCGAGTACCTCCGGGTTGCGAGTCCCTGAAGACTCACCCTGAAGACTCGCGTTTGACACTGTCGTCCGGATCTCCGTATAATCCCGGTCTTTCAGGCGGTTAGCTCAGTTGGTTAGAGCGCTACGTTGACATCGTAGAGGTCGCTGGTTCGAATCCAGTACTGCCTACCAGAACAGATCGCCGGAAATGGCGCCGTGGCCGCGTGCCACCGGTGCCTCAGAACCGCCCTGTCCCGCCAAGGGAAGGGCGGTTCTGGCGTCTTCAGGCTGCGGATCGGGTTGTCCGGATGCTGCAACAGGGTCATCAGGGCCATTTTTGTTGTGTCAAAGCCCGTCACAAATTGATTGTTGCGAGCCTCGTTGCTAAACTGCAGAAGTACCCTTCCTGCATGGCAAATTCATGTTTTCCCGACGCGGCGCAGGCCGCGTTTCGCATTTTCAGGACACGCTTCAATGGTTTGCATCACCCTTCCCGATGGCTCGCAACGTCAGTTCGATCGCCCCGTTTCCGTGCACGACGTGGCGCATTCGATCGGGACCGGGCTGGGCAGGGCGGCTCTGGCGGGAAAAATCGCTGTCGATGGCGAAGCCCCCCGGCTCGTGGATACCAGTCATCTGATCGACCGCGACGCCAGCCTCAGCATCATCACGGACAAGGACCCCGAAGGCTTGGACCTGATCCGTCATTCCACGGCGCACCTGCTGGCCTATGCGGTGAAATCGCTGTTTCCGGATGCCCAGGTCACCATCGGTCCGGTGATCGATAACGGGTTTTATTACGATTTTTCCTACAAGCGTGCCTTCACGCCCGAGGACCTGCAGGCCATCGAACACAAGATGGCCGAACTGGCCCGGCGCGACGAGGCCGTCGTGCGCGAGGAATGGGATCGTGACGAGGCCGTGAAGTTCTTTCGCGGCATCGGCGAAACCTACAAGGCGGAAATCATCGCGTCGATTCCCACCAATGAAAAGATCAGCCTGTATCGCGAGGGTGATTTCATCGACCTGTGCCGCGGCCCGCACGTGCCGTCCACCGGGCGCCTGCGCGTGTTCAAGCTGATGAAGGTGGCCGGTGCCTACTGGCGCGGTGACAGCAATAACGAGATGCTGCAGCGCATTTACGGCACGGCCTGGGCCCGCAAGGAAGACCAGGATGCCTACCTGCACATGCTCGAGCAGGCCGAATTGCGGGATCACCGCCGCATCGGTCGTGAACTGGATCTGTTCCACTTCCAGGATGAAGCCCCCGGCCTGATTTTCTGGCACCCCAAGGGCTGGACGATCTGGCAGCAGGTCGAGCAATACATGCGCCAGGTGTACGTGGACAACGGCTACCTGGAAGTCAAGGCCCCGCAGATCCTGGATCTGTCGCTGTGGAAGAAAACCGGCCACTGGGACAACTACCAGGAAAACATGTTCACGACGGAATCCGAAAACCGCGTCTACGGTCTCAAGCCGATGAACTGCCCCGGCCACGTGCAGATTTTCAATGCGGGGCTGCACTCGTATCGCGAGTTGCCGCTGCGCTACGGCGAATTTGGCCAATGTCATCGCAATGAGCCCTCGGGCTCGCTGCACGGCATGATGCGCGTGCGCGGCTTCACTCAGGACGATGGCCACATCTTCTGCACCGAAGACCAGCTGCAGGCCGAATGTGATGCCTTCACGCGTCTGCTGCAGCGGGTCTACGCGGATTTCGGTTTCACCGAAATCCTGTACAAGGTCGCTACGCGGCCAGACAAGCGCATCGGCGACGATGAGGTCTGGGACAAGGCGGAAAAGGCCCTGATGCAAAGCCTGGATCTGTCCGGCTGCGCGTATGACGTCTCCGTGGGCGAGGGCGCCTTTTATGGCCCCAAGATCGAATACACCCTGAAGGACGCCATCGGCCGCCCGTGGCAGTGCGGCACGATCCAGGTGGATTTCTCCATGCCGCAGCGGCTCGGTGCGGAATATGTGGATGCACAGGACCAGCGCCGCACGCCGGTCATGCTGCATCGCGCCATCCTGGGTTCGCTGGAGCGCTTCATCGGCATGCTGATCGAAAATCATGCCGGAGCCTTGCCGGCCTGGCTGGCCCCCCACCATGCCGTGGTGTGCTGTATCTCCGACAGCTCTGCGGCTTACGCCGATCAGCTTGCTCAAACCCTTAAGAAACAAGGATTTAGGGTGTTTTCTGATTTGCGTGGAGAAAAAATTACCCGTAAAATTCGCGAGCACAGCCTGCAGAAGATCCCGTATATTCTGGTGGTGGGCGACAAGGAACAGCAATCCGGCGCCGTTTCCGTGCGCGGACGTGGCAAACTGGACCTGGGATCCATGTCCGTGGCCGATTTTGCCGCACGGCTGCAGCGTGACATTCAGTCGCGCCAGTCCGGGGCCGAGCCCGCTCAGGCCTGAACGCTCTCTTTTTTCAACTCACAGGAGTCTTAGACATCGCAACCGAAAAGAAACACCGTGTCAACGGTGAAATCCGTACCCACGAAGTCCGTCTGATCGGCGTGGACGGCGAACAATTGGGCATCGTCCGCACATCCGAGGCCATGGCCCTGGCCGAACAAAACGAAGTCGATCTGGTCGAGATCGCTCCCACGGCCAGCCCCCCGGTCTGCCGCCTGATGGATTACGGCAAGTTCAAATACCAGGAACAGAAACGTCAGCAGGAAGCACGCGCCCGCCAGAAGATCATCCAGGTCAAGGAAGTCAAATTCCGGCCCGGCACCGACGAGGGCGATTACCAGGTCAAATTGCGCAACCTGCGCCGCTTCATCGAAGACGGCGACAAGGCCAAGGTCACGCTGCGATTTCGCGGCCGTGAAATGGCCCACCAGGAACTGGGCATGCGGGTGCTCGAACGGGTGCGCGACGATCTGGCCGAACTGTGTCAGGTCGAAGCCATGCCCAAGCTCGAAGGCCGCCAGATGGTGATGGTGCTGGCACCACGCAAAAAGGCGGGCAAGCAAGGCGATGCGGCCTGACCTGATGCGACCTGACCGGATGCGCCCCGATGCGATGCGGCCCGACACGATGCGGCCAGACACGATGTGGCTCGATGCGACGCGACCTGATGCGATGCAACTCGGTGCAATGCAACTCGGTGCAACGCGACTCGATGCAACGCGACTCGGTGCGATACGGCTCGATGCGATACGGCTCGGTGCGATGCAACTCGGTGCGATGCGGCTCGACTCGGTGCGCGCCCCGTCGCAGCCGCCTGGGTGGCGGGACTGCCCCCGCGGCACCTGAAGGGCAGTCCGCTTTTTTGGCACGCCGCTTGTCATACCAGAGGCTCTCATGCATTTTCTGTTCGTCATCGACCCCCTGCCGGGGCTCAAGGCCTGGAAGGATTCTTCCGTCGCGATCATGCGCAGCCTGGCTGCACGGGGTCATGGCTTCAGTTTTGCCACGATGGCCGATCTGTTCATCCAGGATGGGCGCGTGCGCGTGGCGGCCACGGCCATGCGCCTGCGCCCCGACGCCGACTGGCACGGTCATGACTGGTGGTCATCGGACGCCGAGGCGCGCGAATGCGCGCTGGCCGATTTCGATGCCGTGCTGATGCGCAAGGACCCGCCCTTCGACATGGAATACGTCTATGCGACGCATCTGTTCGATTACGCGGCGGTGCAGGGCGCCCGCGTGTTCAACGCCGGCGCGGCCATCCGCAATCATCCTGAAAAGCTGGCCATCACCGAATTTGCCCAATACACGGCACCCACGCTGGTCAGCCGCGACATGGCCCGGCTGCGCGCCTTTCACGCGCAATACGGTGACGTCATCGTCAAGCCACTGGACGGCATGGGCGGCAGCGGCATCTTTCGCCTGCTTCCACAGGAACACAATCTGGGTTCCGTCCTGGAGACCCTGACGGCGCTGGGCACGCGCTCGATCATGGCGCAACGCTACATCCCGCAGATCGCGCAGGGCGACAAGCGCATCCTCATCATTGGCGATCAGGTGGTGCCCTTTGCCCTGGCACGCGTGCCGCTGCAGGGCGAAACCCGCGGCAATCTGGCCGCGGGTGGCCTGGGCCAGGCACGGCCCCTGACGCCGCGCGACCAGGAACTGGCGCAGGCCGTGGCCCAGGGCCTGAGCGGGCGGGGCCTGCTGCTGATCGGTCTGGACGTGATCGGTGACTACATCACCGAAATCAATGTCACCAGTCCGACCTGCTTTGTCGAAATCACTCAGCAAACCGGCTTCGATGTGGCGGGCCGTTTTGTGGACGCCCTGGAACAGGCCGTGGGAAGCTCGCCATGACCGCCACGCGCCTGGCCCTGGTGATGCATGAGCCGCTGGGGGCGGCCTTCAGTGCCTGTGCCGAGCATGTGCTGGGCCGGGTGCCCGATCTGCAGGTCTTCGATGTCAGCCCCGATGCCGAACCGCAGGAACAGGCGGATCGCATCCTGGCCTGGCTGCATGCCGAAGGCCCCGACAAGCCGGTGCTGATCCTGTGCGATCTGTACGGTGCCACGCCGTTCAATGTCGCGCAACAGGTGCAGCGGCAGGCGCTGGACGAGGGCTACAGCGTGCACATGCTGACCGGCACCAACGCCTGCATGTTGCTGAAGGCCTTGACAGACCAGCAGGAAAACCCCGATTCTTTGAGTGAACGTGTGCGACAGGGGGCACTGCGCGGCATCGTGAACACATCGCCCCCTGATGACTGCTAGCTCCGGAGCCTGTGCCCATGCCTTCGATCGACCTGATGATTTCCAACAAGCTTGGCCTGCATGCGCGCGCCGCTGCCAAGCTCACCCAGCTGGCGGGCCGTTTTCAGAGTGAAATCCACATTTCGCGCGGGGCGCAGCGGGTGAATGCGAAAAGCATCATGGGCGTGATGATGCTGGCTGCGGGCCTGGGGGTGAGCGTGAAGGTCGATGCCCGCGGCCCGGACGAGGATCAGGCACTGGCAGACATCCGCGCCCTGTTTGACGGCAAATTCGGAGAAGTGGAATGATCTCCACCCTGTGCCTGTATGGCCAGGGGGTCGTGCGCGGCTATGCCATTGGCCATGCCGTGGTGATGAGCGCGGCATCGCTCGAGATCGCTCACTATCGCGTCGCGGCGGAAGACATCCCCGCGGAACAGCAGCGCTTCCGCCAGGCCGTCGATACCACGGTGCGGGATCTGCACGAGATGGCCGAGGCGCTGCCCGGCGATGCCCCGCGCGAGCTCGCCGTCCTGCTCTCGGTGCACGCCATGCTGCTGCAAGACCCCATGCTGGTGCAGTCGGTGTGCCAGCTGATCCAGGAGCGCCAGTACAACGCGGAATGGGCGCTGACGACCCAGGGCCAGTCGCTCGCCGAACAATTCGCCCTGATGGAGGACGCCTATCTGCGCGAGCGCAGCGCCGACGTGCGCCAGGTGATCGAGCGCGTGCTGCGGGTGCTGTCGGGCTCGGCGCACTGGCTGCCGAACCTGGATGCCATGGATACGGACGGCAGCCTGATCGTCGTCGCGCGCGACATTTCCCCGGCGGACATGATGCGGCTGCGCGGTGGCAAATTCGGCGCCTTCCTCACCGACCTGGGCGGGGCCACGTCGCATACCGCCATCGTGGCGCGCAGCATGAATGTCCCGGCCGTGGTCGGCATGGGCATGGTGCGCACGCTGGTGCGTGACGGCGATCAGCTGATCGTCGATGGCCTGCACGGTACGGTGCTGGTCAATCCGCCTGCCGTGGTGCTGCAGGAATACCAGGAACGCCAGGCCGCCTTCCTGCGCGAGCGCGACGAGCTCAAGGCCTTGCGCCATGCGCCCGCCGTGACGCTCGATGGCATCCAGATCTGCATGGAAGCCAACATCGAATTGCCTGAAGAAGCGGCCGACGCGCTGGCCCAGGGGGCCGAGGGCATCGGCCTGTTTCGCAGCGAATTCCTGTTCATGGGGCGCCCCGAGCTGCCCGGCGAACAGGAACAGTATGAAGCCTATGCCGCGGTCGTGCGGACCATGGCGGGCCGGTCGGTGACGATCCGCACGCTGGACATCGGTGCCGACAAGACCCTGGATGGCGAAGCCACCGTCGCCACCAACCCGGCACTGGGGCTGCGCGCGATCCGCTACTGCCTGGCCAACCCGGAGCTGTTCAATACGCAGCTGCGGGCCTTGTTGCGGGCCGCGATCCACGGTCCCATCCGCGTGCTGTTTCCCATGATTTCCCACATGCAGGAAATCCACGCGGCCCGGCGTGCCCTGGCACGTGCGGCCGAGGAATTGCGTGATGCGGGTGTGGCGCACAATGCCGCCGTACAGGTGGGCGCCATGGTGGAGATTCCCGCAATGGCCATCGCGATCGAGCCCTTTGCCGAGGCGCTCGATTTTCTGTCGATCGGCACCAACGACCTGATCCAGTACGTGCTGGCGATCGATCGGGGGGACAAGGACGTGTCCTCCCTGTACGATCCCATGCACCCGGCCGTGCTGCGCCTGATCGCCCACACCATCAACGCGGGCGAACGGGTCGGCAAGCCGGTTTCCGTCTGCGGTGAAATGGCCGGCGACGTGCGCCTGACACGCATGTTGCTGGGCCTGGGGTTGACCGGATTTTCCATGCATCCCCAGCAACTGCTGGATGTCAAGAAAGAAATCCGCAAGGCGCATACAAACGCCCTGCGGGTCAGGGTCGCCTCGGCCCTGAATCGGGCCGAGCGCATCGATCTGGCAGCCCTGACGGGCTGAATCCCTGATCAGGCCAGCCCCGGGGCTGCTCAGCGGGAACAGGCAGTCTTCCCATGATCCACCTGCTCGGCCCGAATGGGCGGTCTCCCCACGTTTCAACTGCTCAGCCGGAACGGGCCCTCTCGTCGTGATTCGGCTGGTCGGCTGAAATGGGCGGTCTCCCCACGTTCCAGCCGCTCAGCCGGAATAGGCGGTCTCGCCATGATCCACCTGGTCCAGGCCCTGACGTTCTTCGTCGGCTGTGGCGCGCAGGCCGATCAGGCGCTTGCTGATTGCGGCCGCCACGACGGCTGCCAGCGAGGCCCACACCAGGCTGACCAGGACGGCTTCGGCCTGCAGCCTGGTCTGGTGCAGCAAGGCGCTCAGACCTGCCGGACCGGGGCCACCCAGGCTGCCAGAATAAAAGATTCCGGTCAGAATCGCCCCGACGATGCCGCCCACCGCATGAATGCCGAAGACATCGAACGCATCGTCGATCCGCAGGCGGCGCTTCAGGCCGTTGACGCCGTGCAGTGCTGCCCAGGCGCTCAGGGCACCGATGACCGGGGCCGCAGCGGGGGCGACCAGGCCGGCGGCCGCCGTGATGCCGACCAGCCCGGCGATGGCTCCGGAGGCCGCGCCCAGCAGGGATGCCTTGCCCTTGAGGGCCCGTTCTGCCAGTGCCCAGGCCAGCACACCCGCCGCGGCAGCCAGCAGCGTGTTGCCGAACGCCAGGATCGCCTGCTCGTTTGCCGCCAGGGCAGATCCGCCATTGAATCCGAACCAGCCGACCCACAGCAGTGCGACGCCGATCAGGTTCAGCGGCAGGCTGTGGGGCGGCATGGCCTCGCGCAGATGGCCCAGGCGCGGACCGACGCAGCGTGCACCCACGAGGCCGGCCATTCCGGCGCTTATGTGGACCACGGTGCCTCCGGCAAAGTCCAGCGCGCCGCGCAGATGCAGCCAGCCATCCGGCGCCCAGACCATGTGCGCAATCGGCAGGTAGCCCACGGTGAACCAGAGACCGGTGAAGCCCATCATGGCCCCGAATCGGGTGCGCTCGGCCAGGCTGCCGGTGATCAGCCCGCAGGTGATGGCGGCGAAACAGCCCTGGAAAAGGGCGTACAGCAGTTCCGGGATGGAACCCAGCAGCGGCAGGGTCGCAGTGGACCGCGGCCGGTACAGGCCCGCGAAGGCCAGGCGGGTCCACCCGCCCAGAGCACCGGATCCTTCGGTAAGGGCCAGGGAATAGCCGTAGAGAAACCACAGCATCATGGCCAGGGCGCAGGCACCCAGCGTCTGACTCATCACCGACAGCGCGTGCCGCTTGCGGGCCAGCCCTCCGTAGAACAGGGCCAGGCCGGGCACGCACATCAGCCAGACGAGCAGGGTGGAGACCATCATCCAGGTCACATCGCTTTTATCCATGATCCAGTGTCCGTCCAGAGCGGGTCAGAGAGCCGATTCACCGGTCTCGCCGGTACGGATGCGCACAACGTGTTCCAGGGGGATGACGAAGACCTTGCCATCGCCGATCTTGCCGGTATGGGCGGCCTGGCAAAGGCACTCCACTGTCAGCTCGACCAGGGAGTCGGGCACCGCCACCTGAACCTGCAGCTTCGGGAGGAAATCCACCTGATATTCGGCCCCCCGATAGAGTTCGGTATGGCCCTTCTGCCGGCCGAAACCCCTGACTTCCATGACCGTCATTCCCTGAATGCCGGATGCGGTCAGCAGGTCATGGACCTCTTCCAGTTTGAACGGCTTGATGATGGCCGTGACGAGTTTCATGATCGTTCCTTTTGGCGTGCGTGCATGAATTCCTTGCGCGTGCATGAATTCCTTGCGCGTGCATGAATTCCTTGCGCGTGCATGAATTCATCAAGCAAAATGCGTGCCAATTGTGCAGCCGTCTGGCTTTCAGGGATCCGGCTGCAAAAAACGCCGCGGGTTCGCCTCCGGCAAGGGCCTCAGGCTCGCCCCCGGCAAGGGCTTCAGACTCGCCTCTGACAAGGGCTTCAGATTGGCCTCAGGCAAGCACTTCAGGCTGGCCTGAGGAAAACGCTTCGGATCGACCGTGCTGCGGTGGCCTGTGTGCGCCAATCAGGTGCACGCAGACTGAAGGTGGCACCACGCTGGGGCGAAATGCAGCCGCATGGCCGACATCGGCATGCTGGCGCAGCCAGGGCCGGCCAGCGTGGCAGGGCCGGGACGGATGCTTTGTATCCAGTTGTCTATTTCCGGATGTGCGCCAGCGGGCTGCGCAGGCCTTGTTTCCCTGAGTGCATTCGGTCCGATGTGCCTTCTGTCCCGCTCAGCCAGGAAATCTGTCTTTACAAGTCAGGGTTTACCCGGATCATTAGCCCGCTAAAATTGTAACCAAGCCGGTTGTAACAAGCCGGTCTTCGAAGTCGATCCGCGTTTTGATGACAGCGGAATATTGAATAGGGAAGATCATGAACATGACGCGTAAAACGTTGACTCTCGCCGCCGTGGTCGCGTCGCTGAGCCTGCTGACAGCCTGCTCGAAGAGCGACGAAGCACCGGCACCGGCGGCGCCCGCGCCGTCGACCGCACCGGCGCCGTCGACTGCACCGGCGCCTGTGCCTCCGGCCACGCCGGCCCCACAACAGGAGCAGAGCGCTCCGGCGGACCAGCAGTCCATGCAGGACTCGGTCAAGGAATCGGCTGAAGAGGCTGGGGACAAGGCCGCAGAGGCTGGCAAGGTCATCGCTGACAAGGCCGCCGAGGCTGGCGATGCCATCGCTGAAAAGGCGGGCGAGCTGGCCGAAAAGGCAGGCGAAGCCGCCAACAGTGCGCGCGAATCCGTGAAGGAAGGCGCCGCCAAGGCAGATGCCGCCATCCAGGAATCGGTGGGCAATGGCAGCAAGAAGGCGGAATGAGGTGTCAAGAACGCACCGATTGAGCCCACCTCCCGCCTCGTCAGAGGTTCCGCCCGGTGACGCGTCGGGCCAGCACGCTTGAACCGGGAGTCCTGAACCGCCGCCTGGCCGGTCCAGGCGGTGCGCCGTCAAAGCGGCGCACGTGAAAAGGCGCCATGGGCGCCTTTTCGCTGTGATGGATTCATCCAGCGCGTGGCCCGCCAAGGCCGACGTCACCTTATAGTGATGGTGCATGCATCCGGTGGTGCAAGCATCCGCGATGCTTTCAGCCAGCTCGATCAGGGGGGTGCCATGTCGCTTGCGGTTCTGGCCAGTCGCGCCCTGTTCGGGTTGCAGGCCTGGCCTGTGCAGGTCGAAGTCCACGTCGGCAGCGGGCTGCCTTCCTTTTCCCTGGTGGGGCTGCCGGGTGCGGGGGTGCGGGAAAGCCGCGATCGGGTGCGTTCAGCCATCCTCAGTTGCGGCTATGAATTTCCCGCCGGGCGCATCACGGCCAATCTGGCCCCGGCCGATCTGCCCAAGGATTCCGGCCGCTTCGATTTGCCCATTGCCCTGGGCGTGCTGCTGGCTTCCGGCCAGGTTGCCGATGAACAGGGCTGCGTGCCCGACGTGCGCCATCATGTCCTGGCGGGCGAACTGTCCCTGACCGGGGCCATCATGCCGGCGGCCTCGGCGCTTGCCATCGCCCTGGCGGTAGCCAGTGACGATGCCCGGGCCATCCTCATCATGGCACCGGCTGCGGCCGCTGCTGCGGCGCTGGTACCAGGCCTGCAGGTGCTGGCGGCCTCGAATCTGGTCCAGGTGGTGGATCATTTCGCGGGGCGCCAGGCGCTATCTGTCGCCGAACCGGCTTCCGAGGCCTTCGGGCCCGCGCAGCCGGTGCCCTGCATGGCCGACGTTCGGGGCCAGGCGGCGGCCCGGCAGGCCCTGGAAATTGCGGCGGCCGGTGGCCACAGCCTGCTGATGAGCGGCCCCCCCGGGGTCGGCAAAAGCATGCTCGCACAGCGCCTGCCCGGGCTGCTGCCACCGTTGTCGCGCCAGCAGGCGCTCGAGGTCGCTGCCGTGCACGGGGTGGTGCAGCCGCTGGATCGCCTGTCTGCCGTCGCGCCCTTTCGCGCACCGCATCATGGCGCCTCGATGCCGGCGCTGGTGGGCGGCGGCATGCGGCCTCGGCCGGGCGAGATCAGCCTTGCGCATCATGGGGTCCTGTTTCTGGACGAATTGCCCGAATTTGACCGCCGCGCCCTGGAGGCCCTGCGGGAACCGCTGGAAAGCGGGCAAGTGACGATCGCCCGGGCGGCGGGCAGCTGCCGCTTTCCAGCCCGCTTCCAACTGGTGGCCGCCATGAATCCCTGCCCCTGCGGCTGGCTGGGCCATCCTCACCAGAAGTGTCTGTGCCCGCCCGAACGGGTCGCGCACTACCGGGCGCAGGTCTCCGGACCGCTGCTGGACCGCATCGATCTGCATGTGGCGCTCAACGTGGAAAGCGCCTGGCATGAAGCGCCGCCCGGGGAGCCCTCGGCTCTCATCCGCAACCGGGTGCTGGCCGCACGCCAGCTGCAGCTGGCCCGCCAGAACGGCCTGAATGCGCAACTGGACGGGGCCGGACTGTCCGCCCACGGACAGCCCGACGCCGCGGGGCGAACCCTGCTGGCGCGGGCGGCGACGGCCTGGGGCTGGTCGGCACGCGCCACCCAGCGCGTCTTGCGCGTGGCGCGCACGCTGGCCGATCTGGCAGGGTGCGCCCAGGCCAACGAGGCGCATGTCGCGCAGGCGATTCAGTTCCGGCCGGAGGCCGGCGGGCAGGGCGGGCGCGCACAGCAGGTAAAATCAGCTTTTGCCCACCTGCGGAGGCCCCGATGATCGCGCCCAATCAATGGTTTGACGATTTCCAGAAAAACATGTCGGAACTGCTCGCCAAGACGCCGGCTGCCGATATCGAGCGCAACATGAAGGCGCTCATGATGCAGACTTTTTCCCGGATGGACCTGATCACCCGCGAAGAATTCGACATCCAGGCCGACTTGCTCACCCGCGCCCTCGAGCGCCTGGAATTGCTCGAAGCCCGGGTGCATGCCCTGGAGCAGCAACAGGCCCCGGACCAATAAGGCAGGCGCTGCCGGCCCGGGCGGGATTGCCCGCCTGGCCGCGGCGTCCCGGCAAAGCGGAAATGTCTGGTCCTGGGCCCGTCATGGCCAAATGGCGCAGCTTGGTGCAGTGGGCCATCAGCCCAAAGTGGCGCAGCCCGGTGCAGTGGGCCATCAGCCCAAAGTGGCGCTGCCCGGTGCGGGAGGGCTGCCAAGGCTGAATCGCAAAGCGCGGGGTGCAAAAGGGCTGTCAAGGCAAAACGGCGCTACTTGGCGCAAGGGCTGTCGTGGGCAAATGGCATTGCCTGGTTCAGCGGCCGTCAGGGCCAAATGGAAATTGTCCGTTTGGGTGACAGACACCGGGTGACTGTCAAGGCTAAATGGAAATGTCCGGTTCAGTGACTGTCAAGGCTAAATAGAAATGTCCGGTTCAGTGACTGTCAAGGCTAAATAGAAATGTCCGGTTCAGTGACTGGACAAGCACCGGCAAATCACCCTAAAATCAATGGCTTTTCCCGACGCTTGTATCAGCCTTGTCTGCATTCACGCATGTGACATGCCGACCTGGTCGATGCGGGGCACGCGCAGGTCCTTGGGGCATGGCGTGAGTCGGGGGAAGACGATCGGATCGTGCTGGTTGCGCAGGGTCGGGTCGAACAGAATCAGCGGATCATCAGGTCAGTCAAGCACCCGGTTGCCGGGTCACCCGAATTCGCCCAAGTCAACAGAGTATCAACATGCCCAAAATGAAGACCAAACGGGGCGCTGCGAAGCGCTTCGAGGTGCGCGGCAGCGGTTCCATCAAGCGAGGCCAGGCTTTCAAGCGTCACATCCTGACCAAGAAAAGCACCAAGAACAAGCGTCAACTGCGCGGTTCGGTTGCCGTCCATAAATCGGATATCGCCTCGGTGAAGGCGATGCTGCCTTTCGCCTGATCGGAGTTCTCACATGTCCCGCGTCAAACGCGGCGTCACTGCACGTGCACGCCATAAAAAAGTCCTCAAGGCCGCCAAGGGTTATCGCGGCCGACGTGGCAATGTCTTTCGCATCGCCAAGCAGGCGGTCATGCGCGCCGGCCAATATGCCTACCGCGACCGCCGCAATAAAAAGCGCACCTTCCGTGCGCTGTGGATCACCCGCATCAATGCGGGCTGCCGCGAACTGGGCGTGACCTACAGCGTGTTCATCGCCGGACTGAAGAAGGCCTCGATCGAACTCGACCGCAAGGTTCTCGCCGACATGGCGGTGCGCGACAAGGCCGGTTTCGCTGCCATCGTGGCCCAGGCAAAAGCCGCGCTGACGGCCTGATCGACACAGTTTCGTTTTCGATTCTGCAGCATCGCAAACGGGGCTCCTTCGGGCTCCGTTTGCGTTTTGCCGCCGGGCAGCGCCAGCCGGAATCGCTGCCCGGGGGGTGGCCGGCAGGCAAGGCCTTGCAGGCGCAGGAAAGCCTGGTGTCCCGTTTCGTCAGTTCATGCATTCAGCCTGGCCAGACGCTACACCCACATTGGAAGACACATGGACACGAAGTTCGACGAGCTGATCGCCCAGGCCCGGGCGCGCTTTGCCCAGGCGCTGGATGCGGCCACACTGGAAAATGCAAAGGCCGCGTTCCTGGGCAAGCAGGGCTCGATCACGGCGCTGCTCAAGGGCCTGGCCGGCCTGCAGGGCGAAGAAAAACGCGCCCGCGGTGCGCAGATCAATCAGGCCAAGCAAGCGATCGAGTCGCTGCTGAACGCGCGTCGTGCCGAACTGGCCCAGGCGGTGCTGGATCGGCGGCTGGCCGCCGAGACCATCGACGTCACCCTGCCGGGCAGGGGCCGCGGCGTCGGCGGCATCCACCCGCTGACGCGCACCTGGCTGCGAGTCGAACAGATCTTTCGCTCGATCGGGTTCGATGTGGCCGACGGCCCCGAGATCGAAAACGACTGGACCAATTTCACCGCGCTGAACAGCCCCGAAAACCATCCGGCGCGTTCGATGCAGGACACGTTCTATGTGGACATGCTGGACGCGGGCGGCCTGCCGCTGGTGCTGCGCACCCACACCAGCCCGATGCAGGTGCGTTACGCGCGCATGCATCAGCCGCCCATCAAGGTCATCGCGCCCGGGCGCACCTATCGCGTCGATAGCGACGCCACCCATTCGCCCATGTTC
>JACDJC010001164.1_pt1 | contig 24393 bp, 42 predicted proteins | sample 7454191 | NCBI WGS metagenome assembly JACDJC01 (sample SAMN14253291, study PRJNA609438) | sludge metagenome | isolation source: sludge after 25d culture with pyrite and EDTA | collected 2018-12-20 | reverse complement strand
GACCCGTGCTTCTCCGCCAGGGCGCGCACGGCCACGATCGCATTTGCGATGATACGGCCAAGCTCGGTCGCCGCCGGCTCGGCGACCTTGGGCAGCTCGAGCTCGTCGAGCGCCGCGGCGAAGCGCTGCAGCTTCTCCACGTCCGGTCGGCGCGCTTCCTTGCGGGCCTCGGCCTCCTTGCGCTTGCGCTCCTTCTCCTCGGCCGCGGCCTTTTCGCGCGCGGCCTTCTCCTCGGCCTCCTTCTTGGCCTCCTTCTTGGCCTTCTCCAGCTCCTCGGCGCGGGCCTTCTCCTCCTCGAGCTTGCGACGCTCGTCGTCGAGGCGCTTGGCCTCCTCGTCCTGCTTGCGCTTCGCCGCGGCGGCCTCCTCCTGCCGCTTGAGATCGGCCTGCTGACGTTCGAGATCAGCCTTCGCTGCGGCAAGCCGTTCGCGCTCAGCCTGCTGCTCGCGCGCGACGCGCTCCTCCTCGGCCTTCTTCGCCGCGGCGGCCTCGGCCTCCTCACGCTGCTTCTGCTCGAAGCGTTCCTTCGCCGCGACCATCTTCGCGTCGAATTCCTCGTCGGTCATGGCCTCCAGGACCGACAGCTCCGGCGGCTGCATCTTGAGCGCCACGATCGCGGCGACGCGCGCGTCAAGCTTGGCCTTCTTCGCGCGCTCGGCCTCGGCCTTGAGCCGCGCCCTCTCCTCCTCGACCTTCCTCTCCTGGGCTTCGAGATGCTCTTCGATCGGCTCGAGGAGCCCGATGAGGCGCTTGGCCTCGGCGTCGACCGCACGGCCGTACGCCAGGGCACTTTCCTTGAGGGCCTTGCGCGTCTTCTCGACGTTCACGCGGTGGCCCCTGATCTCCATGCGCGCCGCGTGCACCTTCGCGAGGCCGGCCTTGTCGTCGGCGCCGGCGACGGTCAGGGCCATGTACGCGGAGCGGAGCTCGGCGATGCGTGCGTCGACGGGGTTGAACTTGGCCGGGAGCTGCTCGATCGGCACCACCTCGGCCACTTCGGTGTTCTTCTCACTCATCGTAGTCGTCTCCGTGTTCTGCGTATTCTTCCGCGGCCTTCTCGCGGATGGCGTCGTCCCAATGTCCTTCGATCCAGTGTACCACACACTTCGGCAATTCTCCACGGACGCTGTAGAATCCTCGGAGAATTTTGATCACGCTCTCGCCGAAGTGCTCTGACAGCTCGGCGCAGAGCTCGTCGATGTCACCAACTGCGATGGAAAATTCTTCGCAGCCACCCCCAGAGGGAGGTTCTCCGCTCCCGTCGGCGTAGTAACGCACGCCGGGATCGAAGGGCTCCATCTCCGCTTCGATCTCCAGGCCCCGGTACGAGAAGGTTGTCATGTCCATGAAATGTTTCATGCTCACGAGACAGATTCGTAGGGTGGCCGGAGCTGGCCGGCGCGGATCCCCGCCACACGCTTGCGCATGAACGCCAGGAGCTTCTTCCAGCCGTTCGTGTTGCGGAGCGATTCGCGCACGTTATTGCGCACGTCGCCGATGAAGATGCAACCATCCACGTCGGCCTCGCCACTCTGCATGAGCGCGTAGCAGCGCACGCAGAACTTGTTCGTGTCCACGGTGCCATCGCTCTTCACCGCCTCGCGCACGTAGCAAGTGCCAGGATCGATCTGCGAACGGCACTCGCAGCAGCGGTGCGTCTTGCGAGCGGCGATGAGCGCCGCATTCATGATTTCAGCTTGGCACACGTTAGAACCCCGGATCCAGTTCGAGCTCGATCTGAGTATTCGCCCCACACGGACACTTCATGCTCACGCACGATCGCATCGTGTTCGATTGCGGCATCGGGAAGCGAACCTGTTGTGTCTTCTTGCAGCACGGCATCACGACGCTGCACTCGATCTCGCCGGCGCGGCCGTGCATGATCGCGCGCATCTCGCGCAGTCGGTCGGGATCATTCATCCCGAGCTTGATCCCGAAGCGAGGCTTGCGCATGTCGATGATCGTGCCACCGCCCAGATCGATATGCACAAGATCGCCGGGACCGAAGGATTTCTCCTTCGCGTAGGTCGGTGGTGGGCGTCGAGAACACAGATGCGTGTGGTAATCGCCGGCCGCTGCCCCGCAGTGGGGACAAGTGCCCCAGCGGTGCGCGCACTTGTCCGAGTGCTCTTCCCACTGTTCCGCGCCACACTCCCAGCACTTGCACGGCAGCGCATTGATCTGCGTCGGAGGATTTGGTCCCCAGATGTTAGTGCGCTTCGGCCGGTCGCTCGCGACCTTGCGCGTGGTGCCCACGTCGTCGCGCGCATGCTCGTCGCCGATCGTGCCGGCAAGTAGGCCCACGTCCTCCTCGTCGAAGATCGTATACAGGTCGCCGACGCGGAGCTTCCAGTCCCGGCCTCGCCAAGCTCGCGAGGCGAGGACGGCTTTCATCGCCGCACGTTCGTCGGCCGCTATCACGGAGCCGACCTCCACCTGGGCCCCGCGCTTCGCACTCCACTGGATGCGCTTCACGGCTTGATTCCCATGTCCTCGAGCGAGGGCTTGATGAGCTCGAGGACGGCGCGCGCGTACTCGCGGATCTCGAACTGCGCCCCGGGCTCGAGCCGCTGCTGCAGGAAGTGGAGCACGGCCTGCAGCGACACGGTCCAGTAGCACTCGCTGTAGATCGACGGCGGGAGCACGAGCCGCGCGAGCTCCTTGGCGACGCCCTGCTGGAGAAGCTGATGGTACTCCAGCTCGGCTGCTCGATTGAAGCGGTGGAGGCGCTCGCGCGCCTCAAGCTGCTTCGAGGCGTCAAGTGCTCCGTTCCCGCTCTGTTTCCCGTCGTTCGAGCGGACCACGGCCGGCACGTAGAACACGGGCTCGAGCACCTTGTAGCGTCCGGACAGCTCGTTCCACGAGCTGCCGCCGTCGGTGTCGATCAGGATGTCACTCGCCTGCACTCTACACGAGCACTCGAAGCGCGTGCCGGCGAGATCGACGTACCAGCCCTGGCCGTAGCAGCCACACCGGCCCAGCATCGTCAGCGGTTCGCCGTTCGCTTCGTACTCGCGCCACGTCGACCCCACTTGGTACTTCCACCACTGGCGGAAGACGAAGAGCGGGGCCTTGACGTGGAACGTGAAGATCGCGTGCCGGAAGGGCGACGTGTGACCGTTGCCCAGGAGGAAGGCGATCAGCTTCCGGTCTGCGTCGTCAACGGTGCTCTTGGACTTGCCGTATGAGCACCGCGCGGCGTTGACGACCGCGAGGCCGGGATGGCCCGTGCGTGACACGAGCTCGACGAAACCGTGATCGAGTACCTGCATGACATTAGAGTGTCGGAATGACTGGGGTGAGAACTTGATCTTCTCGAAGCGAGAAGATCAGAACGGCGTATCGTCCGGAGCTCCGCCTTCGCCGTGCGACGGCGCGCGATCGTGCTCCTTGGGCGCACCCACGAAGCACCACTCCTCGCAGATCACCTTGAGGCGCGAGCGCTTGCCGCCGCCGTTCTTGTCCTCCCAGGTGTCCTGCTGCAGGTAGCCCTTGACCGAGGCGAGCTGGCCCTTCGTGTGGTGGCGCGCGAACGCTTCGCCGCGCGAGCCCCAGACGGCCACGTCGATGAAGGAGGTTTCCTTCTCCCACTTGTCGCCGCGCTTGACGCTTCGGTCGACGGCCAGGGAGACGTTGCACACGGGCGTGCCGGAGCCGGTGTGCTGGAGATCGGGATCACGAGTGAGTCGCCCGATGAGGACGACGACGTTCATGCTGCTCATGGGTTAGACCTTGCGGGTCGGAAGAAGAATCTCGCCGCCGATCACGCGGAATTGCATGACCGAGACGACGACCTTGTCGTTGGGCACGGCCTTCTCGCCGTGCAGGAGTCGCAGTGCGAGCACGAGCCCGCTGTAGGTGCGGCACGCCGGGTCGTGGTGCGACTCGAGCAGCGACGCCGGCACGATGTTCAGGGGGCCGGCCCAGACCGCGAGGATCTGACCACGGCCCAGGGGCTTACCGTCCAGTGCGACGAAGTCGAATTCCTCGTCGCCCTTCATCTCCACGGCCTGCTGGCCCAGGGTCACGACGGTGACCGGATGCTTGACGGGGCCCGGGAGGAGGAGCGTGTTCTTGTCGGTCATGGCATGAGCTCGGTGGCGCGCTTGATGGCTGCCGGACCATATCGGTCGGCGGTCTGCTCGAACGTGTCGTGGAAGGGGAATTCGCCGACTGGCAGCGGCGCGGTGTCGGGTGGCGCACCGAGACGCGTCGCCCAGCACTTCACCCCGCAGCAGCACTTCTGCCACTGCAGCGTGAACCCGTCGCGCGTCTCGGTGTGCGGAGCGTTCAAGGGCGCATCCCCCGCGCGACGCGACGCTGACGCCGGCGCTCGGTGCGTGCGACCCGGTTGCGTTCGCGACGACGCAGGACGCGCTTCGCGAACTGTCGCGCCGTGGTCTTCTGGCGCTTCCCGCCCCGCGGACGTGCGACGAAGTCGATGTCCGGGAGCGGATGGTGGGAGCCGAGCCCGAAGAGGGCTGCGGCTGCGGCGAGGAGCGGGAAGCCCATCAGACGAGCGCCTTGGCACCGAGCGCGAGCGCGCCCTGGATGATGCCGATGAGCCGCTGCTGGCCGGCGTCGGCCTTGTCCACGCCGCTGACGCCGGCGAAGAGGGCGACGTTGTCGCGCTCCGCGATCACGGCCTGCTGGTAGCCGGGGCGACCGACGAGGGTCGCGAGCACGGCCGCGCGTTGGGCCGCGTACGCGGCGACTTCCTTCGCGCCGTTCACGAGCTCGACGCCCGTGCTCTTGGCGGCCTCTTCGAGGAGATCCTCGAAGTCGGGTTCGATGTTCTTGGGCATGGGTCAGGATCCGATGGGGGTTGCGGCGGCGACGGCCTCCGCGGTCGACCGGCCGCCCCCGTTGGGCAGCCAGTGTTCGCGCCGCTGCGGGAGCGGCAGGTAGACGTAGAGCTGCTGCAGCTTCGCGAGCGCGAAGCCGAAGTTCTTGAGCCGCTCGCGCAGGGAGAGGGCCACCATCGGGTCCATCTCGCCGTCGTCGATGCGGTCCTGGATGCCGCGCTGGCCGTAGGGCTCGAGCGACGCCCAGGTGACGGTCACGAGCTGCGTGCGGTCGCCGGCGGCGAGGGCCGCATCGAGCGAAGCGATCGTGGCGTTGAGACCGGCCGGGTCGGCGAGCTCCCCGTCCTCGACCGCGTCGCTCACGCCCCGCTCGATGTCTGCGCGAACGCCCACCTGCGACGACCCCCAGGCCATTCGAGCAACTGGAAGCAAGCCCTCGTCGCGCGCACGCGAGCTCAGACAGCTCGTGAGCAGACCGACGACGAGAGCGACGGAAAGGATCAGACGATTCATGGTCACCTCTTGTGGAGCGGGTTCGCCTCGATCGCGTCCCGTTCGAGTATGGCCTGACGTTGCAGCTCGGCGTTCTTGCTCCACTGCCGCCAGACCATGTAGAGACCTTCGATGCTCGCGATGATCGAGATCGCGAGCTCGTCGGAGATGACCACGGTGTCCGCGATCATGTTGACGAGGAGAATGGTCTGGAGCACGACCTTGCCCCAGAACTCGGTGGTTTTGATTCCCGGCTTCACTTGATGAATACCTTCCAGATTGCCCAGCCGACGAAGATCCACCACGGGATGCAGACGATCGCGGCGACGAAGAGCCCGAGACCGAAGTTTCGTGCTTCCTTAGAGTTGTTGAAGACTCCAGGCATGTCGCCGTCCCTTACCACTGGTTCAGCTTCGTGGTCAGTTCCGCGAGGAGGCCAGCCTTCTCCCCAGGGTTCGTCACGTCGATGCACTTGACCCCTAGGTCGGCGAGATCGAGGTACGAACGGCTGTCACCCCCGTAGGTGCAGCCTTCGCGGTGCAGGCGGACGAGCCGACAATTCGCCGCGCCGAAGCGTTCGATGAAGACTTCGGCCTCGCCGCGGAAGCCAGAGTCGGTGATGATCAGCTCGTCGATGAGCTGTCCCGGGAGATCGCACAGGAGCATCTCGCCGAAGATCCGATCGCCGTGCATGACCTTCATATAGGTCTCGCTGACGGCGATGTAGACCGCGCGCGGCGTCTTGCCGAAGAACTCGCTGCGCGGCGTGTCCTTGAAGGACTCGAAGTAGGTGTGCGGGGCGACGCGTCCCGAGGGCATCACACCATAGAGCGCGTGCGCGGCTTCCTTGAGCTTGCGCGCGAACTTGTCGACGCGGACCGCGGGTCCGGCGAGCAGCTTCATGCCATCGACGTTCTTCGTGAGGAGCTCGCCGGTGAAGTCCTTGCCGCTGCGCGGGGGACCGTTGAGGAAGGTGACTTTCATGGTGCTGGAATTGTACCCTGGTTTCTCGTTCGGTCAAGGACGGTACGTTCCGTCCCCGGAATTCAACGCGGCGTCGACACTGGCCTTGAAGGATCGAAGACTTTTCACTTCGTCCTCGAGCTTGCGCACGGCCTCGGCGTATTCCTGCACGAGCCGTCTCGTTTCCGGACGCGACAGGGCCTTCGCGAGGTGTTCGAGACCCTTGCTCAGGGGAAGCGGTGCGTCTTTCACCGTTGCGTTCTCCGAGCGCGCTTGTTCATGAAGAGGGCCGCGTCCGCCGACTGCGTGTTTTGGCCCATACCGGCGCTCGCGCGCACGTCACCGTCGAACGAGACCCAGTCGCGGATCTTGGCCTTGAGCCGGCGCGCGACGTTCTTGTACGGGGTCCACACGATGAATTCGTCACCATGGAGCCGGATCGCCACGCGATCACCACCTCGCCCTGGGCGGGTGCGGCAGATCGTGCGCAGGAACGTCGCAAATTCCTGCAGGATGCGGTCGCCGTACGCGTGGCCGTCTGGGTGGAGATCCTGGGCGCGCTTGAAGCCGTCCAGGTCCGCCATCACGAACCATCCGCCGCGCGCAGACGTGCGGCGCTCCAGGTGCATCGAGTTGCCCAGGCGGGTCAAGCGGTCGGTCTCTACGAGCGTCGTGAGCTCTTGGCAGCGCCGGACAAGGTTCGTTCGTGATAGCGTGTCGAAATTTTCCATGGTGATGATAGCCGGTATATGGTGTCCGGCGAACTAGGCATGATTCAGGTCGACCAGATTTTGCATCCCGAACACACGCAACGCGCCGCGGCCCAGAAGCACTTGGTCCGTAAGACCGCATCGTTCGATCTCGACCCCAAAATCAAGGAGAGATTTCTCCATGCGGGTTTTCAGTTTTCCCTCAAGTCTCGTCCCTTCGCCGGCGGGCTTGCAGAGCTCGGCCCAGGCGTGTTCGAGGACGATTTCGCGGAGGCCGCCCTTCGCTCGCTCCGTCATGTTCTCGTCCGGCGTCCAGTTGTCCACCTCGTACGCGTACACGTCGGTGATGGAGCCGGTGATCGTCATGCCCATGGCGCACGACTGGCCGTCCTTCGTGGTCAGCGCCATGGGCGCGATCTCCAGGACGAATCGGTTCGTGTGGTGGAGCGCGACACGCCCGCGGTTCGGCACGTACCAGAACGTGCCCGGTTGAACGATGCGCGGTTTCTCTCCCAGGGCGTAGTGGATACCCCGCTGCGTGAAGTCGATGACGACTCGACGCGGCACCCAGTTGAAGACCCACGAGATGAACTCGCCGAGCCAACCGAGGATCTGGGAGAGGAACTCGCCGAAGGTCACTTGCGCCGCTTTCCGTTGTGGCGGATGGAGCTCGGCACGCGCGAGACGAGCTCAAGCATGTCGTCGGAGATGACACCGTGCCGGTCGTCCATGAAGCAGAGGCGCTGCGCCGGCACGCCGCACGCCGCGAGCTGCTCCTTGGCGAATCCGTTGTCGGACTCGGTCGTGCCGTTCGCGTAGAAGCGGCGGTGACCGAGCGTCGCCCAGGCGGGCGTGTGGAAGTGGCCGAAGAACAGGTTGTCCCAGGGCACTTCGATCGCGTCGATCCAGCCCCACGCCTTCTTCGCGGTGCCGTACCAGGGGAAGCCGGCGAAGCCGCCCGTGATCTGATGGCCGTGCACGATCAGGTTGCCCCAGTCGAACACGCGATCGACGACGTAGAAGTCGTCCGCCATGTTGATCTCGAGCCGGCCCTCGAGCTCCTTGCGCGGGTTGTCGCCGGTGCCGAGCAGCAGGGCGCGCGCCGTGTAGTACGAGACCTGATCCCAGTTCGTGCGCGGCGACGAGCGCGTGTGCTTCGGACCGTTGCGGCCGTGGTTGCCGGCGACGGAGAAGACCTTCACGCGCTTGAAGTGCTCGAGGAGGAACAGCGTGGTCTTGACCAGCATCCTCGGCATGTTCACGCACGCTTGGTCGTAGAGCGGCGAGTCGATCTCGTGCGCTTGGTGCGGGAAGATGTCCTCGCCCTCGACCATGTCGCCGCCCCAGTAGACGTGCACCTCGTCGATCTTGGCGCGCGAGCGACGCAGGTCGGTGATGTAGACCGCCTTCTGGCACGCGAGGAGCATTCGCTCTTCGGCGACGGCGGTGTTGTAGGTCTTCGTGACCTTGCCGCACTGGATGTCGGACAGGTGGAGGATCGCGATCTCCTCGTTGCCGCGGCCGGTGCGCTTCGGCATCGCCGGCACGACGATCTCCGGCGGAGCCGTGCCGAGGACTTGATCGACTGCGGCGAAGATCAGCTCCTCCTTCGTGCGGAGCTTCTGGATCTGGCGCTCGAGTCGCCCGACCTGCGAACGCAGCTCGTTGACCGTGGGGTTGTCCTTCGAGCCGGACAGGAACGCGGCGACACTACGGGACTTCTTGACCAAGGCATTTCTCCAGGTGGGACACGAGGGATCGATGGTTCAGTGAGTAGCCGTGGTCCGGCTTGAGGAACTCGCGCACGAACGTCGACCACGGCATCTGGGTGGTCCCCTCGCGTCGCAGCTTGGAGAATTCGGCGCACGCCGTCTCCACTGCCTTCCGGTTCTTGAGCTGGCACGTGCGGCACTTCTGCCCACCGAGCCAGCGCTGTTCACGGGTCTTCGACACGAAGTCGGACACGGATCTCTTGGGGTTCGGCATACCCAGATCCTACCCCGGTTTCCGATCCTGCGTCAACCCCTGCCGTAACTCCTGCCGCAAGGGCTGCTGCTTGTCAGGTCCACACCCCCTGCAGACGGCCGAGAAGCACCGCCGACAGTACCCCTTGGGCTGGTTGCGGACGTTCTCCAGCCGGCAGCCCTCGCAGAGCCGACCCCCTTGGGCCGGCCCTGCGCATCGAAGGCAGCGCTTCACGCGTTGGCTCTCGCGATGGCCTCCGCCATGGTCGGGCACACCGAGTTGCCGATGCGCGCGATCTGGCTGGTCTTCGTGCCGGTGAGCTGGTACGAGTCCGGGAACCCCTGGGCCCTGGCGAGCTCGCGCGGGGTGAACATTCGCAGGCCGATGTCGTGGATGACGTACGGCTCGCGACGGACCATCACGATCCCGAAGCGCTGCTTCGAGGTGATCGTGTGCAGCGGCTCGGTCACGGACTGACCGTGCTTGCACGCACCGAAGTATTTCACGAGGAACGCGTTCACCTGGGCGAGGTGCTGACCGCCGCCGGTGATCGTCGGCATCGGATCGCGCAGGCTCGCGCCCGTCGACGTGCCGTAGAACTTCGTGAGGAACGCTGCGACGAGCGCGTTGTGGTCCTGGGACGTGACCGTCGGCAGCGGTACCGTCACCGGCTTGCCCACCATGCCGCCGAAGTATTGCGACACGTGCGGGATGCAGATCGCACCCTGGCTGCCCGACGCACGCACGGTGCGCATGGGCTGCTTCAAGCTGCGCACGCGGGGCGACTGCCCAGGGCGCTCCCCGTTCGCGGTCTCCACGAAGAAGGGCTCGGCTTCGTCGAACACGAACCGCTTGAGGCCAGCGGCGATGCGGCGCAGTGTGGCCTCGGCCAGGGGACGCGGGCGATCGAAGATCGACGGGCACGGCTCGCTCCAGTCGATGATCTCGGCCGCCGCGCGCCAGGGCTTCGAGCGCCCAGGGCCGTGCGTCGGCTTCGGCCACACGATCGGCTTGCCGTCGTTGCGCGCGATCAGGAAGAGCCGCCGGCGGTGCGTGGGCACGCCGTAGTCGGCCGCATCGAGCACGCGCCACTCGACCACGTAGCCCAGGCCGCGGAGGTTGCCGACGAACCGCTTGAAAGTCTGGCCTTTCTTCGACTTGATCGGCAGGTTGTCCTCGCCCAGGGGGCCCCAGTCCTGGAACTCCTGCACGTTCTCGAGGAAGATCAGGCGTGGCTTCGTCTCCTTCGCCCACTTGACCGCGACCCAGGCGAGGCCGCGGATGCGCTTCTCGACGGGCTTCCCGCCCTTGGCGCGCGAGAAGTGTTTGCAGTCCGGCGAGAACCACGCCACGTCGACGCCGCGGCCGGCGACGAGCTCGGCAGGATCCACGTCCCACACGTCTTCGCGCAGGTGCTCCGTCTCCGGATGATTCGCCTCGTGCATCGCGAGGGCCTGCTCGTCGTGGTTGATCGCGAAGTCCGGCGAGCGTCCGAGCGCGAGAGACAGGCCGAGCGAAGCGCCACCGCCGCCGGCGAAGTTGTCGATGATGAGGCTCATGACACGTACATCCTCACCGCTTCGACCATCGCGGCCTTGCGCTTCTTGAGGCTCCAGGCCGCGTCGAACACCATCTGCTCCCAGTTGCGGGTGAAGCGGTCGGTGCCACTCCAGAACCCGACCTCGTTCTGCAGGCCCTTCGACTCCGGGCCCTTGGAGCGGATGACGCACCCCTTGATCTCGTTGGCACGCTTGACGGCCGCGTTCAGATCCGCGGCGTGGTAGATGTTCTCGACTTCGGTCATGACGGTTCCTTGTTCGCGTGGCACTATTGCCACAAGCAGTGTATCGGACACTGCCGGCTGGGACTGGACAATTTCCGTAGAAATGGGGCAGGGGGCACGAGGCCCCCTGCTGATCACGCCGCCGCGGTCGCGTAGCGACCCGGCTTCTTCACCCGGACGCCCTCCGCGCGCAGCAGGCGCAGGATGACGTTGGACGAGCAGCCGTAGTCGGCACCGATCGAGATGCTCGACTCGCCACGCTTGTAGCGGGCGACGATCGAGCGGCGCTGGTTGGAGGTGAATTCCTTCCGCATTGAAACCTTTCCATGGGCATGACTGAGTGAATCGTCCGCCGCCCTTAGCTGACGACCACGGCCATCAGGACTCCCGACCCAGCGTCGGGCTCCCTGACCGGCCGAACTTCGATGGCCCCGTGGGCCTCCCCGGACGCATCGCAGCGCCCGGTGGTCTCGTTGACGAGGAACCGCAGCCGGACGGCCTCTCCGGCCCCGATGGCGCGCGCCACGCGCGCCAGGGCCTCGGCGTCCAGGCAGACCTCCACGTGCCGGTGGCCGGCCGGCGAGGGCCGGCGGGTGAGCTCGAGCACGTCGTCGATCGGGGGGAAGCTGCCGACCGGGTTGTCGAACCTCACCCAGGGCTTCCCGTCGCCCCCGGTGACCTCGGTCGACTCCGGGCCGATCTGCAGCCGGCCCTCACCCTTCGTGCCGCGCGTGGCCTCGGCGATGGCCTTGGGCGCGATCAGGGCGTCCGGGCGGCTCTCGCCGGCGGCGAGGCGCGGCAGGTCGGCCCCCGGGCGCTCGTCGCTCGCCAGGATGGGCACGACGGCCAGGGAGGCCGTGCCGACGGAGATCAGACGACCCCCGTCGGCCCGGATGGCTTCCACGTAGTCGCCGGTCGTTCCCCCCGAACCGGCGGCCTCGTGAAGCCGGAACCTCTTGGGCAGCTTCATCGACGAACGATCCAGCGACGGACCAGCGCGATGCCACCCTGCCACACCGCCAGGGCGATGATGCCCAGGGCGAACGACCAGAGATCGAACGTCGGCCAGTTCACGCGTACACCACCATCCAGAAGCGGCCGAACTCGGCGATGGCGTGCCCGGTCATGACGGCGAACAGGAACATCGCCGCGTAGTCGATGACGCGCCGGCGTCGCACCGGATTGATCCCGCGCAGGATCCAGATCGTCGCGCAGAACGCGGCGATCGAGAAGTAGGTCGGGAACGGCGTCGTGAACAGGATCGCGGTCTCCATGCGGAAGATCGTGAGCGAGGCGAGGATCAGCGCGAAGAGCGCGAACACCACGCCGAGAGATGAACGATTCATGGTCAGCCCTTGTGAGTGACGGTGATGACGAGCACGGGCTCGCTGGAGTAGTTCTTCACGTCGGTCATCACGGAGCCCGTGGCCTCCGCTTTGACGTGCCGGTAGCGGTCCTGCACGAGGTAGGACTGCAGCCGGCGGTGCGCGTCGCCGATCGTCTTGATCGGCGTCTCGCGGGTGAACGCCCACACGTGCGTGCCGGGCGTCTTGAGCATGTCGATGAGTTTCATGAGCTGATCTCTGAGTCTGGGAGGAGGTACGAGAAGTGCACGACCTTGCCGGTTGCCACGTTCGCCCAGGCAGTCTCCAGAATGTTCCGTGAGTCCACGGATTTCGGATCGTGCTCGAGCTTCACCCAGGTGCCGATGTACGGTCCTTTCCAGACCTGCATCAGCGTTCCGGGCGTGGCTCCCTGCAGTGAGCGCATTCGATCAGAAGCTCCAGCCGAGCGTCAGCGCGAGCGTGCCGGCGTTGAAGTTGAGGTTCTCGTCCTCGCCCAGGTCGAACTGCGCGCCCGCGGTGTGGCGATAGCTCAGGCCCAGGCGAGCATGGTCACCGATCGGCGTCTCGATTCCGAGCGCGCCGTAGCCGGCGAACGCGAAGCCGGTCTCGTCCTCACCGAGCGACGTGTCCGCGAGGATCATCTGCGGACTCGCGCCGAAGCCGAGGTACGGCTGCAGGTGCTTCGTTCCCACGTCGAAGTAGTAGCGCAGGCCGAGGTTCACGGCGATGCGCTGCGTGTCCAGGTCGACGCCGGCGATCGAGTGGTCGCCGTCGCCGTAGCTCACGCTCATGTCGGAGACCCAGCCGCGCGTGACGTTCTGCTGCGCGTCGGCTTCGGGCTCCTGCTTGTACGTGACGCCCACGGTGACGGTGCGCTCGCTCGAGCTGTCGAGCTCGTCGGCCTTGTCCAGCTCGGTCGAGCCGGCCTCGGCATAGAACGTCACGGGGCTGCCCGTGGTCGGCATGGTCGAGCACGCCGCGAGCGGCAGGATGGACAAGCAGAGGGCGATGATGGTGGTCAGCTTCATGTTGGTCAGTCCCAGTAAGGGTCTCGTCGGTTGTCTTGGATCGGTCCGTTCAGTAGGACCAGCACCACCTTGTCTCGGCTCTGACCCGGCTCGAACTGATGCACGATCTGCATTCGTCCGCGGTCCTCTTCCGTGATGCGGAGAGTTTGCGGGCCAGGGCACGTCCTGGCGCAATCGTGGCAAAGGTGCGGCATGGGTCTGCGTCCGTGGTAGGGGCAGCACTGGTTCATGATACTGCCCTCTCGGCTAGTAGGCCGGACACTCTTGAGAATTCTACGGCGAATTCTTTTCCCAACGCACGGACACGTTCTCGCGGCCGGTCTCGGCGAGGTGTGCAGACGATTTCTGGAGCTGCATCCGGTTGGCCTTGCACAAGACCGAGATCGCCGTACGTCCCAGAACGGCCGCGATCTCCTCGTTCGAGTGATTCGGGTAGAGCTCGACGAGCTTCTCCACCTGGGCCTCGGTCCACCTGGGCATCTTCTCGCACGGGATGACGCGCTTGTCCTTGCCCAGGGCGTGCTCGATGCCCAGGCGTCGCACTTCGGCGAGGCTGACCTTGAACTCGTCGGCGAGCTCGGTGTCGGTCTTGCGGCCGTAGGCACGCTTGAATCTAGTCAGGGTTCGTCGATCCATGGGGACGTAGCTTTTCGATCGCGGCTTCGAGGGAGGTGCCGAGGGACTGTTTCCACTCCAGCAGGATTTCGCCGCGGGTGTTCTGGGGATGACCTTCGTCGTCGATCTCGCCGAAGCGCACGACGTTGAGCAGGAGTGCATCGAGCGCCCAGCCCGGGGACTTCTCGTTCTCGACGTACGCCTGACGGTGCGCGAATCGAGCAGCGGCTTCGCACGCCTCGAGCGGGTCTTCGCACTGGTAGACCGTGCGGCTCGACTTGCGCTCGCCGTCCTTCACGATGTCGAGGGCGACCTCGTAGAAGTCGCCGCGGACCCAGCCCAGGGACTTGAGCACGGGCATGACACGGGGCACGGTGTTCGAGGGGCAGGTGCCCAGGAAGACGACCACGACCTTGTGGTTCGGCGTCGCCCAGAGGTGACCTTGGTGCGTCTGCAGGCTGTCCGCCGTGAACACTTGTCCGATCGCGATGTCACCCATTGGTAGCCTCCAGCATCATTTCCCAGGTCGAATCGGACACGGTGTTGCCTTCGGCGACCGAGCGCCAGAGGAACGCGAGCTCCATGCGCTCGACCACGTCCTCGGCCGAGGTGAGAGCGTGCACGTAGCACTGGAGCTCGCTGGCAGCTTCCTTCTTCGCCATCTCGTAGCGACGGTGGATCTCTTCGCGATCCATCAGATTCGGGGGCAGCACTAGAACGCTTCCTCGACGATGCTTTCGTCCTTGACCATCTTACCACGATCCGGCCAGCGGAACGATCCGCCGATGAACTTGTCGACGAAGTGCTCTCGGCAACGCTCCAGGTTCGGGAGCGAATAGATCCGAGGCCGATCCACGCTCTTGACCGTACCGTCCACGTCGACCACGTCGTGCTTGCCGCCGAGCTGTCCTCGAGCCGACATGCCGTCCGGGATGACCTGGGACATGAACCGACCCAGCTTCGAGCTGTTGCTCCGGCTCGACGAGCTCCAGAGCTTGATGTACGACGTGAAGTTGTGCGCGAGATGCGTGCACACGACGTATTGAGGCCATCCCTCGCCCTCGAACACCTCGCCGCGCTCCAGCTTGTTGAACCACCACTCCTGCTCCGGGGTGAACGAGTGCTGCTTCTGTTCCTGGAGCGCGTCGGTCTTGGGCACGGACCGCGGATCGAAATCCGTCAGGTCGTAGTTCATGAGGAAGTGGAGCAGTGCTTCCTTGCCGCCGTTCTCGTACTCGCGCTTGATCTCGCGGAAGTACGGGAGATCCTGCAGGCGCGTCGGCAGAACGTCGAGCATGAGGTAGCGACGCTCGTCCGTGCCGGCGGGAATCACCCAGTCGTCGTTCGACGCGAGGAGCAGGTGGATGTAGTTGCGCGCGAGACCGGCGTTCACGCCCTTCGATTCGGCGACGATCGTCTCCTCGGTGATCATCGTCTTGAGCAGTCCCTCGTGCTTCTTGTCGCCGGCATAGAACGCTTCGTCTCCGAAGAGCACGACGCAGTCACGCAGGTGATCGTTGAATTTTCCGACGAGGTGCTCGCTGTTCGTGACCGGCATGAAGTGCCGTCCGAAGAGCTGACCGAAGCACGTGGCGAACACGCTCTTGCCGGTGCCGCGCTTGCCGCGCATCACAATGGCGACGTGGCCTTGCTGATCGGGGTGCTGCACCGCGTGCGCCATCCAGCCGATCAGGTAGCGGTAGACCGCTTCATCGCCCGAGCAGATCACGTCCCGGACGTGGAGCAGGTACTTTTCGCACTTCCCCGGGCGCGCGTCGCAGGAGAATCCCTTCCAGAGATTGTAGGAGCCCGGGATCTCACGCCCAGGCGCGAAGACGACGCGATCGTACTGACGCCGGTTCGGGTGCAGCGTCCACCACTTGCCCATGGGGATCGAGATCACCTTCCCGTCTCCGCTGGAGCATTCCTTCATCCGGTTGCCGTAGCGGTGGCAGAAGTCCTCGAACGTCTGATAGGACAGTGAGTAGCGGCTCAGAGTCGGATCGAAAGTCTCGCTGACGATGCGGCACTTGCCCGAGATGTCGCCAATCACCGCGTGCTTCTCGTTGAGCTCGCGGAGCATCGGATCGATCGCTTCCTCGCGTGCACGCTCGATCTGTCGGATTGCGTAGCGTTCGGACTTCGTGCCCTTGTCGATCACCGAGGAGCTGATCGCGAAGCCCGGGTCAGTGATGACGGAGAAGATCGTGTCGTCGTCGCATCCGGCACGAATCAATTCGCAGCATACCCAGAACAACGGCTCCGATCGGCTCGACCAGCGTTCCGGGTTCTCAGGATCATGGCCCTGCACGATGACGACGCGGCAGAGCTTGGAGACGGTTGCCGGGAGCTCGTCCACGCTGTTCAAGCGCTTGACGTTCCCGCTGATCTTCACCATCTGGCCCGAACCGAAGCCGGTCTCTGCGCCCTGTACGAGGGGAGCGGGCGTGAACTTTGCGATCGGGTAGACCAGGGACTCGTCCGAGTCGACGGTCTCGGCCAGCCTAGGCGTCTGCCCCTTGGCCGTCTTCCGTTCGTTCGGCCAGTTCATCGTGCCTGGAAGGCGCGCAATGCGGTCGACGTTGTGACATGAGTCGGCCCCGAAGAGCATTTCGAGCTGCAGGTTGTAGCGCAGCGCTTCTTCGTACTTGTCTGACTGGCCGTCGATCGTGACCGGCTCCTCGAGCCGCCATAATCCCCACGCGCCGCCGCCCGAGTCGATGATGAAGGTCGGCGGTGGAACGCCCTGGGGCAGCTTCGTGGTCAGGAGCTCGAGGGCACGCTCGCGCTCCTTGTCGATCGACTCGCCCGGCCGCGGATCGATGTCGACGTGCAAGAAGTCCATCGTCGCGATGTCCTCGCGCGCGGCCTTCTTGGACATCGGTCGAATCGTCGGATTGACCGAGAAGTAGACGTTGTGGTCAGCGCCGAGCTGCTCCAGCCACTTGACGACGGCGTCGCCTTCGGTCACTGCGAACGAACGGGTCACGACCGACTGACGATCCAGTCGAACGGCCGTCAGCACCCAGAAGCCCGTGGGACGGAACTTCTTGAGGAATGCGACGGACTTGTCGTACTCGGGACGGAAGTCGATATCGGTCATGACTTGGTGTTCCAGAATTCGACGAGGCGACCGCAGGATTCGGCCCCTCGTTCCATTTCACCGACCCAGAACGTGCTCAACCCGGTCGCACGTGCCAGCTCACCGATGCTCATGCGCTCTCGACGCCGAGCGATCAGGCAACGTTCGTGGTCGTGCAACTTCGCAGGCCGACGAACCTTCAACCCCTGGAGCGTTTCCTTGCACGCTCGCCACGCTTCCGCTCCCTGATAGTAGTAGAGCGACACGCGCAGGTGCATGGCCTGCTCGCGTTGGGTCCGACCGGCTCGTCGACGAACGATGAGCAGGACTTCGGACGGGGTCAGGTCTCGCGGGGACGAGAGAAGCACTGAACGATTTCCTTTTCCATCTGGGAACCGTGCCAGCACACAAGCGCCTGACGCTCGAGCTCTGCACGGGGTGACGTACCAACGATCTTCGCAGCCGTCGGTCCGTCGAACAAGAGCCAATCCTGGTCGACCTGCAGAAGGAAGTGCACCTTCGCGCCCGAATGCCACCGCTTGACAGCGAAGAGTCTCTGTTGCGGGGAGAACGTGCTCGTGAGCACGAGCGGAGTCTCAGGCTTCTTGGGCCACGACTCCTCCCACTTGAGCTCGATCCAGCCACCGTGCGGCCCGCCGTAGTTCACGTCGGGCGTGCCCGGCCGGCACGGATTCTCCACACTGATCGCATGGAGCGGCTTGAGGGCCTGGACGACCCTCTGTCTCATCTGCTTCTCGCTCACGACTCGAAGCGCGCTTCCTGCGGGCCCTTGTCCTGGTCCTGGTACTTGCCGTCGTACGGCTTCTCCGCGGGCTCGTCGAGCACGTGGAGGATGATCTGCGCGATCGGGTCGCCATCCTTGATGACGAGCGTCTCGCTGCCGTGGTTCGTGAGCTCGAGGGTCAGGTAGCCTCGCCACCCGGGCTCGATCACGGTGTTCTGCACCGCGAGACCGCGACGCGCCCAGGTCGACTTGTCGTGCACGACACCCAGGAGATCGTTCGGCATCTCGAAGTGTTCGAGGGTCGAGGACAGCGCCGATTCCCCGGGCTGCAGGACCATGTCGACCCCGGGCTTGTCGGCGTTGATTCGCACGTCGTAGCCGGCGACCGACAGGCCGAAGGACATCCCGTTCTGCTTTGAGCGTTCGCAGAAGGGCGTGAAGATGCCGCGCTTGCGAATTGATTGTCCGGAGAGAATCATTGCCCAGAACCGACCTTTCGCACTTCAATGCCGGCGGCTTTGGCCTGCTTTATCATGTTCTCCGTGCCCACGCCGCCGGGAAGCGCGAGCACGAGATCGGGCTGACCGTACTTGAGCATCCATCCGTTACGGATGGGGCCCGCTGCTCGACCCGCGGGGCCATCCCAGGCCGCGGGGAAGACCATGCACGGAATCCCACGGCGAAGTGCCCAGGTCTCCGCGAACTTGTCGATGCCGCTCGCGCCGCCGGCGATGATGAGCTCGGGCACCGGACTGATTTTGTCCATCTGGTCCCAGCACTCGGCTGCATCCCAGGCGTTGCGTGAACCACAGACCAAAAGTCTCATTCGTCGTCCTCTTCGAAGTGGTAGTTCAGGTCGTAGCTGCCAGTGACGCGCACCTTGTGCACCTTGCCGGCCGAATCTTTCACGTGCACGACGACGCCTTGGTGCAGAAGATCCTCGGTGAATTCACCGCCGGCATTGTCGTTGATCTTCTCCATCGCCTCGGACGCGGCCCATTCGTGGTTGAAGTCCTCGACGGTGATCGCGTCGGACTCCTCCATGTTCCCAGGCTCCCATACGAGGTAGGTCTGCTTGCTCACTTGCATTCTCCCCAGTGCTTGCCGACCCGGGGCTCGACGAGGTGCGGCACGTTGCACGGCACCGCGGTGCGCATGATCTCGGACACGTGCGCGATCGTCGACTCCTCGAACACCGTACCGTCGAGCTCGTCGTGCACCTGCAGAGCAACGCTCGATCGGCTCAGGTCTTCGTGGATCAGGCCCGCTTCCTCGATCAGTAGCATGGCCTTCTTGGTCTGGTCCGCGCTCGAGCCCTGAACGAGACGGTTGAACGCCTTGTGCGTCCAGTCGTAGCCCGGACGACCGCCCTCGGCCCGAGGGAATCGGCAACGACGGCCGAGCACCGTGCGGATGTAGCCCTTCTTCCTCGCCGCGCCCTCCGCCCGCTGGGCGATCTCGCGGATGAACGGCACCTTCTGGTCGAACTGGTCGAGGATCGCTTGGCCCTCGTCGCCGGCGACCTCGATCGAGCGACCGGCAGCGGTCGTGATCCACTTCGTCGGCTTGCCGATCGAGCGGCAGAGCTTCGCGCCGCCCATGGAGTAGCAGAGGCCCAGGAAGATGTTCTTCGCGCGCGAGCGGCCGTCCTTGCCCTCCCACCCGATCATGTCGCGCATCATCGTGTGGTTGTCGATCGTCGGATCCGCTCGGTAGCGGTCGGCCGCGGCGCGTGCGCCGACGCAATTCGACACCTCGGCGAAGTGGGTGATCCAGCGGGGCTCCTGCTGCGAATAGTCCCACGAGGCCCACTGTCCACCATCGTCGGCGATGTAGATCGCACGCCAGAACGGGCCGATGTCCGGATCACGCGCCGGCTGCTGCTGCAGGTTCGGATCAGTGGACGAGAGACGACCCGAGACTGTACCGGACGAATTCCCTTCGTCGTTCTCCCGCTTGAGCTGGTTGAATGTGCAGTGCACGCGGCCGTTGACTTGGTGCTCGCGGATCGACGCGACGAAGGTCGTGCGCAGCTTGTTGAAGCGCTTCGCCTTGAGGTAGAGTTCGATGATCGGGTGCTCGATCGTCTGCAAGACCGACGCCTTGAGCGACGGCTGATTGTTCTTGCCAGTGCGCGGCAGCTTCGCGCCAGTCGCCACTTCGATCGCCTTGCCGGCGACGGTCGGACGATTGATGTCGGCGATGGTGACACGCACTCCCGACAGTCGGGAGACTTCGGAGAGTGCGTCTTCCTCCTCGCGGAGGGCGCGCGCCTCGACCCGGTCGAGCTGATCGAAGTCGATCTTCACGCCGCGACGGCGCATCTTGATCAACGGCCAGATCAGGCGCGACTCCAGGTCGTAGAGATCCCAGAGACGAGCTCCGCGCTGATCGGCTTCGTCCTCGGCCATGAGCCTGCGCTCCTGGGCCTGGATCAGTCGCAGCGGCAGGCGCGCATCGACCTCGGCGTAGGGGCCCACGTGGCGAGCGGGGAGCTTCCAGAGCTCCGCCTTCACGTCCTCGATGCCGAACATCGACGCGGCGACCTCGAGGTGCGAGTGGTCCTTGCCCTCGAAGCCGTTGCGCTGCGCGATGTTCTGCAGCGAGTAGGAGAACTGGTTCTCGTCGAGCAGCGGCTCCGCGATCTGCACGTCGCGGATGAATCGCGGCGTGAATCGAACGTCCGCCTGAGCGAGGTAGTCCAGGTCGTAGCCCAGGTTGGCACCGACGATGTCCCCGCGGAAGTGTGCTGCCTGATCGCGCAGGTAGCGCAGCACCGTCTCACGATCGAGGTTGTCGCCGCCCTCGTGCCCGAAGGGCAGGTAGAACGCCGGCACCGTCGACAGGTCGGTCGTGTCGTCGCGCTCGATCGCGAACGAGACGCCAATCATCCGCCCCTTCCGGCGCACGCCGATGCCGGTCTTCTTGAGATCCGGATCGTGCGTTTCGATGTCGATCGCCACACGCCGAGCACCCTGCCACGAAGGGAGCTTGGTCAGGTCCGGCGCTCGCCAGTCGGTGCGAGGTTGGAAGAGGGGAAGTTGAACCATGGGATTAGGCGTTCACGTAGCGGTCCCAGCGGACCCAACCGTCAGCGGTGTAGAAGCCCCAGTCGCGCGTCTTCGGCCCGTTGATCACGAGCGTGACGACGCGCCGGCTGACGCGAGAGATGCGGTGCGCCGCGGGGGCGCGCTTGAAGTTGAACCAGCGGATGCGACGCGTCTTCTGCGCCGAGAACCATCGGCCGTCCTTCTCGAACACGGCCGGCGTCACCTCGTCGTAGTTGCCCCAGAGCAGGATCGAGAGGAACGACCACGGGTGATCGTGCAGATCGCGATCCTGATCGGGACGATTGATCCAGTGCAGCTTGATGCCGAACCACGGCGTCGAGAGCACGTTCAGGCGCGCGAGGTAGACCTCGGTCTCGCCGCGCGGGATGATGTCGAACCAGCGCCAGAACATAAAGCTCGACGTTGCGGCTCGTTCGTTATCGGACTTGCGATTCGGGAAGAGTCTCATGGTTACCTCGGGAATTGATCCGGCGTGCGGATCCAAGTGTGTTGCTCCAGGAACGTCTTGAGTTGGATCGGGATCGCGTTGTGTTGAAACCACGACCCGAGCTGACCGACCCGAGCCTGGGCGTTCTGGTTGCCCAGCATGATCTGTTCTTTCGCCCAGAGGAGCTGCTCGGTCTTGTCGAGCGCTCGCAGCCAGACGCGATCCTGATCGGTCAGGTTGAACGAGATGCCGAGGCTTTGCTTGATGCGCACTGCCATGATCGCCATGCGCTTGCCGAATTCGCCGTCGGATTGTTGCGCGGGCTCAGGCACGTCTCCGGTGTAGCGGTCCGGCACGTTGTGCAGCAGCACGGCCTTCATCAGGTCCATGCTCGGATCCGGGTGGAACATGATCAGCAGCGTCGCCATGTCATACGAGTGCTGGCCGTTCGTGTACGACCCGTGGTGCGGCATCGTGTGCTCACGCTCGACACGCGACGCCTCACGCATCACAGAGACGCGCCAGTTGTCCGGGCTGACCTCCACGGGACGGCTCACGCGATCAAGCCCTTCTCGCGCATCTCGCGCATCTCGCGGATCCGTTGCGCGGCCTCCTGCAGCATCATGCCGGCGTTCTGCAAGGCACACGCGAGACAGGGCTTGTAGCGGACCGTTCCGCCGGCCGCGTCCTTGGAGAGCTCACACCCGCAGGGGAGCGATTCGACTGCGACGATCTCGGTCATGATGCGAATCCAAAGGTGTAGCGAATTTCGTCCTTGCCGGTCTCGACTCCGACCGGCGACACGTTGAAGAGGCCGCCGCCTGCGTAGTTGCAGCCGGCTCCCTTATCCATTTCGCCGAAGTCTACGACGAGATCCTTCTTCACGGGGTCCGTCTGTCGGAATCGTCCGATGCAGGAGAACGCGAGGTAGCGGTCGCACTGCTTCCCCATGCCCATGTCCAGGTAATCCTGGCGGGTCTGAACGTGACCGCATCCTGGGCACTTGAAGCGCCACGCATTCACATCGGCCCCGAAGAGCCGCTTGGCCTCGGCCTCCCACTCCTCGAGCGTGTAGATCGTGCGACTGTTTACCTTCTTCACTCGCAGCTCCGTTCGCCGGTCGCGGGGTCGATCGTGCACGCCTTGGACTCGTCGCGCGACTCAATCACCGGCGCGCGCTCGCCGCCTACGCGATAGGTCGTGCAGCCCTTGGCTCCACCGGCCCACGCGCGCATGTAGACGCCCTTGAAGTCCTCCCAGCTCGTTGAGCTAGGGACGTTCAGCGTCTTACTCACCGCCGAGTCGACGAGTTCCTGGGCGAGGGTCAAGACCGCGAGGTGCTCGTCGATGGTCACCTCTTCCACACGCTTCCCGCGCGTGCCCAGGCGAGCCACGCCATAGTCCTGGATCACGACCTCCTTGGGCCCGTCAAACTCCGTGATCGTGCGCTTGATCTCGTACGCGAAGACCGGCTCGATGCCCGAAGAGACGTTGTCGGCGGCGAGGCTGATCGTGCCTGTTGGGGCGATCGACAGGAGGTGCGAGTTTCTGATACCGTGCTGGGCGATCAGGTCACGCACGTCGGGAGGGAGCGTCTGAGTGAATTGCCCAGCGAGGAACGAGTCGCGGTGGTACAGCGGGAACGGGCCCTTCTCCTTGGCGAGGAGCGCGCTCGCGCGGTACGCCTCGTTGCGCAGGGTCTGCATGATTCGACGCTGGTGGTAGAGGAACTCATCGCCGCCGTACGGAGCTCCCTGCACCTCGATCGCGTTGGCGAGGCCCGTGACGCCCAGGCCCATGCGGCGCTTGTTGTGCGCCTCCTGCTCCTGTTCGTGTATCGGGTAGCGAGCAGCCTCGATCACGTTGTCCATCGCACGCACGGTACGATGGATGTCCGCGGTGAACTGGTCTTCGTTGAACACCGCACCTATCCCGCCGCCGAAGTCGTAGCCCTCAAGGTACTGCACGAGGTTGAACGAGCCCAGGAGGCACGCGCCGAACGGGGGCAGCGGCTGCTCACCGCAGGGATTCGTGGCTGCGATCGTCTCGCAGTACCAAAGGTTGTTCATCGAATTGATGCGATCGATGAACAGAACGCCCGGCTCGGCCCAGTCCCAGGTTGAGCGCATGATCATCTCCCAGAGCGTACGCGCGTTGACCTCGTTGTAGATTTGCCCTCCGAATCGAAGTGCAAAGGTCTGACCCTTCACGACCGCTTGCATGAATTCGTCGGTAACGGCGACCGACACGTTGAAGCCGGTAAGGTTCGTACGATTCTGCTTCGCGCGCACGAACTCTTCAATGTCCGGGTGGTCGACACGCATCACGCCCATCTGCGCACCGCGACGATGACCCGAGCTCGCGACGCACTTGCAGATCGCATCGAAGATCCCCATGAAGGAGACTGGGCCGCTAGACTGGCTGCCGAGCTTCTTGATCAACGCACCGCGGGGGCGTAGCGTCGAGAAGTCGTAGCCGATCCCGCCGCCCATGCGCATCGTCTCGGCAGCCTCGTTCGCGCGAGCCATGATCGAGCCTGCGCCTTTGGTAAATGAGTCTTCGAGCGTGCCGGAGACGTAGCAGTTGAAAGGCGTGACGGCCTTCGCCGTACTGCCGATTGCGCTCTGGATGCGACCACCAGGAAGGTAGCGCTGGTGCAGCAGCACTTCTCGAAAGGGTCGGTACTCATCTCCTGGTGCGACCACACCAGCGATGCGGTTCATAGCTTCTTCGAACGATTCACCATTGCCACGGTACTTGGTGCGGTGAACGTATTCGCCGAAGGTGGTCCGGGGTCCGAATGTCATTCTGGGAACTCTCGCTGGTAAAGCTGGTTGAGCTTGTTGTGTTGCCTGTTGGTGAGCTCGCGATTGAGCTCGAGTGTCTTGGTGATCTCGTCGACGAACTCCGCCTCCCAGGGATTTAGCTCGTCGTCTTGCAGTTCGCACAGTGCTTGAGCACGTTCGAGCAGCTCTGCGACCGTGTAGCGTCTCATTGAATCACCGTCACCTTCTCCGCGGCGCGCGTGACGGCGGTGTAGAGCCACTTCGACGCATCCTGTCGGAAGCAGTCGGACTCGTCGACGATCGCGACGCTCCTCCACTGCGACCCCTGGGCCTTGTGGCACGTGAGTGCGTAGCCGAAGTCGAAGTGCTGCGCCTCCATCATGGAGTACGGAGCGATGTCCTTTTCGCGGTCCTCGAAGTAGTGCCGCCACGCCTGCACCTGGAAGGCGTACGATTCGTCGCCCTCTGCGCCGAACGCGCGGATCGTGAGCAGGAGCATGTCCTCGTCGAGGACTTCGGACGCCTGGACTTCCCACTGCGAGCCGTTGAGCAGGCCGGTCTGCTTGTCGTTCTTG
>JACDJC010001163.1_pt1 | contig 24398 bp, 26 predicted proteins | sample 7454191 | NCBI WGS metagenome assembly JACDJC01 (sample SAMN14253291, study PRJNA609438) | sludge metagenome | isolation source: sludge after 25d culture with pyrite and EDTA | collected 2018-12-20 | reverse complement strand
GCGCGCCGGTCGAGGTCTCGGCGTGGACGAAGGCCAGCAGTTTGGCATCGGGATTGGCCTTGAAGGCGTCGCGCAGCTTCTGCGGATCGACCGGTGCGCCCCAGGCGTCGTCGACGACCACCGGCACGCCGCCGCTGCGCTTGACGTTTTCCAGCATCCGCCCGCCGAACACACCGTTTCTGCAGACGATCACCTTGTCGCCCGGCTCCACCAGGTTGACGAAGCACATTTCCATCCCCGCCGAGCCGGGCGCCGAGAGCGGAAAGGTCAGCGCGTTCTCGGTCTGGAACGCCATCCGCAGCATGGCCTTGATCTGCTCCATCAGGTCGACGAAGGCCGGGTCGAGGTGGCCGATGGTCGGACGCGCCATCGCATCGAGGATGCGCTGCGGCACGTCGGACGGGCCGGGGCCCATGAGGATGCGCTGGGGGGGAATGAAGGAGGCGGTCATGAGCTTGGTCTCTATATGGAAATATCAATCAAAACAAGGGCTTGATTTTACGGATAAATACGCGCCCGGGGAAACCCGGCGGCGCGCAGCATCAGCGTCTATGGTGAAATTTTCGGTGATGAAGGAGTCTGGCAATGAACGGAATCCGAATTTTTGCACTGGGGGCGGTGTACACATTGGTGTTTGTGCTGGCGATCCCGCAGGTCGAGGCGGAGGGCACGGGCGTGACGCTGAGCGATGCCGACAAGGTGGCGGTATTCAAGGCGGCGGGTGCGGTGCTGCGCCAGGGCAGGTGGGTTGTTTGTGATCCGCCCGCCGACGCGGGTGCGCCTGAATCGGAAGCGGCTGTGATCGAGACGGTTCGCGATCTGAATGGCGATGGTCGGCCCGAAGCTGTGGTGACGGATGGCGGCAGCTTTTGTTATGGCATGGCCGGGGTTGGGTTCCAGTTGCTGAGCAAGCAGCCCGATGGCGGATGGCGCGTCATCGCCGACGATACCGGCATCCCTGAATTCCTGAAAACCAGGGGAAAGGGTGGGTGGCCGGATATCTCGATTGGCGGTCCGGGATTCTGTTTTCCGGTACAGCGCTGGAATGGCAAGGCCTATGTGCTGAACCGGTTCGAGTACGAAGGCAAGCGCTGCAGGCCGCAGCGTTGAGTGAATCCGATCAGACGGGCGGTTCGCCCATCAGCGGCTTCATCGCGGTCAACAGGCTGTTGAAAATACGCGGGTGAACTTTTTCCTGCTCGGCCAGCAGTTGCTTCATCGCGTAGCGCTGCTGCGGCTTGGCAAAACACGCCGGGCAGTTCTCGAAAATGACCGGCAGCCCGGCGTCCTGTGCAAACGCGCGGGTCTGGCGTTCGCGTGCGTAGGCGAAAGGGCGAATGATGCGCAGGTCGCCGGCGTCGTTGAGATAGTGCGGCGACATGGTGCGCAGCTTGCCGCCGAACAGCATCGACATCATCAGCGTCTCGGCCAGATCGTCGAGATGCTGCGCCAGCGCGACGACGTTGCACTGCTGCTCGCGCGCGACGCGATAGAGAATGCCGCGCCGCATTCTTGAACAGTACGCACAGTATGAGTCGCTGTTCTTGGTCAGGGTTTTCTGGGCTTCTTCCAGGATCGGTTGCGATTCGAGAAAGTAGGGCACGCCGAGCCCGGCCATATAAGGCGTGAGCGGCGCGGGATCGTACTGGTCGGATTGAGGGTCGACCGTGCACGCTAGCAACTCGAATTTCACCGGCGCCTTTTGCTGCAGGTGGTGCAGGGTGTGCAACAGCGCCAGCGAATCCTTGCCGCCCGACACGCCGAGCAGGATGCGGTCGCCGTCGCGGATCATCCGGTAGTCGCCGATGGCGCGCCCGGCGGCAGTCAGCAGCGAGCGCGAAGGCCTGGCCCAGGCGGATGACAGATCGTGGTTCATGCGGAAAACTGCAGCGCGTGCAATTGCGCGTAGCGGCCCTGCTTTGCCAGCAGCGCGGCGTGACTGCCGATCTCGACGATGCGCCCGCCTTCGAGCACGACGATGCGGCTGGCGCGTTCGATGGTGGACAGTCGGTGCGCAATGACCAGCGTGGTACGGTTGGCGATCAGGGTGTCGAGCGCGGCCTGCACATGGCGCTCGGACTCGCTGTCGAGTGCCGAGGTGGCTTCGTCGAGAATCAGCAGCGGCGCATTTTTCAGGATCGCGCGGGCGATTGCAATTCTTTGGCGCTGGCCGCCGGACAGGCGCATGCCATTTTCACCGACCAGGGTATCCAGCCCTTCGGGCATCGCCTGGATGAAGTCCCAGGCGTGGGCGGCGATGCAGGCGGCGCGGATGTCTTCGGCGGTGGCATCGCGCTTGCTGCCGTAGGCGATGTTGTGTCCCAGCGTGTCGTTGAACAGCACCACCTCCTGCGACACCAGCGCGATATGGCTGCGCAGGTTCTGCAGGCGGATGTCGCGGATGTCGTGGCCGTCGAGCTCGATCGTGCCCGCGTCGGGGTCGTAGAAACGCGGCACCAGATTGGCCAGCGTGGTCTTGCCCGAACCCGAGGCGCCAACCAGCGCCACGGTTTCGCCGGGCGCGATGTCGAGCGTGACGTCGGCCAGCGCCGGGGTGGTCTTGCCCGGATAGGTCAACGTGACTTGATTGAAAGACAGACGGCCTTCGATACGCTCAAGCGTGCGGGTACCGCTGTCGCGCTCGGCGTCCTGATCGAGCATGGTGAAAATGGTTTCGGAAGCGGCGAGTCCGCGCTGCATCTGATCATTCACGGCGGTGAGTCGTTTCAACGGCGCAAACAGCAGCAGCATCGCCATGAAGAAGGCGACGAAGCCGCCGACGGTGGTAGTGTTTTCGCTCGCCTGCCCGGCGGCGATGTAGACGATGATCGCCAGCGCGACCGCAGCGATGAACTGGATCACCGGCTCGTACACGGCGTTGGCGGACACCCGTTTCATCTCGAACAGTCGCGCAAGATCGGCGGCCTTGCGAAAGCGCGTCTGCTCGTAGTCCTCGCCGCCGTACAGCTTGACCACGCGGTGTCCCCCCACCGCTTCGTCGACCACCTGGGTGAGATCGCCGATGTTCCGCTGCGCCTTGCGCGATAGCCCGCGCAGGCGCTTGCTGGCAACCCGCACGATCCACAGCGTGAGCGGCGCGATGCCGAACACCACCAGCGTGAGCTGCCAGTTCAGCCACAGCAGATAGCCGAGCAGGCCGAGCACCGTCACGCTGTCGCGTACCAGCGTGGTGAGCGAGCTGGTCGCCGACTGGGTGACCTGGGTCACATTGAACGCCAGATGCGCGATCAGCTGGCCGCTCGGGTTCTGGTCGAAGTAGCGGGTCGGCAGCGTCATCAGCTTGTCGAACATCGCCGCCCGCAAATCCATCACCAGTCGGCTGCCCACCCATGCCATGCAATAGCTGCTGACAAAGCTGGTGATGCCGCGCACCAGGAACAGCGCCAATAACAGCAGCGGCACCCAGCGGATGAAGTCCTGATCCTTGGCAACGAAGCCTTTGTCGAGCAGCGGCTTGAACAGCGCCGGCAACATCGGCTCGGTGGCGGCGGTGAGGATCAGCGCGACGATCGACAGCGCGAACATGCGCCAGTGCGGCTTGACGTAGCCAAGCAGGCGCAGATACAAGGCGCGACTGTCGGGAAGCGTCATTTCGAAAACCATTGAACCACAGAGGCACAGAGGCACAGAGGGGAAATCGACAAACCGGATTCGCTGCGATACGAAACCTGGATGGTTTTCTCCGTGTCTCTGTGCCTCTGTGGTGGATGGTTCAAACTTTTCATAGCAGCAGTACGGTGGCCAGCCCGAGAAAGATGAAAAAACCCATGCTGTCGGTGATGAAGGTGAGCAGCACCGACGAACCGATCGCCGGGTCGCGGTTCAGACGCTCCAGCAGCATCGGAATGAAGATGCCCGCCAATGCCGCGACCAGCAGGTTCAGCAGCATCGACAGCGCCATCACCCCACCCAGCGCGGGCTTGTCGTACAGCAGCCAGGCGATGACGCCGACCACCGAACCCCACACCAGGCCGTTGAACAGCGCGACGCCGAGTTCTTTCATGACCAGACGCTGTGCGTTGGCCTGGGTGATCTGTCCCAGCGCCAGGCCGCGGACGATCAGGGCGATGGTCTGGTTGCCGGTGTTGCCGCTGACCCCGGCGATGATCGGCATCAGCGCCGCCAGCGCCGCGAGCTTTTCGATCGAGCCTTCGAACGCGCCGATCACGCGCGACGCGATGAAGGCCGTGGTGAGGTTGAGCGCCAGCCACATCCAGCGGTTTTTCGCCGAACGCCAGACCGACGAGAACAGGTCTTCCTCTTCTCTCAGGCCGGCCATCGACAGCATGTCGGCATCGGCCGATTCGCGGATGTAGTCCACCACCGCGTCGACGGTGAGGCGGCCCATCAGTCGCCCCTGCATATCCACCACCGGCGCCATCACCAGGTCGTAGCGTTCGAACGCCTGCGACGCCTCGTCCGCCGCGTCGTCGGGATGAAACTTGACGAAGTCCTCGACCATGATCGCCGCCACCGAGGCCTCGGGGTCGGTGGTGAGCAGGCGCTTCAACGGCAGCACCCCGATGATCGCGTCGTCGCGGTCGACCACGAACAGCTTGTCCAGCTGGTCGGGCAATTCGCCCAGCCGGCGCAGGTAGCGCAGTGCGACTTCCAGCGTCACGTCGGCGCGGATCGTCACCATCTCGAAATCCATCAGCGCGCCCACCGTGTCTTCCGGGTAGGCGAGCGCCGACTGCAGGTGGGCGCGTTTCTGCGCATCGAGCGAGGTCAGCAGCTCCTCGATCACGTCGCGCGGCAGGTCGGGTGCGATGTCGGCGATTTCGTCGGTGTCGAGCGATTCGGCGGCGGCCAGCAGCTCCGCTTTGTCCATTGTCTGGATCAGCGATTCGCGGACCGAGTCGGAGACTTCCAGCAGAATCTCGCCGTTGTCTTCCGCATCGACCAGATTCCACACCAGTCGCCGTTCGTCCAGAGGCAAGGCTTCCAGAATGTAGGCAATGTCCGCCGGGTGCAGGTCGTCGAGCCGCCGCGTCAGTTCAGCCAGGTTCTGCTTGTACACCAGGTTTTCGACCAGATCCTGCCCCGCGTCGCCCTGCCTGTGGGCGATGTCCTCGAGCTGCCGCATCTGGGCGAGCAGGGTCTGCACCTGCGCGAGGTGGGCTTCGAGATTGTCCTGCGACTGGTTTTCGAGGGAGTCGGTCATGGAGGCGGGCCGGGAAAAGCCCCGCGATTGTAACGTGCTATGGGGTGGGGGCGCGTGCGGGCGTTGCGCTCGACGAAGGCTTGGTCCTCAAAACCTCAATCGTTGCCGGAACATTGGCGGGTCCTGAATCCCTGCCGTGCCAGCCGAGCCCGGGCACCTGTCACCTAAGCCTTACGCTGGGCTTGCACCGGCTCAAACATGCTCAGCGTGGCACCTGCGCATACCCCATATACCGCTTGATGACTGCAACCCGCCGCTGATACGCCCGCGAATTGCGGTGGGTCTCGTACCAGCGCGGATTCGGCACCATCGCGGCCAGGTGGGCGGCCTGGTCGCGGCCGAGATTGGCGGCCGAGGTCTTGTAGTAGCGGCGGGCGGCGGCTTCGGCGCCGTAGATGCCGTTGCCCCATTCGATCACGTTCAAATACACCTCGAGGATGCGGCGCTTGCTCCAGGTGGCTTCGATCATCAGGGTGATGATCGCCTCCTGGCCCTTGCGGATGAAGCTGCGCTCGCCGGAGAGAAACAGGTTCTTGGCGAGCTGCTGACTGATGGTGGAGCCGCCGGCGACGAGGCGGCCTTTTTTCAGGTTCTTTTCCACCGCTGCCTGGATGCCTTCGACGTCGAAGCCGTCGTGGCTGAGAAACTTGCCGTCCTCGGCAGCGACGATGGCACGTTTCAGGTGGATCGAGATGCGCGCGTACGGTACCCACTTGTGGCGCAGTTCGGCGTCGGGGTTCCGGTCCTGCTGGCGCACCAGACCGGCGGCCATGAAGGCGGTGGATTTGGGATTGTGATCGATCCACCACAGCACATGCGCGAATATCCACAGCTGATACAGCAGCACCAGCGCAATCGCGGCCGCAACCGCCTTGCCCAGCCAGCGCATCACGGTGCGCATCATATCCTCAGTTTCGCAATCACGGATGCCGTATCGGGACGCACCCCGCGCCAGCCGTAGAAGGCCTCGGCCGCCTGTTCGACCAGCATCCCAAGGCCGTCGGTGACGGCCGCGCCGTGGGCACGCGCGAATGTGAGGAAGGGCGTGTCGTGCCCGTACATCATGTCGTAGGCCAGGGTGTTCGATGTGAACGCTTGTGGCGACAGCGGCGGCAATTCGCCGGCGAGGCTGGCGGCGGTTGCGTTGACGATGACGTCAAACGGGGCGTCGGCGGCGTCGAACCCGCACGCGCTGACGCCACGACCAAACAGCTCGGCCAGTTCCTGCGCGCGGCTGACGGTGCGGTTGGCGATGACGAGTTGTGCGGGCTGCTGGTCGAGCAGCGGTTCGATCACGCCGCGCGCCGCGCCGCCGGCGCCGAGCAGCAGGATGCGCTTGCCGGCGAGCGGGCAGAGGAGATTGCGGGTGAGGTCGGCCACCAGTCCGGCGCCGTCGGTGTTGTCGCCAAGAATGCCCTCGGCGTCGAAGCTGAGCGTGTTGACCGCACCGGCGCGCCGGGCGCGCGGGCTCAGCCGGTCGGCCAGCCTGCAGGCTTCTTGCTTGAACGGCACGGTGACGTTGGCGCCGCGTCCGCCGGAAGCGATGAATGCGGCAACGCTGACGGCAAAACCGTCGAGTGGCGCGAGGATGGCTTCGTAGCGCATGTCCTGGCCGGTCTGGCGGGCAAATGCGGCATGAATTTGCGGCGATTTGGAGTGGGCAATCGGGTGCCCGAATACGGCGTAACGGTCGGTCATGGCGCGCTATTCTAAAGCGCGCTGGTCTAAAACGTGCCGCCGGCAGATGGGTCAGCTTTGGATCCAGGGCAGGCCGCGGTGTTTCCAGCCGTTGATTTCGTTGCGGTGGCCGCTGGCCTTGTTGAGGTCGCCGTCGAAACCTTCCAGCACGTTGTAGCAGTTGCCGCGCCCGGCTTCGGTGCAGATGGCCGCGGCCAGATGCGAACGATGGCCGTTGCGGCAGATGAAGAGCAGCAGCGCTTCGGGGTCGGCGGCATTTTCGAGCTGGACCAGGAAATGGGGATTGTGTACCCAGCCCGGCCACGCCTGCCATTCGACGTGGACGGCATCGCGAATGCTGCCGTTGAATTCAAGCTCCGCCCACGAACGCACATCGATCAGTCGCGATCCGGGGGCGATCTGCAGCAATTCGTAGGCTTCGTGCGGCAACAGCGCGCCCGCATACAGCCAGGAATAGGTCTGGCTACGACTGTGCGCGGCGTCGAGCAACTCGGTGATACGTCCCATGACGATTCCTTGTTTGTCGGTTCAGTATAGGAAACTGCGGCTCGATGCAATCGGCACCAATATGGTGCACGCTTCTGTGCGGCTGCATGTTCATGGTGCATACGCAAAACCGGTTTCTCGCTATCCGGTCGCGCAGGCCTTGTGGCACAATGTTTCGCGCCCTTTTTTCCGCATGGCACGGTTGCTGCTATCGGTTTAGTGTGTGACGTGATGGAGTGCCCTGAGTGCGGCGCTCAACGTCGTAAATCCAATCCAATTCCGTTTGAGGAGATTCAGCATGGGCGTGGCCGATGTGATCAAGATGATTCAGGACAATGAAGTGAGATTCATTGACCTGCGCTTTACCGATACGCGCGGCAAGGAGCAGCACGTGTCGATTCCTGCACGCTTCGTGACCGAGGACTGGTTCGAGGACGGCCACCCCTTCGACGGTTCCTCGATCGCCGGCTGGAAAGGTATCCAGGCGTCAGACATGCTGCTGAAAGCCGACCCCGCGACGGCCTACATGGATCCGTTCTTCGACGAGCCGACCTTGATCCTGATCTGCGACGTGGTCGAACCGTCCGACGGCAAGGGCTACGAGCGCGACCCGCGCTCGGTGGCCCGCCGCGCCGAGGCCTATCTGAAGTCGACCGGAATCGCCGATACCGCCTACTTCGGTCCGGAACCCGAATTCTTCATTTTCGATTCGATCACCTGGCACGATGGCCTGTCGGGCTGCGGCGTGAAGATCAATTCCGAGGAAGCGTCCTGGTCGTCGGCCGAGAAATTCGAGAACGGCAATACCGGCCACCGCCCCGGGGTCAAGGGCGGTTACTTCCCGGTGCCCCCGGTCGACAGCCTGCAGGATATTCGTGCCGCCATGGTGATGGCGCTGGAAGAAGCCGGGGTCCCGGTCGAGGTGTTCCACCACGAAGTGGCGACCGCCGGTCAGTGCGAAATCGGCACCCAGTTCAGCACCCTGACCCAGCGTGCCGACTGGACCCAGATCCTCAAGTACATCGTCCACAACGTCGCCCATGCTTACGGCAAGACCGCAACCTTCATGCCCAAGCCCATCGTCGGCGACAACGGTTCCGGCATGCACGTGCACATGTCCTTGTGGAAAGACGGCAAGAACCTGTTCGCCGGTAACGGTTACGCTGGCCTGTCCGAACTGAGCCTGTATTACATCGGCGGCATCATCAAGCACGCCAAGGCGCTGAACGCGATCACCAACCCGTCGACCAACTCCTACAAGCGTCTGGTGCCCGGCTTCGAGGCGCCGGTGATGCTGGCTTACTCGGCACGTAACCGCTCGGCCTCGATTCGCATCCCGATTTCCTCCAGCGAAAAAGCCCGCCGCATCGAGACCCGTTTCCCCGATCCCATGGCCAACCCTTATCTATGCTTTGCTGCGCTGATGATGGCCGGCCTCGACGGCATCCAGAACAAGATCCACCCGGGCGATCCGTCGGACAAGAACCTGTACGACCTGCCGCCGGAAGAAGAGGCGGTGGTGCCAAAGGTCTGCCACAGCCTGGACATGGCGCTGGACGAACTCGACAAGGACCGCGAGTTCCTGACCCGCGGCGGCGTGTTCACCAACGACATGATCGACGCCTATATCGCGCTGAAGATGGAAGACGTCACCAAGTTCCGCATGACCACGCACCCGGTCGAGTTCTCGATGTATTACTCGCTGTAACCACGGCTTGCAGGGTGCAACAGTTTTGGAGGCGGCTTCGGCCGCCTGTTTTTTTGTCGGCCACCGGCGTATCAAGATTGGCCGTTTTTGGCCGTTAAAAAGAGGGTACGCTACACTCGATCCCATGCAAATCGTTCACCTGCCCCTTCTCTTCTGCCTGATTCTGGCAGCGCCCGCGCAGGCGGAAATCTACAAGTACGTCGATGAAACCGGCCAGGTGACATTCACCGATGTCTACCGCAAAGGCGCCAAACGCATCGACCTGCCGGGCGCGCCCGCGCCACTCAAGGACGCCGCCAAGGCGCCTCGGCGGGCATCCTACAGCCCCAGCCCGACGGACTTTCCGCGTATCGACGCGGGTACACAGCAGCGCCGCGACGATATCAGGCGCCAGGTGCTGCAGGATGAAATTTCCGGTGAACGCCGCAATGCCGATGAAGCGCGGCGCCAGCTGGCGCTCGGCGAGCGCCTGCAGCCGGGCGAGCGCGCCACGGATTCGACCTACCTCAACCGGGTCAAGAAATTGCAGGCCAGCGTGCAGCAGCACGAGCAGAACGTCACCTCGATCCAGCGCGAACTGGCCAATTTGAGATAAGTCTCCGGCCCCGGTATGTGCCGGGGCCTGCGTGCCTGCCGTTCACGCTCGCGCAGCGGCCTGGCCTGCTCTACCCGCAAGGGGCAGGCCGCGGTTGCCCCCTGCAGGGATAAATAAAGACGCTAAAGCGTCAACAACCGCGCTCTGGCACAATCAGTGCTTCTGTTTGGTGCATGAGCATGATGTCGCCTTCCCCTACCGATTTTTCCGGACTCGATTGTCTGTCCACCGGGGCGCTGGTGGTGGATGCGGACGGCCGTATCCGGTACGTCAATCCTGCGGCCGAAACCTTGCTTGGGGTATCCGGGGCGTTGCTGGTCGGAGGCGATGCCGGGCAGGTGTTCGAGCACAGCCCGGCACTTTTGCGGGCGCTCCAGACCGCGCGCAGCACACAGGAAACCGTGATCGAATACGAGCTTGAAGCGGCGCTGAACGGCCATCCGCCGGTCCGCGTCGGCTGCAGCATTTCGCCGCTGGAAACGCCGCAGGACGCGGTGCTGATCGAAATGCGCGCGGTCGATCCGCAGTTGCGCATCGCCCGGCTGGAGCAGGCCCGGCTGCAGCAGGAGGCCAACCGTGAGCTGCTGCGCAACCTGGCGCACGAAATCAAGAATCCGCTCGGTGGCATTCGCGGCGCGGCGCAATTGCTGGAACACGAACTGCCACGCGAAGCGCTGCGCGAATACACCCAGGTCATCATCAAGGAATCCGACCGCCTGCAGTCGCTGATGGAGCGCCTGCTGACACCGCAGCGCACGCCCCGTTTTGGCGCGGTGAATATCCACGAAGTGCTGGAGCGCGTCCGCAGCCTGATCCTGGCTGAAACCCCAAATCTGACGCTGTGCCGCGACTACGACACCAGCCTGCCCGAAATCCGCGCCGACGCCGAACAACTGATCCAGGCCACGCTCAACATCGCGCGCAATGCGGCGCAGGTGATGCATGGCCAGGGCGAGATTGTCTTCAAGACCCGAGTGGCGCGGCAAATCACGCTGGAAAGCCGGCGCTACCGGCTGGGTCTGCGGATCGAGATCGCCGACAATGGTCCGGGTATTCCCGACGAGATCCGCGAGCAGATTTTCTATCCGCTGGTGTCGGGCCGCGAAGGCGGCAGCGGTCTGGGGTTGGCGGTGGCGCAAACGCTGGTTGCGCAGAACCACGGCTCGATCGACTGCGAAAGCCGGCCGGGCGATACCGTATTCTCGATTTTTCTTCCGCTCCCCACCTGAACGCCATGTCGAAATCAAGCTGTGTCTGGATCATCGACGACGACCGCTCCATCCGCTGGGTGCTGGAAAAAACCCTGCTGCGCGAGGATATTCCGTGCATGACTTTCAGTTCGGCCAGCGATGCGCTGCGCGAACTGGAACGCAGCGAGCCGAGTGCGGTGCTGTCCGACATCCGCATGCCGGGCGCATCCGGGCTGGAGTTGCTGCAGGCGCTGAAGGAGCGCCTGCCCAAGGTGCCGGTCATCATCATGACCGCGTATTCCGACCTCGACAGCGCGGTGGCGGCATTTCAGGGCGGCGCATTCGAATATCTGCCCAAGCCTTTCGACGTCGATCAGGCGCTCGAACTGGTGCGCCGTGCGCTGGCGGAAAATGCCAGCCGCGACCTGCCGGCGCCGAGCGACGCGCCGGTGCCGGAAATCCTTGGCCAGGCGCCGGCGATGCAGGAGGTGTTCCGCGCCATCGGCCGGCTGGCGCAATCGCACGCCACTGTGCTGATCACCGGCGAATCGGGCAGCGGCAAGGAACTGGTCGCGCGCGCGTTACACCGCCACAGCCCGCGTGCCGGCGAGCCGTTCATTGCGCTGAATACCGCGGCGATTCCCCGCGACCTGCTGGAATCCGAACTGTTTGGCCATGAGCGCGGCGCCTTCACCGGCGCGGCGGCGCAGCGGCGCGGCCGCTTCGAGCAGGCCGATGGCGGCACCCTGTTCCTCGACGAAATCGGCGACATGCCGGCCGAACTGCAGACCCGACTGCTGCGGGTGCTGGCGGACGGCCAGTTCTACCGGGTCGGCGGGCATACGCCACTCAAGGTCGACGTGCGGGTGATCGCCGCCACCCATCAGGATCTCGAGGTGCGGGTGCGCGAAGCCCGGTTCCGCGAAGACCTGTTTCATCGCCTCAACGTGATTCGCCTGCGTCTGCCCTCGCTGCGCGAGCGGCGCGAGGACATCCCGCTGCTGGCGCGCCATTTCATGCAGGAAAGCGCACGTGAACTGGGGGTGGAGGCCAAGGGCGTGTCGGATGCCGCGATGATGGCGCTGGTCAATCTGCCCTGGAGCGGCAACGTGCGCCAGCTCGAAAATCTCAGTCATTACCTGACCGTGATGGCGCCCGGCCAGGTGGTCGAAGTGGGGGATCTGCCGCCCGACCTGATCCAGGGCACGGTCGCGCACACGGGCGGCGGCTGGCGGCAGGGGCTGGCCGCCGAAGCAGCGGCGCGGCTGGCGCGCGGCGAGGCGGCGATTCTGGACGAACTGACCCGGGCCTACGAAAAGACCCTGATCGAGGTGGCGCTGCGCCACACTGGCGGACGCCGCGCCGAGGCTGCGCACCTGCTCGGCTGGGGTCGCAATACCCTGACGCGCAAGATCCACGAACTGGGGATGGACCGCGAAGCCGGCAGCGTGGAGTAAGCGGCGGCCCGGTGCAGGCGCCGCAACTGGCGCATAATGCCCCTGACAGCACAGGGAGACGCGATGCGGAAAACGGCAAGCGGGTTGATGCTTTGGGCAAGCTGTCTCTGCGTGTCGCCGGCACTCGCCGCGACGTCGGTGGCCACGCGCGTCGTCTCCGGCGGCGTGAATATCCAGGCAACCGCGACCGTCGATGCGGACCCACAGACGCTGTGGTCGACCCTGACCGACTACAACGCGCTGGCCAGATTCGTGCCGGGGATGAGTTCGTCGCGGGTGGTGTCGGCTCCGGGCGTGCGCCCCAAACTGGTCGAGCAGACGCGCGCGAGCGGCCTGCTGTCGCTGATCATTCCGGATTACGTGGTACTGGCGATGCATGAGCAGCCGCTCGGCCGGATCGGATTCCGCTCGATAGCCGGCTGGTCGATCGCGATGAGCGGCGAATGGCTGATTACCGGGGGCCGCCCGCTGCGCCTGAGCTACCGTGCCCGCATCGTGCCGCTGCTGCCCCCGCCGCTGGTCACCGATCGCTATATCGAAGACGAAGTGCGCCTGCGCATGGACGCGCTGGCGCGCGAGGCCGAGCGGCGCATGCGTAGCCGGCGGCCCGGCAAGCCCGGCGGTGGTTGAACATGATTCCGCGTCTGGTCAGCCTGATCGTTCGCTTTCCGTGGTTGGGGCCTTTGCAATTCCGCCCGGATATCGCGTGATCCGGCGCTGAGCGGTCGCCCGCATGGGTTGCGAAGCCGACAAGAAACCCCGCAAAAAAGCCGGCATACGCCGGCTGTTTCGGGGGGTAATGCACATCCGGTTCAGGCGGCCTGTGCCTCTTCCAGCATTTTCTGCATTTCGCCCTTCTGGTACATCTCGATCATGATGTCGGAACCGCCGATCAGCTCACCCTTGATATAGAGCTGCGGGAAGGTCGGCCAGTTGGCGTAGTCCTTCAGGTTTTCGAAGATTTCCGGATCCGCCAGCACGTTCACCGCCAGGAAGTTCTGCAAGCCGCAGGCCTGCAATACTTGTGCCGCGCGTGACGAAAAGCCGCACTGCGGAAACTGCGGGGTGCCCTTCATGTACAGGACGACGGTATTTTGAGTAACTTGGTCACGGATGCGTTCGAGTGGGGTCATGCTGAGCTCCTGAGCAATACTTGAGTGGAATACTCGGGAATTATACTCAGGCGAGGCCCGGCGTCAAGCCGTTTTTGGGTCGGCCTGGTCGACAAAGGGGCGGACGACGGCCTTGTGAAACAGGTGCGGGATCAGCAGATGGGCAGGCATGCGCAGCCAGTGGGCGCGGACGAAGGCGGCCAGCCGGGCGGGCGGCGTGTAGAGATCGTCGCAACTGCTATGGGTGGGGGCAAGTGCACGGCTGAAGACGCGGTCCATCAGCGCGAGCGTGGCGCGATTCGGGGCGGCTGCTGCGAGGCTGGCGTTCACCTGGGCGGGCACCGGGGTATCGAGAAAGTGCCGCACATAGCGCAGCGCATAGAACAACGGACGTCCCAGTTGCAGTTCCTCGGCGCGGGCGGTCAGGCGCGGCCAGAAGTCGGGTGCGGCCGCGGCGTCGCGCAGCAGCAGGTCGAGGTCGGTCAGGTCGCGCAGTCCGTGCGGCAGTTCGCCGTCGTGGAACAGGTGGGTTGCAGAATGCAGAATCCGGTCCTCGGCGGCGAGCACGTAAATGCCGGACAGGCTCTCGACCGCGACCGCGCGGCTGCGTAGCTTGGCGGAATCCGGATGGTAGCGTGCGGTATCGGGCAGGATCGCGTGATGCACGTCGATCACCGTGGCGCGCTGGATATGCTGCAGCGGGGGGATTTCGTGCATCCAGCGGCGGTAGTAGCGCTTGTCGTATTCGGACAGGCCGGTGGCGTGCCAGCCCGCCAGCATCAATGACGATTCGGCCTGCGGCAGCTGCTCGCGCGGCACCAGGATGTCGATGTCGTTGAACAGCCGTCCGGCTGCCGCCGGCAGGTCGGCGGCGACGTAGGCTGCGCCCTTAAGCACGATCAGCGGGCTGTCGAGATCGGCCAGCGCGGCGCGCAGTTGTTGCAGTTCCCAGCGTACCGCGGTGTGCTGTTTGCTGGACAGGGTCTCCGCGGCGTCGAAATGCCATCGCGCCGCCGCCGGAATCGCCGCCGTCAGTCCGTCCTCGCGAAAGCGATGCGCCAGTCGCGCCAGCAGGCCGGCGGCGCGTGCCTGGCGCACCAGCAGGTCCCATTCGCTCATCGCAAAACGGCTGACGGACTCGGGCGAGCGCAGGGTGCGGGCGAGCAAGTTGCGGGAGATCGGCATGCTCAGACCGACCGGGCGCCATCGGCCAGGCGGTCGAATGCGGCGATGGCTTCGGACAGCTGGCTGTAGTGAAAATCGTAGCAGTCCGCCAGATCGATCAGCGCCGAGCCGACGCGGAAGCCATCGGCGCCGAGATGGCTGTAGTTGAATGCGTTTTGCGCCAGGAACATGAAGGTCTGCGCCCGCGAGCGCGGCGTCAGCGTGGTCGGCGCGCCCGCGGTCCACTTGGGGAAAATCACCCAGCCGGGGCGGGCCGGTTCGTGCTGGCGCAATACGCTGTCGCGCGGCGGGCGCATGTGCGCGACGGTGCCCTTGACGGTGTCGTGCGAGGCGCGGTTGATATAGGCGGCCGGATCGAATCGGCGGATGACGTCGATCGACTGGTTTTTCAGGCTGACCGGGCGCGGCAACGGCTGGATCAGGCCGGTCTTGCGGTCGATCAGGGTCAGTTCGTCGGACAGCAGGCGCCAGCCCGACAGCACCAGACCCGCGGTCAGCGTGCTTTTGCCGGAACCTGGCGGGGCCGGCAGGATCGCTGCCAGTCCATTCTTCTCGACCACTGCGGCGTGGATGATGAGGTAGTGGTGCGCCTGGGTCGAGACACACCAGTTGAGTCCCCATTCGAGCATCGGAAACGCCTGGTCGCGCGGCAACGGCTTGAAAGGTCGCATGCCGTCGAATGAAAATGCGGCCTGCGGGCGCAGCCAGCGACGCAGGTTGGCGGGCGGATTGACCGACACGTGGAAGTCGGCAAAGGCCTCGTGCGAGTTGCGCACCTCGAACTGGCCGTAGAGTTCGGACAGGCCCTCGGCCACTAGCGGGATCCGGGATCGCAGCTTGAGCGAGAATGGCCCGGTACGCAGCCAGACTCCGGCGCCGGCGAGTTGCCGGCGTAACTCGGCAGAGGGCAGTTGCAGCAGTTTCATGCGGATTCCAGCAGGCCGATTGTGCGCAGGCTGTCGAGGGTGTCTTCGATCAATTCACGGAATTGAGGCGTCTCGGTCGTGCCAAGGCGGGTGGCCAGGGAGGCGGTGAGTTCGGCCGAGGTATAACCGGGGTGTTCGCGGCAGGTTTGATACAGCGCCAGCGTCAGCGGCTTCAGGTAATGGGTATCGCCGGACGCCGTGTCGTAGACGACCGCTTCATCCCCCCAGCTTTTCAATAGCCGTGACGTGGACGACGAAGCGTGCCTCATTCAATCAGTTCAGCGGACAGCCACGCTCATTCAGCATGGCGAGCGAATCCTTCAATGCCGCCGGCCGGTGCAGGTTGGTCTGGAACAGGGTGATGATTTCACCGGATGTGTAACCGTAATTGACGTCAGGGTGGGCGGCATTGAGCAGCGCTGCGACCGCATGGAAGCCCAGGTTGGTGGAAATCGGATCGCCATTGCCGTTGAGATCCCGCATCACTTCGAGCAGGGTGTAGGGGGTGCCATTGCGCTTGACGTATCGGGCGACGCCAAAAACGCTGTTGAATGTATCCGTGGGCAGGAAACCGGTCGGGCCCCAGGAATCCAGGTGCTGGTTCTGCTTCCAGTAGCCGGGGGTACAGCCGGCGCATGCCACGCCGCCAGGCGCGGACAGATTGCCGGAAGCCATGCCGGAGATGGTGCACTGGTTGGCCCAAACCGGGCGGCTGGCCAGCGTGAAAACCGCCGAGACGCCGAGTGCTGCGCCAGCCAGTTTGCGGCGCGTTGGATTGAATTCGCCGTTTTGCGCAGTTTCGGGCGGGGTGTCCTGGGTATCGGGTGAGCGGTCAGACATGGCAGGCCTCGATAATCATTTGAATTTGGTCTGATTATTCATGAGCAAGAATCACACCACTATACCCTGGACCAGCCCGAGATGACCGCCGTGCGGCGATTGCGGCAAAACCGGGCCACCTCTGTGCGAGGTCAAATGTAAATTATTCCGACAGGGTGCCGCCGCTGACGCGCCGGATCCCGGCCAGGTCGGTCCAGCTTCGGACCTGGCCGAAACCCTGTGCCCGCAACAGCGCCTGCATGGCGTCGGCCTGGTCGTAGCCGTGTTCCAGCAGCAGGACGCCCCCGGGCTTGAGGTGCGCGGGGGCGTCGTGAGCGAGGTGGCGCAGGTCGTCGAGACCGTCGTCACCGCCGACCAGCGCACTCAGCGGTTCGAAGCGCAGATCGCCTGTCAGATGGGGGTCGGCGGCGGCGACGTAGGGCGGGTTGCTGACGATGAGGCCGAAACGCCGCCCGGCGAGTGCGCCAAACCAGTCGCTGCGCAACAGTTTGACCCGGGCATGAAGGGTGGCGGCATTGTGCTGTGCGATTTTCAGCGCAGCCGCCGAGCGATCCACCGCCGTCACCCGCGCAAGCGGGCGCTCCAGCGCCAGGGTGATGGCGATGCAGCCGCTGCCGGTACCGAGTTCCAGGACCTCCATGGGGCGATCGGACGGAATCCGTTGCAGCGCAAGCTCGGTCAGCAATTCGGTGTCGGGTCGCGGGATCAGGACCGCAGGCGAGACCCGGAACGCGCGGCCATAAAATTCGCGGCTGCCCACCAGATAGGCGATGGGCGTCCCTTGCAGGCGGCGCGACACCAGCGAATCCAAGGCTGCACGCATGTCATCGGTCAGCAGGTCGGTATCGTGCGCGATCAGCCACGCGCGATCGACTTGCCAGGCGTGGGCGGCCAGTGCGCGCGCTTCGATACGGGATTCGCGTCGATCCAGTCCGAGTGCGGTGCCGATCCGGGCCGCTGCATCGTCGAGCAGGTCGGCAAGCTTCACTCAGATTTCGCCTGACAGCGTCGCCAGCAGTTCGGCCTGATGTTCGGCTGCCAGCGCGTCGAGCAGTTCGGCCAGATCGCCGTCCATCATCGCGTCGATCTTGTACAGCGTCAGGTTGATGCGGTGGTCGGTGATCCGTCCCTGTGGGAAATTGTAGGTGCGGACCCGGTCGGAGCGCTCGCCGCTGCCGATCAGGCTCTTGCGGGTGTTGGCCTCGGCAGCCTGTTGCGCCTGGATTTCACGGTCCTTGAGCCGGGCCGCCAGCACGCTCATGGCCTGGGCACGGTTGCGATGCTGCGAGCGGTCGTCCTGGCATTCGACCACCAGCCCGCTGGGCAGGTGGGTGATACGCACCGCCGAGTCGGTCTTGTTGATGTGCTGACCGCCGGCACCGGAGGCACGATAGGTGTCGATGCGCAGGTCGGCCGGGTTGATTTCGATCTCGTCGGCCTCGTCGGCTTCCGGCATCACCGCGACGGTGCAGGCCGAGGTGTGGATACGACCCTGCGATTCGGTTTCCGGCACCCGTTGCACGCGGTGGCCGCCGGATTCGAACTTCAGCCGTGAGTAGGCGCCGTGGCCGACGACGCGAACGATGACTTCCTTGTAGCCGCCAACCTCGCCCGGGTGTTCCGACACCACTTCGACCTTCCAGCCCTGGCGCTCGGCGTAGCGTGTGTACATGCGCAACAGGTTGCCGGCGAACAGCGCCGATTCGTCGCCGCCGGTGCCGGCGCGGATCTCCAGGAAAATGTTGCGCTCGTCGTTGGGGTCGCGCGGCAGGAGCGCGGTCTGCAGCTCGGTTTCCAGTCGCGCCATCCGGTCGGCGCTATCGGCCAGTTCGGCTTGCGCGAGTTCGCGCAGGTCGGGGTCGGTGAGCATCTCGTTCGCGGTTTTGCGGTCGGTCTCGACCTGCCGGTACTGGCGGTACAGGGCGACCACCGGGGTGAGGTCGGCGTGCTCGCGGGTGAGCTTGCGGTAGCTGTCCATGTTGCCGGTGATTTCCGGCTGCGACAGCAGGGCGTCGAGTTCCTCCAGCCGCTCGTCGGCGCGAGCGAGCTTGTCGCTCAGCGTCGCCTTCATTCGTGATGCAGTCCGTAGAGCTGGCTGATCAGGTGGACGCACTGTTCGCGTTCGTCGCGGCTGGCGTGGTTGAGCGCGTGGGTCGGGGCGTGCAGTAATTTGTTGGCCAGCGCGTGGCTCATTGCTTCGATCACCGCGTGCGGGTCGTCGCCGCGTGCCAGCGCCCGCTGGGCCTTTTCGGTTTCGTGACGGCGGTGGCGCTCGCCGCTGTCGCGCAGTGAACGGATCACCGGCACCACCTTGCGGCATTCCATCCAGCGCACGAAATGTTCGACGCTGGTTTCGATGATCGCCTCGGCCTGCGCCACCTGCGCCACCCGGTTGTCCATGCCTTCGCGCACCACCTGGCCGAGGTCGTCCACGCTGTACAGGAACACGTCGTTCAACTCGGCGACTTCGGCCTCGACGTCGCGCGGCACCGCCAGGTCGACGATGAAGATCGGACGGTGGCGGCGCTGCTTGATCGCACGCTCGAGCATGCCCTTGCCAAGGATCGGCAACGGACTCGCGGTCGAGGTGATGATGATGTCGTACGCCGGCAGTTCGTCGGGCAGCGCAGTCAGCGGGATGACGCCGGCGCCGAAACGGTCGGCCAGCGGCCGCGCACGCTCCGCGGTGCGGTTGGCGACGGTCATGCGCCGCGGATGCTGTGCGGCGAAATGGGTGATGCACAGCTCGATCATCTCGCCGGCGCCGATGAACAGGCAGGCCTGATCGCGGATGTTGGGGAAAATGCGCTCGGCCAGCCGCACCGCGGCCGCGGCCATTGACACCGAATTGGCACCGATTTCGGTGCTGGTGCGCACTTCCTTGGCGACCGAGAAGGTACGCTGGAACAGCTTGTGCAGCAGCAGGCCGAGGGTGCCGGCTTCCTCGGCGGCCTGCACCGCCTGTTTCATCTGGCCGAGGATCTGGGTCTCGCCCAGCACCATCGAATCGAGTCCCGCGGCGACGCGAAACGCATGCTGCGCGGCTTTTTCACTTGGCAGGGCGTACAGGTAGGGCGCGAGTTCACGGCGTTCGATCTGGTGGAACTCGGCCAGCCACAGGGCGACTTCTTCCGGAGACGGCGTGTTGCAATACAGCTCGGTGCGGTTGCAGGTCGACAGGATCGCGACCTCGGCGGCGCGCTCGCTCTGGGTCAATTCACGCAGCGCCTGCACCAGTTTTTCGGGGCCGAACGCCACCTGCTCGCGGATCGCGAGTGGCGCGGTGTGGTGGTTGACCCCGAGGGTGAGAAGCTGCATGACGCCAGATCGCCGAACGAAAAGATGAGACTGCTATTTTACGTTACCCGCCGCCCAAGCGGCGCGTGCGGGAAAACGCAGGCGGTCGTAATAGCGCCCGCGATACAGCAGGCGGCGATGTTCGGGGGAATCCACAAAAGCGCTGCGGGTGTGCAGCACGTTGTTGCAGATCAGACCCATTCCGGGACGCAGCCGTGCGCTGAGAAGGTATTCCGAGTCGGCGAGGATCTCGGTCAGGGTCCTGACCGCGGCCTGCGTAGCGGGATCGCGCTTCCAGACGATGGAGCGGGTGCGCGCGGTGTAGCGCATGGTCAGGAAGCCTTCGTCCGGATCGACCGCGAACACCGGGCCGCTCTGTTCGGGGCGGGCGATGGCGTCGTCGTCCATGCGTGCGGGAATGGTCATCGCGTCGGGTTGCATCAGTGCGGCGACGTAATCGGGGTTGGCGTCGCGCAGCTGGATATAGGCGATCTCGTGATCGAGCAGGGCGTTTTCGCCGCCGGATTCGGCATCCTGCGCGCAGTGCAGCGTCATCCCCAGGATGCGGCGGTCGGGCGCGTTGTAGTAGCCGTCGGTGTGCCAGTTGATCGGCTTGTGGGTGTAGGGGATGAATTCGCCGCGCACGCTGCCTGCATCGTCCACGGGGGTGATGCTCGACAGCCCGTCTTCGTCGGCGAGGTAATTGCCTTCCAGCCGGCTGAGGCCGAGTTGCTGTGCGAGTTGTCTGGCCAGTGACTTGTCGGCCGCGGGCAGGTGCGGCGCGCTGTAGATCGCCATGTTGGCGCGCGCGCACGCCGATTCGAGGGCGGCGATTTCGTCCGCGGTGAGGATGCGCGGATCGGTCAGCGGCACGATCAGCTCGTCGACGCTGCGCGGATACGCGGCAAGCCTGGCGTCGCGCCAGGCTCGATAGCCACTCTCGTTGGCCAGATCGAAAGGCGAATTCGCCATGCCAGCCTTTATTCCGGCGGCAGCATGTCGGGCGAACCGAAGCCGCGCTGGACCGGTGCGTCCGACAGCAGGCCCTTGAAGCTCTTCCGTACCGTGCCCATCATCTCGGGCATTTCGATCTCCATGATCTGGTCCATGATCCAGGTCTTGTCGTTGTCGCCCATTTCGTCGCGGATCTGCAGACTGAGGAAGCGCAGCGCCGGGAAGCTCGCCTTGTCGTCGTCGGGGAACTCGAACTCGGCGTAGTCGGCGAAGCGGCGGTTGAGGAAATCGATGAACTCGGCCTTGTAGTTGCGGTTGGGGTCGGGGCCGACGGCGTCGAGGATGTTCTCTTCCATCACTTCGCCGAGCCGTTTGGAAACCGCCTGCAGCACCGCAATGCGGCGCTCCGGCGATAGCGTCGCATACGCCATGCGGTCGCAGTAATGCGCCAGGAAGGCGACGAATTCGGCGATCAGCTTGAAGCCGCGCGCCGGGGTGATGATGTCGTAGTCCTCGCGGCCGAGGTTGTCCACGGCCTTGTCGGCGACACGCCAGGTGGTGGACGCAACCGCGCTGGCAATTTCCTCGGCGGTACGTTCGCCGTCCTTCTTGAACCAGATGGTGCGGACTCTGACGGGTTTGACCATGAGCGTTCTCCTTTATTCGCCGGTGGCAATGGGGCGCGTGGGATCGGTGATCCATTCGCTCCATGAACCGGGGTAGAGCCGTGAACCGCGAAGGCCGGCGATTTCCATCGCCAGGATGTTGTGGCAGGCGGTGACGCCGGAGCCGCACATGTGGATCACCTGCCAGGCCGGCCTGCCCTTCAACAGCGCCTGGTAGTTCTCGCGCAGCGCTTCGGGTGGCAGATAGGTGCCGTCGATGTCGAGGTTTTCGTCGAACGGGTAATTGATGGCGCCGGGCACATGTCCGGCCACCGGGTCGAGCGGTTCGAACTCGCCGCTGAAACGGCGGTCGGGGCGCGCATCGATGATGAGCTGCTCGCCCGAGCGCGAGGCGTGCAGAACTTCATCTGCGCCGACGATCTGGGTGGGTTCGGGCAAGCAGGCGCAGGCCCCCCGGTGCGGTGCGGGCACGTCGGCGTCGACCGGACGCTTTTCGCGCAGCCATTTGGGGTAGCCACCATCCAGCAGGGCCACCCCGGGATGGCCGAGCCAGCGCAGCATCCACCACAACCGCACCGCCATCGAGCCGAAGCTGTCGTCGTACACAACCACCTGTTTGTTGACGCCGATGCCCCATCGGCAGAGCTTTTCGGTCAGCACGTGCGGATCGGGCAGCGGGTGCCGTCCGGCGGTTCCGTCGATGGGGGCGGAGAGGTCATCGTCGAGGTGTACGTAACGCGCGCCGGGGATATGGGCTTTCTCGTAAGCCTGACGGCCCGCCCCGGTGTCGGTCAGGGTGAAGCGGCAGTCCAGAATGACCCAGTTGGGATCGTCCAGATGGTGCGCCAGGTCTTCAGTGGTCACGAGGGTATTGGAAAACATGGGGGAAGCCGCCGGAGGTGAATGTAAAGTCAGAAGCGGGCAGCGCAGCTTTCACCACGCTGCCCGTTCAGAGTGGATGCTCGCGCCTTGAACTCAATAGCCGCCCTTGCCGAAGGGCTTGGGCAGACCGGAAACCCGCGCACCTTGGCGAGCAGGCATGTTGGGGAACAGCTCGTACAACTTTTTCTTCCAGTCGGTGCCCGGGTGCAGGTCTTCGATCTCTGCCAGCATGTTGCGGAAGTTCGGCGTTTGTCCGTCTTCCCGGTACTTGTCGCGCAGATAGTTGATGACCGTCCAGTGCTCGTCGGTCAAGGTGATCTTTTCAGCCGCGGCGATGACCGGGGGGACATCGTCGCTGAAATTGGCTTCCAGCAGGAAATTCTCGTCGCCGGTTTCGAGTTCTTCGCCGTTTACAACATAAGACATGTTTTCTCCTTTCGGGTTGGGTGCTAAAGAATCGCCGGAACACCCGGCGTCTGGTTTAAAGCGTCGTCGGTGCGACTGGCGCAATGGATTTGTGCGGAATGAATATTCCGCAGCCTAACAAATGGTTGCGACCCAGCCCTTCGTCCTGCAGTTGCAGGGACTTGTGGGGCGGAACCTCGTGCAGCATCAGACTGAAGCCATGCAAGGGGCTGGATGCGGTTTGCAGCGTTTGTGCCTTGCCGCAGATGAAACCGCAACGCAACTGGAAATGACCGTCCAATTCGCGCATCACATCCTGCACGAATTGTTCTTCACCCGCGCTGCCGGTGTCAACAAAGTGCGAGTAGAGGTGTGAAAACGGGCTGAATTCGCGGGGCTTGAAGCGGCCAATCTGCAGCGTGTGGCCCGCCAGGTCGAGCGTCTGCCCGGTCAGCCGCTGCATGTCGTCCACTCGCGCTTTGGGGACCCGAATGAAAAGCTTGGTGCGCCGGTTGATGCAGAGCGTGGTGTCACCGCTGTTGGTCTCTGCGCCTTTCAGGTGATGGATGCCGGCGCCCTTTTCCTCGCCCAGCCAAGGCAGCAGCCGTTGCAGCGCGTCGGAGAGTAGCTGTGCTGTCTCCGCGGGAATGGTCGTGCCCGCCAGATCGAACTGCAAGTCGATCATGCGGGGAACATATTCCTCCGGCTTGGCTTCAGGCCAGTCCCAGCTCATGGTGCGTCCCCGCTATGCTCGCTGGCCCAAGCCTGCATCAGTTCGCCCCATTTCTGCGCGCTGACCGGGTCGACGTCGAAAATCGTGAAGCGCTTGTTTTCGCGGATGCGGATGCGCAGAAAGGGCACCCCGCCCGCCTCATGCGCAAGATGATGAAATTCGACTTCCTGGCCGCCGAACGGCAGCCGCATTTTTTCTAGAAACGTAATCTCTGGCATGACAGTTCAATCCATCCATGTTGCTTCAGCTTGTTGCTCGACATCAGGCATATCGCGCCTTGCGTTAAGTTTAATGAGGGTATAGCTGGGCGTTTCAACCCCGGGCGGCGCGTGGACTTGCGTTTTCAACAATATTTTAATACGCTTGCTTGCTCCCGTGGAGGGTCTGTGACGGGCGCCAAATGTCTCATGCTTCGCGGCAAGAGGCTATTACCGAGTTGGGAAAATCCACCTACGCCATATGGGTAGGCATGAACCTACCCATATGGCGTAGGTGGATGCCCCCATGAGGATGATGGTGGTGCCGCTGTTCAGCCAATATGATGTTGCTATACCGTTGAGCTGTCTGCTGAGCGGGCATTTCGAAATGTTCTAGGAGAGAAAACTATGGCAAAGCAAATGATTGATACGCCCCTGCTTGATCAGCTTGAATCCGGCCCGTGGCCCAGCTTCGTAAAAAACCTCAAGCGTCTGGCCAAGGAAAACGACATGATGGCTGACTTGATGGGTCAGCTGGAAACCTCCTATCAGCATAGAAAAGGCTACTGGAAGGGTGGTACGGTTGGCGTCTTTGGTTACGGCGGCGGCATCATCCCGCGTTTTACCGAGCTGAAGGACGAGAACCACAAGCCGCTGTTCCCCGAGGCGGCCGAGTTCCATACCCTGCGTATCCAGCCGCCCGCCGGCATGCATTACACGTCCGACCTGCTGCGCAAGATCTGCGACGCCTGGTCGGCTAATGGTGGCTCGGGTCTGCTCGCATTCCATGGCCAGTCCGGTGATCTGATGCTCCAGGGCTGCAAAACCGAGGACGTCCAGCGCGCTTTCGACGCATTCAACGAAATGGGCTTCGACCTCGGCGGCGCCGGTCCTGCGCTGCGTACCTCGATGTCCTGCGTTG
>JACDJC010001162.1_pt1 | contig 24406 bp, 17 predicted proteins | sample 7454191 | NCBI WGS metagenome assembly JACDJC01 (sample SAMN14253291, study PRJNA609438) | sludge metagenome | isolation source: sludge after 25d culture with pyrite and EDTA | collected 2018-12-20 | reverse complement strand
TTCGGTAACAGCATCGCTGTCCCCAGGTCCATCCCTCTACTCGACGGGTTGATGACGTTCGGGCTCATGGCGGGCGCCCGCGCCCTCACGCGCTACCGTCACGAGCTCGGGGTCGCCAGGATCATCGGGCCGGATCTCCGCAAGGGCGTCTTGGTGGTGGGGGCCGGTGAGGCGGGGGCACTGGTCGTGCGTGAACTTCACAAGCATCCGGAGACGGGGCTCGAGGCCGTGGCATTCCTCGACGACGACCCGCGCAAGCAAGGACAGCGCGTCTCGGGCGTTCCGGTAATGGGCGCTCTGGATGACGCTGCCAACGTGATCGTCGCCCTCGGGATAGACGAGGTGCTCATCGCGATGCCTTCCGAGGGTGGGCGAACGGTGCGTAGGGTCCTCGAGCAGATGCGCCAGGCCAAGCCCAACCTCACCTACAAGATCATCCCCGGCCTGTATCAGGTCCTCTCGGGGAGAGTGGACGTGAAGCACATCCGTGAGGTCGAGATCGACGACCTTCTCGGCCGTGAGCCCGTGGAGCTCGATACCGAGCCGATCCTGGGCTACTTGAGCGGCAAGCGCGTCATGATCACGGGTGCCGGCGGGTCCATCGGATCGGAACTCGTGAGGCAGATCTGCCGCTTCGACCCCAGCGAACTCATCCTCTTCGGCCACGGTGAGAACAGCATCTACACCCTGGAGCGTGAACTGGATCGTGACTGGCCCGAAGTCCTCTATCACGGTGTGATCGGCGCCGTCCAGAACGGAGCGCGGCTCGACTACGTCTTCACTCGCTACCGCCCGGACGTCGTGTTCCACACCGCAGCGCACAAGCACGTGCCGCTAATGGAGGAGAACCCCGAAGAGGCCGTCTTCAACAACGTCATAGGCAGCCGCAACCTCATCGCCCTCGCGCTAAAACACGGCGTGACTCACTTCGTGAACATCTCGACGGACAAGGCCGTGAACCCGACCTCGGTCATGGGCGCCAGCAAGCGCACGGTCGAGCTCCTGGTGATGGATGCGTCGCGCAGGGCGGGCCCCGGCCAGACCTTCGTGTCCGTCCGCTTCGGCAACGTCTTGGGAAGCCGCGGTAGTGTCATCCCCATCTTCAAGAGCCAGATCGCGGCGGGTGGTCCCGTTACCATCACGGATCCCGAGATGGTGCGTTACTTCATGACCATCCCCGAGGCCTCCCAGCTCGTGCTCCAGGCCTCGGCCAACGGCCGCAACGGCGAGGTGTACATCCTCGACATGGGGGAACCGGTGCGGATCGTCGACCTGGCCCGCGACCTCATCCGCCTCTCGGGCTTCGAACCCGACGTAGATATCCCTATCAGCTACACGGGCATCCGACCCGGCGAACGCTTGGTCGAAGAGCTCATGACCGAAACGGAGCGTGCGTCGCGAACGGCACATCAGAAGATCTTCGTGGCTCGTACCGAGACCGCGGATCCCGAGGCGCTCGCAGCGACCATCGACGCGCTCCAGGGCGCAGCCATGCGCTCCGACCATGCCCGCATCCGGGCGCTGTTCGAGGGCTTCCTCGAGGGCTGCCACTTATCGCCGGCAGTACCGGACAAGGACAGTGAGGTTCGGTTGCCGCCCGAGGCCAGGCTGGTCTCGTAGCTCTCGGCACCGCCGCGTCCGTCCGGCAGGGCCGCCGCACCGGATTCGACGGCCAGCGGTTACCATCAAGCATGACGCAAGAGACCGCTCAGGGCACGACCGTGCCGGCCCTAGGGTTCGGAACCTACCGACTGCAAGGCGCGGACTGCGCGGAGGGGGTGGCTCACGCCCTGGAGTTGGGCTACCGCCACGTTGACACCGCGCAGAGCTACGAGAACGAGGCCGAGGTGGGCAAGGGGATCGCCGCCTCGGGCGTGCCGCGGGCCGACGTGTTCCTCGTCAGCAAGCTCCGGCCCTCCAACTACGGCGTGGCCGAGAAGGCGACGCTGGAGAGCCTCGCGGCCTTGCGGACCGATTACGTCGACCTCATGCTCCTTCACTGGCCCAAGGACGCGGATTCGGTTTCCAGGGCGCTCGAGTCTCTGGCCCGGCTGCAGCGCGAGGGCGCCGTGAAACACGTGGGCGTCAGCAACTTCCCCACGGCGCTCGTGACCGCCGCCAACGAGGTGACGCGCGTGTTCTGCAACCAGGTCGAGTACCACCCGTTCCTCGCCCAGACGAAGGTGCTGGAGCAAGCGGAGCGGCTGGACATGATCGTGACGGCCTACCGCCCACTGGCCGCGGGACTCACGGGGGCCGAGCCCGTCCTGCGGGAGGTCGGGGCAAGGCACGGCAAGACGCCCGAACAGGTCGCGCTGCGCTGGCTGGTGCAGCAGCCTCGCGTGACCACGATCCCGAAGTCGGCCGACCCGGCCCGGCGCGCGGCCAACCTGAACGTTTTCGACTTCGAGCTCTCTGACGCCGAGATGGCCGCGGTCTCGCGCCTGGCGCGCGGCCAGCGGTTGGTGGGCGCCGATGGCGACGTGGAGTGGGACGCTTGAGGGTGCTCGTGACCGGGGGCGCCGGCTTCATAGGCTCTCACCTCGTGCGTGCCCTGCTGGACGGCGACGACGAGGTCGTGGTCCTCGACGACCTCTCGACCGGAAAGCGGGAGAACCTGCCCGTGTCCGAGCGTCTTACCCTGATCGTCGGCGACGTGGCCGACGGGGTAGCGGTGGCCCAGGCCCTTTCTGGGTGCGCGGCGTTCGCGCACCTCGCGGCGGTTGCCTCGGTGGAGCGCTCCGTGCGCGAGCCGCTCGTGACCCACCGCACCAACCTGCAAGGGAGCATCCAGCTCTTCGAGGAGGCGGCACGGCAGGGCGTGAGGCGCGGACTGTACGCGTCTTCTGCCGCGGTCTACGGCGATTCGGAGACGCTTCCGCTAGCGGAGGACTCCGAGCTTAGGCCCCTCACGCCATACGCCATCGACAAGCTTGCAGGCGAGTACTACCTCGCCCATTACCACCGTAGCGGCAAGTTGAACGCCACTGCGTTCAGGTTCTTCAACGTGTTCGGGCCGCGCCAAGACCCCTCGAGCCCCTACTCGGGCGTCATCAGCATCTTCTTGGACCGAGCCGGCCGCGGCGCCCCCATAACGGTGTTCGGGGACGGTGAGCAGAGCCGTGACTTCGTTTACGTGGACGACGTCGTGGCGGCGCTGCTGGCCGCGCTGGAGCTGCAGGGGGAGGCGGGCGAGATGCCCGTTTACAACGTGGGCAGGGGAGAGAGCGTGACGCTGAAGGCGCTACTGGAGGTGGTTGGCGGGCTGCCGGGCGTCACCGCGCCGCTGCAGGTGAACCACGCTCCGGCCCGCGAGGGCGACATCCGGCATTCCCTGGCGAACCCCGACAAGTTGAGAGGCGCGCTCGGCTGGGCCCCGCGTACCTCGCTGGCAGAAGGTCTCTTGGCGATAGTCAGCGGCTGAGCGCGATGGTCAGCGGCAGAGGGCGATGGTCAGCGGCTGAGCGGGCGCCCCTACGGACGAGGTCGTGAGTGCCTCAGGGAGCGGCTTCCGGACATGGCCTTGCCGCTGATCGCCCGCCGTTAGCCAATGCCCCCGGGAACCTCTTCCGTTTTCGAAGGCCCGAGCCCACAGGCCACCGATCTCAAGCCCCCGCCTCGTCGCCAACCACCAACCGCGGCGCGGCGTGCAGGTACTGGCTCACCCGGCGCTTGGCGGCTATGTCCTGGAACACGCGCTCGACCTGCTCGGCGCTCAGGCCCAACGCGCCTGCCACCACATCGGCCCCGATACCGTGGTCGACGGCGTACAGGCACAGGTCCATCTCGTCGTACGGCAGCGAGAAGTAGAACTCCTCCTGGCTCTGCGGCATCGAATACGTGTCCGTGGTGGGCGGGCGGGAGCGGATCTCGGCGGGCACGCCCAGCGCCTCCGCCAGTTGGTAGACCTGTGACTTGTAGAGGTGGGCTATGGGCTTGATGTCGGCGGCGCCGTCGCCGTTCTTCACGAAGAAGCCCTGGTCGTACTCGAGCCTGTTCGGCGTCCCGAGCACGGCGAAGTTGAGCCTGTCGGCGTGATAGTACTCGAGCATCTTGCGCGTGCGCTGCTTGAAGTTGGTGGCCGCAACGACCTGCAGGTACTCCTCGAGGGGCAGGCGCTCCTTCACGACCTTGCCGTCCGGCGCCTGGGCGACGACCGAGAAGATCCTGAAGGCGTCCGAGTCGACGACGCTGGGGAGAACGATCTTCGCCTTCCAGCCGGGGCCGTAAACCGGGATCACGCGCGCGAAGGCGTCGTCGCGGCGGCGGTAGCACCCGACGGCCTCCAGTATCGGAGTTATCACCTCGAGGACGGTCTCTATGCCGCTGCTCTTCGCTGCCAGGCGGCTGAGCATCAACGTATCGGGCGAGGAATCCGTCTCGGGCATGAGTACCCCCAGCACGTTGCCGGGGCCGAACGCCCTCGCCGCCAGGGCGGCCACCACGCTCGAGTCGATGCCTCCCGACAGCCCGAGCACGCCCCCCTTACGCCGGAACGCCCTCACTTCGCGGCGCATGCCGGCGGCTATCTCCTCGATGGTGGCCTCGGGGTCTGCCAGCTTCAGGACCTGCGGACCGAAGGCCTCGCTCATGTGTGACACCCCCTATGCCAAGCGCCGGGAGACGTAACCGACGATGCGTGAGACGCTGTCGAGGTTCTCGGGCAACGTGTCCTCGTCGGGGATGCTCACTTCGAAGTGCTGCTCGATGAACATGATCAGTTCGAGTACGCCCATGGAATCGAGCACGCCGGCTTGGGTGAGGGACTCGTCGGCCTCGAGGCCGGCGCCGCCGTCATCGAGGATGAAGTTGTCGGCCAGGAACTGGCGAACGTCCTTGTCTATCGTGGCCACGTCGGCTGCCATGCTGTCACTGCTCCTTGTCACGACCGAAGCTTCGCATACGAGCCTCAGCGGGTAAATAGGCTTTCACCGGCCCTCGGTGGCCGCTTCCTCCACCAGCGTCTTCTTGCGCACCTTGCCGGAAGCGGTCTTGGGTAGGTCGGGAACGAACCGCACGTCGCGGGGCACCATGAAGCCTTCCAGTCGCGCCATGGCTTCACGTTTGAACGCCTGCTCGGTGTAAGTGACCTCCGCGTGCAGTACGACGTATGCACGCACGGCCTGCCCAAGCAGCTCGTCGGTCACGCCGATGACGGCCACCTCGCGCACGCCGGGCACGGCGGCCAGCGCGTTCTCGACTTCCACCGGGCTGACCTTCTCGCCGCGGCTCTTGATGATGTCGTCGGAACGGCCCATGAAGTAGAGGAAGCCGTCCTCGTCGGTGCGGAAGAAGTCGTGGGTGCACAACACCCGTTCACCAGGGTACTTGCCGGGCTTGAGCATGTGGGCGGTCTCGGCGGGCAGGTTCCAGTAGCCCAGCATCACGTGCGGTCCCCTCACGTAGAGGGTGCCGGTGGTGCCGGCCGCCACGGGCAAACCGTCATCTCCCAGCAAGTAAGTCTCCGTCCCGGGGATGGCCTTACCCACCGACGACGGCTTGCTTAGCACCAGCTCGGGCTCGAGGTAGCAGACCCGCTTGCACTCGGTGAGGCCGTACATCTTGTAGACGAGGGCGCCGGGGCTCATCTCCAGCAGGCCCGGCACGTAGTCGTCGGGCAGGTGCGCCGCCGTGTTCGTGAAGCGCCTCACGCTGGGCATGGAGACGGGCGAGTTCCGGTGGAGCGATAGCAGGGTGGCGAACACGGTGGGCACGCCCGGGAAGACGGTCACGCCCTCATCCACCACGCGCTTCACGATGGCGGCCGGGAACGCGAACGTGCGCTCGAGCACGAGCGTGGCGCCCAGGTGCACCGCCATGAGGGCCTGGTAGAGGCCGTAGTCGAAGGCCAGGGGCAGCAGGTTCAGTATCCGGTCCGAGGCATCGAGCCGCAGGTACTCGACGAGGCTCCCTTGGGCGAACACCATGTTCTGGTGGCTCAGCATGACGCCCTTGGGGTTGCCGGTGCTGCCCGAGGTGTAGACGAGCGCGGCGAGGTCCAACGGGATAGTCCCCGCCGCGGCCACGTCCGTGCTCGTCGCCGCTGCGAGGCTCATCTCAGCGAAGGCTGGAGCCGCACCGGCCGCGGTGACCACGCCACCGACGGCCTCGTCGGCATGTACGAGCGCCTCGAGGCTCGGGAGGGCGGTCGCCTCGTTGGTCACGAGATCAGCCACCATGCGCGCGAGGCGCCCCCGGCTTAGAACGGCCACTGCGCCCGAGTCGGCCAACACGTAGTGCAGTTTGTCTTCCTTCGTCTGGGGGTTGATCACGATGAACGCAGCGCCCGCAAACAGCGCGCCGTAGATGCCCACCACCGTGGCGACGGAGTTCTCCAAGAAGATAGCCACGCGGTCTCCGCGTTTCACGCCCCTGCCTTGCAACAGGGCCGCGAAGCGCAACGCTCGCGCTTGCAGTTCGGCGTACGTCACGCGCTCGTCCGCGGCGATCACGGCGACCTTGTCTTGGTACTCGGCCGCGCTCAGCGTCAGGCTGTCATGCAGCAGCCTTGGGTACCTCGGTTGCATCCAACCCGCCCTTCCGTTCGGCGTGAGCCCCACCCCGCCGGCGGCAACTCACGCCCAAGAAGTCTATCCACAGGGCCTCACGGCACACTTACTCCGCCGCCCCGGAGGACTTCCTTGCCCACCACTTCGCGGGTAGCGACCGCGGCCGGGGCCGGCGTCGGGTTGGTGATGAACTGCTCGTCGAGGAGCATCGCCGACAGCACCCCGACCAATCCCATCTCGTCGCTCTCGCTGAAGCCCACGTCGGCGTAGCGCACGGCCTTCTCGGCCAGCCTGGCGACATTCGCGGCGTTGAACAACCCGCTGGCCTCCACGCGCTTGGGCGCGAGCAGCTCCGCCACGTAGGCGGGCGCCCCTTCGCCGAAGAAGGCTCCGAGGATCGGCGCCCTGTAAGGGCGCTTGGGGCGCCTGTTGATCTCGTCGGGCAAGACGTTGTCCAGCGACTTGCGCAGCAGATACTTCTCACGGATGTCGCGAAGGCGCAGGCGTTCGGGCAACGAAGCGGCGAACTCGGCCACGTTCACGTCGAGGAACGGGAAGCGTCCCTCCACCGAGTTGGCCATGAGCATGCGGTCGCCCTGCGAGTGGAGGAGGAAGCCCGTGAGGAAGGTAGCTATCTCGAGGTACTGGGCCTGGCCCAGGGGCCCCATGCTCGCGAAACCCGGCGGCAGGCGCTCTATCACGCGCTCCTCCGGGTCGCCCACGCTGGTCCTGGTGGCGAGTGTTTCAGCGCTGAGGAAGCGCAGGTTGCGTGCCGTGGTCCGGAAACGCGGCCGGTGGCTGTAGAGCGGGTCGTCCAGGTCGAGCATGCCGGCCTTGAAGAACTCGGCCATGAACCCGCCGCCGCGCTGCAGGTCACGCGAGAGGTAGGGGTAGAGCTTGCCGAGCAGCCTGGGGCGCAAGGTGGAACCTGGCTGCCGCGCCCAGAAGCGCCGCACCATGGCCTCCTGGAAGATGTTGTAGCCGCCGAAGAGCTCGTCGGCGCCCTCGCCCGTGAGCACGACCTTGAAGCCGGCGCTGCGCACGAAGCGCGAGAGCAGCAGGAGCGGGCCGGGTGCCGTTCGGAGCATGGGTTTCTCGGCGTGGAGGATGACCTCCGGCAGCACGGCGGCCACGTCGGCGTCGGAGACCACTATGCGCCGCAGGTTCACACCAAGCTCGGCCGCCATGTGGTCCTGGTAGGGCGACTCGTCGAAGCGCGGGTCCTCGAAAGCAACGCTGAAGGCCTCCAGCGGACCGCGGGTGTGACGACGCGCCAGCGCGGTGGTGGCGCTGGAGTCCAGACCGCCACTCAAGTAAACGCCCACGGGCACGTCGGCGCGGAGCCTTATCCTCGTGGCGTCGTCCAGCACGCCGAGCAGCTCCTCTTGCAGCTCCTCCATGGGCGCCGAGCGGGTGCCCTCACGCGGGCCGAAGCGGATGTCCCACCAGCGCACCGCCTCTTCGGCGCCACGGGGCCCAACCCAGAGGAAGTGACCGGCGGGCAACTCACGCACGCCCACGAACGCGCTGCGGTCGGGCTGAACCGCCCAGATGGTGAACGTCTCGACCAGCGCGAACGGATCGATGCGCCGTTCGGCGCGAGGGTGCCGCAACAGGGCCTTGGTCTCGGAGGCGAACACGAAGTCGCCCCCGTAGTCGGCGAGGAACAGGGGCCTGATCCCGAAGCGGTCGCGGGCCAGGAACAAGCGCTTGGTCTCCCTGTCGTAAACGGCCAGTGCGAACTCACCGTTCAGCTTGTCGAGGAACCCAGGACCCCACTCTTCGAAGGCGTGGACCAAGACCTCAGTATCCGAGCGCGTGCGGAAGCGGTGCCCGAGTTGCTCGAGCTCCGCCATGAGCTCGGGGTAGTTGTAGATCTCACCGTTCTGCATGGCCCAGTAGCGACCGTCCTCGTTCGAGAGGGGTTGGTCGCCGCCTGACAGGTCGATGATGGACAGTCGGGTGTTGACCATGCCGAAGGGTCCGTCGAGGTAGAGGCCGACACCGTCCGGTCCGCGGTGCGCCAACTCGCCGGCCATGGCCAGCAGCAGGTCGCGCTCAGACCGTTGGCTCGTGTAAATGCCGGCGATTCCACACATGTGTCCTGCGATCACTCCTCGGCAATAAGGTCATGAGAGCCGTCAAGGCCTCGGGCGGAGTATACGGCCCCCCGGCACACGGCGGCCGGTTGGTCAGCCAGCACGGCGCTGGGTCAGGTGTGCAACACCGCGGATCGTTCTCCGCTAGGTTCAGGTATCTTGGCAACCTATGTGTGGAATCAGCGGCGCGTGGCAAGCTCATGAACCAGGGATGAGGGAAGCCCTGATGGAGTCGCTTACCGCGATGATTCACCGGGGCCCCGACGCCGAGGGGATGCATATCGAGCCGGGTGTGGCCCTCGGTATCCGCCGCCTCGCCATTATCGATGTTGCAAGCGGCCAGCAGCCCATCTGGAACGAGACCAACGACGTTGGCGTCGTGTTCAACGGCGAGATCTACAACTACGTCGAGCTGTTGCAGGAGTGCCGCGATAGGGGTCACTCGGTTAGGACACGGTCGGACACCGAGGCCATCGTCCACCTGTACGAGGAGGACCCGGAAGGCTTCGTAGGGCGCCTCCGTGGGATGTTCGCCATCGCCATCTTCGACAGGCGCCGGCAACGGCTCGTTCTCGCGCGCGACCGCTTCGGGAAGAAACCTCTCCACTACGCGCTTACGCCAGGCAACGGACTGCTCTTCGCCTCCGAACTGAAGGGGCTGCTCCCTCTGTTGAGGTCACAAGGGATGCGGCCGGAGATCGACCCGCAGGCGATCTACGACTTCCTCTCGTTGGGTGCGGTTCCCCAGCCTTCCACGGTCTACAAGGGCGTCATGGCCGTGCCGCCAGGCCATCTCCTGATTGCAGATCGCGATAGTCATAGGCTCCAGTCGTACTGGGAACCAACCTTCGAGCCCAAGTTCGGCGGCACGTACGAGGAAGCACAAGCCGCCGTTCGTCAGGAGATCGAGGTGGCCGTGCGCTTGCGTCTGCGCAGCGACGTGCCCCTCGGCTGCTTCCTCTCCGCCGGAGTCGACAGCAGCATCGTCACATATGAAGCAGCCAAGCTCGTCGGTGACCAGCTCCAGACCTTCACGGTGAGTTCCGAGGATCCGGACCTCGATGAGTCGGGCGTCGCAAGCCGCACAGCCAAGCAGCTTGGGGTGAATAACACCGTCTTACATCTCGACATCGACCCGGTCCGCGACCTCGGCCTCCTCGTCAAGGCGTACGACCAGCCGTTCGCCGATCCAAGCGCCATACCAAGCCTGGAGGTATCGCGCGCAGCACGTGAGCGAGTGACCGTGGTACTGAACGGAGACGGCGGAGACGAGCTGTTCGGCGGGTATCGCCGCCACGTCGCGATCGAGAGGATGGCGGGGTTCGCTTGGCTTTCGCGCCCCGTCGCGGCCGGCCTATCCGCCCTCCTACCGTCGGGAAGGCAGCCGCGGCGTTCCGCGTTAGGACTTGTCGAGCGAATGCTCAGAGGGCTTGCGCTCCCGCCGGAGAAGCGTTACCTGGTGTTCACCTCGGACATGCTGCTGGACGCCGACAAGCGCGAGGCCTGGCACGGCGAGGCGCGGCCCACCGAAAACCTGGTTCTCGAGAACCTGGATACCAGCCTCGGCGCCCTCGACATGCAGACGAGCGCCGAGCTCCAGCTGAGCCTCTTAAGCAGCCTGCTGGTGAAGATGGACATCGCAACCTCAGCGCACTCGCTCGAAGGCCGGTCCCCCCTGCTCGACCACGAACTCGCCGAGCTGGCCTTCCGCCTGCCGTCGAACTTCCGGGTAAGGGGCCGCCGTCCGAAGGCCATCTTGCGCGACGCCTACGCCGGCTTCCTCTCGGAGGAGGTGATCGGGGGCAAGAAGCGCGGGTTCGAGGTCCCGCTGGCCAAGTGGTTGGACGGTCCCTGGCGCCCGCTTCTAAACGACACCCTTGGAGCCAGCGACGCCAGGACCCTGAGCTTCGTCGACAGATCGCTTCTTCAGAATGTGCTCGATCCCAATACCTTCCTCGACCGTAACAAGGCCTACATAAGCTATTCCTTCCTCGTGCTCGAGTTATGGCTCAGGAGCATAGAGCCTTGAAGGTGATGGTTGCGGGCAACATCGCGCAGTCGCTGGTCAACTTCCGCGGACCGCTGCTCCAGGCGATGGTGGAACTCGGTCACGAGGTGGTGGCCGTCGCACCAGAGGACGACGGCCGCTACCGGGAAGAGCTCAGCCACCTAGGAGTCGACTACCGTATAGCGCCACTCGAACGAGCGGGCTTCAACCCCGCCTCGGACCTTCGGTTCATGTTCGCCCTAAGGCGACTCATGGCCGAAGAACGGCCGGACGTCTTCCTCGGATACACGATCAAGCCCGTCATATACGGGAACCTGGCTGCTCGGCTAGCGGGTGTGCCAACTCGAGGTGCACTGATAACGGGCCTCGGTTACGCCTTCGGCGACGGTGGACCGAGGCAACGGCTCGTCGGTCGCGTCGTAAGTGTGCTCTACCGCCTGGCCTTGGCCGGGGCGAGGGTGGTCTTCTTCCAGAACCCGGACGACCACGACGAGTTCATCCGCCGGCGCCTCGTCGATCCGTCTAGGGCCACCATCGTGGCCGGATCGGGCGTCGATCTGGACCGGTTCACGAGCAGTGCTACGCCGCCGCCGCCGCCGATTTTCCTGTTGATCGCGCGGCTCATTAGAGAGAAGGGGATCGAACAGTTCGTAGCAGCGGCACGGGTCTTGAAGGAGCGGCACCCTGAAGCGCGCTTCCAGCTGCTCGGTCCCTTGGACACGAACCCAACGGCCGTCTCGCAAGCCTGGTTAGAGGAGCAACAAAGTGCGGGTGTCATCGAATACCTGGGCGTAACCGATGACGTTCGCCCACTCCTCCACGCGGCCTCCGTCTTCGTCCTCCCCTCTTATTACCGCGAGGGCACGCCGCGCACGGCCTTGGAGGCGCTCGCAACTGGGCGGCCCATCGTCACGACCGACGCTCCAGGTTGTCGCGAAACGGTAGTGGACGGCGTCAACGGGTTCCTCGTTCAGCCTAAGGATGTTCAATCGTTGACCCAGGCGATGGAAAGGTTCCTTCTGGAGCCCGAACTCGTGTCAGTGATGGGGGCCGCGAGCCTCGAACTTGCGCGCAAGAAGTACGACGTCCGGCTCGTCAACGCAGAAATGCTCCATCACTTGGGACTACTGCCGGCGGACCGAGTTGCGGACTGAGTTGCGCACCGCGGGCGTCTGTCCTGGACCATGGAACTTGCGCTACCGCGCTCCCCACATGCGCGCTGGGTTGTGATGTCCCTCATCCGGCCGCCGATCAGCCTGGGGATATCATTTAGCGGCACTTGGCCGTGTAGAGCCGGGGCCAGTGGGCAGGTCGTCGCGACCTTTATTGGCGCAGCTATGCACCCTACGGTTCGTGGCGACAGAAAGGCTTTTCGATGAGCACAGTTCTCACTCCGCCCAACATCGATTGGGCCCCATGGCCCACATTCAACGAAGAACAGGTTCAAGCCGTAGCAGACGTTCTTCGGTCCGGACGCGTCAACCAGTGGACCGGCTCCGAGGTCCGAGAGTTCGAGAAGGACTACGCCTCCTACCTTGGGCGTGCGCACGCCGTTGCCGTCATGAACGGCACGGCCGCTCTTGAACTCGCACTGAAGGCCTTGGGTGTAGGTGCGGGTGACGAGGTCATCACCACCCCGAGGACCTTCATCGCCTCCGCCAGTTCCGCGGTGCTGCAGGGGGCCACTCCGGTCTTCGCGGACGTCGACCGCGACAGCGGCAACATAACGGCCGACACCATCGAGAAAGTGATCACGCCAAGGACGAAGGCGATCATCGTGGTGCACTTGGGCGGGTGGCCGGCCGACATGGACGCCATCATGCGCCTCGCCAGGGCCAACGGGATCCTGGTTATCGAGGACTGCGCGCAGGCCCATGGCGCAAGCCACAAGGGCCGGCCGGTCGGATCGTTCGGCGACGCTGCGGCGTTCTCCTTCTGCCAGGACAAGATCATCACCACTGGCGGCGAGGGGGGCATGGTAGCGCTCGATGACGAGGCGGCGTGGAACGTGGCCTGGTCCTACAAGGACCACGGGAAGAGCTACGACGCCGTCTTTCATAGGGAGCATGCGCCCGGATTCCGCTGGCTGCACGAGAGCTTCGGCACTAACTGGCGGATGACCGAGATCCAGGCAGTGCTCGGGCGACTCCAACTACGCGACCTCCCCGAGACCCTTAGGGTGCGCAACGAGAACGCGAAGATCCTACGCGAAGCACTAGCGGAACAGCCGGCGCTCCGTATCCCCGTGGTCGAGCCGCCGGACATCCATGCCTATTACAAGTTCTACGTTTACGTGGTGCCTGAGGCTTTGAAGGACGACTGGAGCAGGGACCGGGTACAGGTCGAGTTGAATGCTACCGGCGTGCCCGTGACCTCAGGCAGTTGCAGTGAGATCTACAACGAGGTCGCGTTCACTGCGCTGAACATGAATCCCGCTGAACCCCTACCCGTTGCCAAGGAACTTGGAGAGACATCGCTGATGTTCCAGGTCCACCCCGGGCTTGCGGAAGCCTCGTTGCGGCAGGCGGCAGACGCGGTAAACGACGTGTTGGCGCGAGCCACTCGCTGAGCTATAGCGGTGCGTGTGGGCTATGCTAGTACCTTCATGGATGTCAGCTCCTTAAGTGACGGTGGGTCGATGGCCCCGTGACCGAACAACAGGTTGTAAAGATCTCGTTCAGAGAAGCGTTCCTCTTCTTGGTTCGTGGCTTCCTTCCGGCCCTGGCCGTGGCCGTGGCAGCAGGTCTGTTGGCCTACTTCGCGACCCGTGACCCAGTGCCGATCTACCGCTCGACCGCAATCCTCCTTGCAACTCGCCCGGCGACCGGCTACTCGGGCTCGGTCAACATCCTCGAGCCCACCCAGGTCGATCCGGACGTTTACCGCTCGGCAATCGTCCAGGGCGGCCTATTGGAGGCGGCGCTGGCCAACGTGTTCGGTGAGACGCCGTCTATTCAACAGTTGACGGAATGGCGGCGGCGCGTCCGGGTCCGAGTCGACGAGAACCTCATCTCCGGCCTGGTCCGTATCGAGGTTGACGACAAGGACCCGGAAGTTGCCGCCCACGTCGCGAATGCACTGTCGGACTCCCTCCTGGCATGGGATCGGGACAGGGTAACCAGGAACCTACAAGCCACGGCAACGGCCCTGAGTCGTTCGGTCGCGTTGCTAGGGGCGCAGATCGCCACCGCGGAGCAGGCGGGTGACGACGCAACGGCCCAGGTGTTGAAGGCAACGAGGGATCAGCGTCTAGGTCAGTTGAGGGCAGCAGACGCCCTCAACCTCTCGGCCGTCGTGCTGGGGCTCCTCGAACCCTTCAAGTCCGCAGTCGTCGAGCCCGATCCCGTGAACGACAAGGCCCTCTTCATGACGGTGATCGCCTTCGCACTATTCTTCGTCCTCTCCTACGTCGTCATGTTCTTCGCCGGGATCACCGATCCGAGGATCAGGAACACGGATGATCTGACGAAGGCCACGGGCATCGAACCCATGACCACACTCCCCGACGAGAGGCGGGGACCTGCGTTCCTCGAGGCCCTGGCACGCTTGGCGCTACCGCTGCCGACGACGGCGGCGCTTACCGCCCCCACAAGTGGCACCTCCCCTGCTGCGGGACAGGTAATCGTAGTGACGTCACCCACCACCGTCCGTGAGCGCTCCTTGTTGGCGAGGCATCTGGCCATGGCATACGCGAGGGCGGGATGGCGCGTCTTGCTGGTGGACGCGGATCTGAAAGAAGGTTTCATCTCGGCCTCGCTGTCGGCTGCGCCGCGGACGACGTCGTTGGTCGAGCTCCTGCGAGGCGTCGAAGACGCCGGCCCGGGCTCCATTGCGAACGGCTCGGGCACGCATTTCGATCTGATCCCTGCCGGTACGGTGCCGATCGACGGAGGCGCACTGTTGTTGGGCCGCAGGATCTCGTGGCTCATCGGCCGGTGGCGCTCGAAGTACGACGTGGTGGTCATCGACTCCACGGCGCTAGCGGCGTCTGCAGGGACCTTATCAATGGCCCGCGACGCAGATGCCGTAGTACTGGTGGCCAAAGCGAACAGCACGCGAATCGCGGCAGCGCAGGAAGCGGTCAGAGAACTCAAGCGCGCCGGGTCCAGCTTCATCGGAACCGTCCTGGCCGGAGTGGGCGCCCCGCTGCGAGGCTCGAAGGCGCCGAGACGGGGGGCCATGACTGCCAGCCCCGATATGAAGTCGACGCAAGTGACTCATGCGGCTCGCGCCAAGGTCGTGCAGCGGCCGAGGCGCGGAGCTTAAGTCCTGGTCGTTCACCTTCCGAAACTGGTCCAAGGACAACGTGGGCTAGACAACCTGGGCTAGACAACCTGGGCTAACTGCCGTATGAGGCCAGCTTGTGGAAGAAGCGGCGGTCGATGATCAGCAGGCACAGGGCATACAAGGTGACGCCGATGGCTACCTGAGCGAGAAGGGCGAGCGGACCCCGCCAGCCGCTGATCAGCACGAGGCCGGCTCCCATGGCCGCGGCAGCCAGGAAGATCGGGAAGGCCTCCTTGTCGGGTAGCGGCACCACGAACTCTCTACGGCCGAACCCCCAGGAGAGCAGCATTGCCACGAGTTGAGCCGCCAACGTGGCGTACACCGCCCCCAGAATGCCCACCCTGGGAATCAGCAACACGTTCAAGCCAACGTTGAGCGACGCGGTGATGATCACGATCCAAACCTGAATGATCGTGCTCCCGCTCAGTTGGAAGGACAGGTCGAGGTAGAAGGACTTCAGCCCGGCGACGAGTGCAGCGATGGCGATTCCAGGAATGATGACGGCCGCGGCGGCTCTGAACTCCGCGCCTACCATCACCGCCGCGATGTTCTGTGCAAGGATCGAGAGGCCGATGGCCGCCGGCAACCCGATGACCAACAATAAACGCAGCGTCCAGCGCAACATCTGTTGCGCGGCTGCCGAGCCTTCCTTCTCGAACGCCGACACTATCAGGGGATAGGCCGCCAGGTTGACGATGGTGAGCAGCATGCCGAGCGTGAACTGCGCAAGGTCGTAACCCACGGCGTACTGCCCGGCGGCCGCTTGGTCGATGAAGCCGGCAAGCATGAACCGATCGGAGCTGCTGATCACGAACGCGAGGGCGCCCGTTGCCGCCAAAGGCAGACCGTAGCGCGCGAGCTGCCGAGCGAGTTCAGGGTCGAACCTTTTCCGTGCGGCCGCCAGCCATTCGGTTGCGCCACCAAGGGCTATCAGGGGGAACAGCATCGAAGCTATCAGACCGATAAGTAGCCCGATTGCGCCCATGCCGGCCGCAGCGAGGCCGGCGCCTATCAGGAGACCGATGAGCGCCTTGGAACCGGAATAGAAGCCGTAGCGCATGGGCGAAAGCACGGATCTCTCACGTTCCGTGGTGATTTCGAATGCTCCTTGCACCACGAATATGCCGGCCCCGAGAAGGACGAGCTGCCGCGTGAAATCGTTATCGATGAACAACCAGGCCGAGGCTATGGTCAGGGCGCTCACGCCTAGAGCGAGCGCCAAGTACATGCGAAACAAAGTCGCTAGGGTGGTCGTGGCGTCGTTGCCGGCCTTGGGCAGGAAGCGAAGTAGAGTCAGGCGCAACCAACGTAGGAGTACAGCGTCAGCAGCGCCAACCGCAGCGATCGTAAGGGTGTAAGCGCCGTACTGATCCGGATTGAGCAACCGAGTGTAGATGGCTATGGCCAAGAAGTTGAGGACCCCTGGCAAGCCCCGCGCCACCAGGTAATGAACGCCGTGACGAAGGAGCATGCCGCACAGCCTACTACTCGGTCCCGCACTGACGTCGCGCCAGCCCGGCCCCACAGCGGATCCTGAGGCTCAGGGTATTCTCTTGGCGTGGACGACGATTCGATGCGGCCGCTACAAGTGGCCCTGCTGCTGCCAAGCCTCACGGGAGGCGGAGCGGAGCGCGTGACTCTCAACCTGATCGAGGGGCTCGTCGAATTGGGCTGCGAAGTAGACCTGGTGCTTTTCACGGCAACCGGGGACTTGGTGGGCGCGGTTCCTGAAGGCGCTAATGTGGTGGATTTGCGGTGTGAGAGGGCGTTGCGTTCTCCGCTGCCCATTGCGCGCTACCTGAGAAAGCGTAGGCCGGCCGTGATGGTAGCGAACATGGGGCACACGAACCTGGTGGCGTTGCTTGCAAGGTCGCTAGCCCGCGTGCCTACGCGACTCGTGTTGACGGAACACTCGACCGTCTCAGCCACCGCGGCCGGCCTCAAAGACCGCGCCTACCGCCTCCTCGCAAAGATGGCCTATCCCTCCGCCGAGTCGATAGTGGCGGTGTCCAAGGGAGTTGCAGAGAGCCTCGTCGCCAACCTTGGGCTTGCCGAAGGCACCATTGACGTGATCTACAACCCCGTCCTCGCGAAACGTTACTGGCAGGCGCTCGAAGTTCCCGCAGAGCATCCGTGGTTTGGAGCGGACCAGCCGCCCGTGGTCTTGGGGGCCGGAAGGCTGGTGGCTCCGAAGGACTTTCCGACCCTCATCAAGGCTTTTGCCCGCGTACGTGAGACGCGCGAGGCGCGCCTCATGATCATAGGCGAGGGCCCGGAACGCTCAGCGCTCGAGTCACTGATTCGCGAACAGGGTCTGGACGGTTCCGTTTTGCTCCCCGGGTTCGCCAGCAATCCGGTGGCGCTGATGGCCGGCGCCTCGGCCTTCGTACTTTCGTCCGTGCGCGAGGGATTGCCGACCGTGCTAATCGAGGCCCTGGCTTCGGGAGTTCCGGTGGTGTCCACAGACTGCGAGAGCGGGCCGCGCGAGATCCTGCAAGGGGGGCGCCTCGGGCGACTCGTTCCCGTAGGGGACATCGGGGCACTCGCGACAGCCATCGCGGAAGCCCTGGACAGCGCCCATGAGAAGGTAGACCCCGAGTTCCTGGAAGTCTACACGCCGATCTCTGCCGCAAGACAATACCTTGATGCGGCCGGCTACCATGGGTAGCGTTACGCAACGTCTGGCTTTTCTCAGCGTATTGCTCTTCGTCCTGGTACTGCCGATCGAGAACGTGTTCGTACTGCCGACGGTAGGCAGTCTCAGTCGATTGATCGGGCTGGTGATGGTCGTAAGTGCCATACCCACGTTCCTGACGCGAGGTTCATTCGCTGTTCGGCGCCAAAGCCTCGTCGTCGTGCTCCTTGGCCTCTTCGTTCTGTGGACTTTCGCCAGCCTGCTTTGGAGCGTTGAAGCCTCGAGTACTCTCAACTATGCCTCTACTTTCACGCAGATTCTACTATTCGTCATCGTCATTTGGCAGGTGAGTACGTATCCAGCGGCTGTACAAGCCATTCAGCAGGCCTACGTCATAGGCTGCACACTGGCTGGGCTAGACGGGATCAGGAATTTCATCTTGGACAACGAGGCGGTCTTCCGGCGCTTCGCCGTTTCCAATACGGATCCAAACGACTACGCGCTCGCGCTCGCCCTAGGCATACCGATGGCATGGCAATTGTTCGCCACGGGCCGCGGCTGGTGGCGCTTCCTCAACCTCCTTTTCATACCTGTGGCCCTGGGAATGATAGTGCTTTCCGCGTCGCGCGGCGGAACCATCGCGGCCCTGGTCGCGCTACTGGTGGTGCCTCTGGGGCTAAGAACGCTAGACCGGTTCGGACGGCGCGCAGTGCTTAGCTTGGTGGTCGCCAGCGCTCTGGCCGTTCCCGTGTTCTGGAACGACATAGCAGCCGTCGTGGGCAGCAACATCGAGCGGATCGGCACGATCGGGACGGAGATTACCTCAGGAACCCTGAACGAAAGAGAGGTGCTCTGGGCGGCCGGCATGGAGGCCCTGTCGAGGCGGCCTATCATCGGCGTCGGGGGCGGTGCATTCCCGGCGGCCATCGAGAAAGTGTCCGGCCTGCGCTCGCCTGCCCACAACACGTTCATCTCCGTTGCTGTCGAGACCGGCACCGTCGGCTTCGTGCTTTTCGTCGCCATCCTCGCGGTGACCATTACCCCGCACCTACGTGCCTTCAACGCGCGCTCGATGCCCAGTATCGTGCTTTTCGCTACTTTGCTGATTGGAATCGTTCCTCTGACCTGGGAGTTCCGGAAGCCGACATGGCTGGTCATCGCGCTTCTATTGTTGACGCGCGGCGTTCTGGTCGGTCGCTTCACCGCCCCCGGATCCGCTGCCGCCCCGGTTAGTGATGGCAGCGCCCAGGAAGTCGCGGTGGAGCGACGGCCCTGACTTGAACGTAGGCCAGTTGGGAAATCACGGATGGTCAGTGCCGGACGCGAAAACGGGGGCGCGGAAAACGGTCCATGGACACCCACGTTCCCGCGGTTTTGGGGGAAACCCACCTTGCCACCCGGAGCGCGGGTCACGCCGGACTTCCGGAAGGCTGACCAACTGCGGTGGCCAGGCCCGTGCAAGTCGGTCAGACCCACTACACTTGTGCTGTTTGTCACTTCTGGCTCCGCTCGACCTTCTGGCTGAGAGCAACCGGAGATGTTCGCGGATGAGATTTGTGGTGCTGCACGCAGGAAACGTTTAACCGTCGCGAGGATCGGAGCAGGCCCGCGCGCAGCCTTCGAAGACCGAGACCCGCAACCGAACCCTCACCTCCGGATTCTCACTCCCAGTAGATTGGCTTCTCATGATGGCTGGATAGGCTGCCCCCAAGACTTGACCGAGAGGTCAGCTTGACGTCCTTGGCAGTGCTGAGGGCAAACAGCGTCTGATGGGCGCAAGGCGGCGATGAAACGCTGAATCCCGAGATGGGCATCATGGGAAGCGTGGAGCCAGTGATGCAACCGGCCCTAATTCGAAGATGGTTGCTTCGGTAAAATCAGGAGTTGATTCCGGTGAAGATTTCCCGAGTTTCGCGATTGGGGAATTCTAGCTCGAACACGGAGCAGCCAGTACGTCGAGGTGTCTCAATTTCACTAGTACTGTTGGCTCTCGCGTTCGTACTCGCTTCATGTACACAAGACTTGTCTGCGACAAACGGCCGTGGCGGCTTAGAAACTACGGCCTGGTCGTGGGTTGCCGTTGGTTATAGCGATGCAGAAATCGCCGGTGGCCAAGCGCCCATTCAGGTCCAAGCAACGAGCGAGGGCGCGGTAGAAGACATCTCGATCACCGCCTCTGGGCATGACATCTGGAACACGAGAGACGAGTTCGTCTACTACTACACCAAACTCGAGGCCGACGGCTCGCTATCGGTCAGGCTCAGCTCTTTCGATCCCGCCAACCCGTGGAGCAAAGCCGGCATCATGATACGGAAGAACCTGGAGGACGATGCTCCCAATGCACTGCTGCACATAAGCGGTTCAAATGGCTCAGTGCTTCAAACCAGAGATAGTAGTGGTGCGTCCACGAGGGTCGAGAACTCCAGTTCCGCGACGAAGCCTGGCTCATTCATGCGGCTCACCCGAGCTGGTGATGATCTCATCGCAGAACTGTCCACAGACGGAACGGCGTGGAGTGAACTGGGTCGCGTAACCCTGAACCTAGATGGGCCAGTACTGATAGGACTGGCTGTAACCGCCAACCCTGAGACTGAGGGTGAGTTGCCGAAGGTAAGAGCCGAGTTCTCTGACCTGGCTTACATGCCGGAGAAATCAGTGGCAGAGCCGAGCGATCCCACACCACCAACTCAACCTACGGAGCCCACCGAGCCCGCTCCTGCGCCCAGGCTTGAAGTGCCACAGGCCACCCTCTACGTGTCGCCATCGGGCTCGAGCAACAACTCGGGTAGGAGCGTTGACTCACCTCTCACGCTGGCGGCAGCAACCAGCATCGTTCGACCAGGCGACGTGGTCTACCTTCGGGGAGGCGTTTATCCGCTCAACCACTACTTCACTCGATCCGGAACGAGGACCGAACCAATAATCTGGGCCTCATATCCGGGTGAGTGGGCCATCTTCGATGGCTCGGGCCTAAGGCGTGGGTCGGCCAGTGACAGGGTATGGGTACGAGACGCATCGTGGAACGTGTTCGCGAACTTCGAAGTGAGGAACAGCCCTCAACAGGGCGTACTTGTTCAGGGCTCGAACGACAATCGGTTCTATGGCCTGATCACGCACGGCAACCATGGCTCGGGAATCCAGTTGATGAACTCCAGTCGCAACGTATTGGAGTACATCATCACTTACGATAACGTCGACGAGAAGAACCCCCGTGGAGAAGCCGGCGAGGACGCTGATGGCATCGGTATTTCGTCGGGGGACGGGAACATCATCCGCTATACGGTTACCTACTCCAACTCCGACGATGGCATAGACGCTTGGACGTCCACCAATACACTAATTGACAGCGTAATCAGCTTCGATAACGGTCGCCTAGCTGAAGGTGATGGTAACGGGTTCAAATTGGGCGGGCCCGTTTCGTCGAGCAACACCATCGTTCAACGCTCGATAGCGTTCAACAACAGGTCTCGGGGTTTCACGAGTAACGGCGGAAGCAACGTGCAAATGCTGAACAACACGGCATTTGGTAACGCCGGAGTGGCATTCCAAGGAGACAGGTCCACCACTTTGAGGAACAACCTGTCGGACACGACACGGTTAGATCTCGCTTCCGCCTCGTCGAGCCACAACAGTTGGGATATCGGCATTCGCAACCCCACGTTCGCAAGCACATCACCCTCGAATCCCGGATTCCTTGCCCTCGCCGAAAGTAGTCCGGCCAGGAATGCGGGCACCGATGTAGGGCTGCCCTTCTCAGGTTCAGCTCCAGACCTGGGTGCCCTTCAGTACCCCATGACGATTGCAGGGCTTGTGAACAACCCCTCCTTTGGAATGGCCGAACTGGCGGAAGTGATCTCCAACCTTAGGTAATTGCTCGAGCATTTGTGAGCGAGCCGGACGCCCGATCTCCGGCTCGCTCACAAACTTATCAGCCGCCGTCAAGGGCCAACTGGAGCGCGGTTCAAACCTAGTCAAGGGCACAGCAAGATTGAAGCAGGCACGATCTAGGAACTCGTTCTGAAACGCTAGCGGCGTGAGTGCCCGCATATGCGCTCCGATCTGGCTGCTGCTTGTCGGTGTTAGGCCTACTCCCCCTGGGCCCTAGCGAACTACGGTGGCGTCCGCTTCAGCTACGGGTAACATGATGCAAGACACCGGTTGCCCATTCAGGCGCATCAGCGGCGCCGACGACCATCCAGGAGTTCTTCGAACAACCCTTCCCAAACGTCCATCACCGCTTGGGGCTCGAAGGCGCTCTCCACGTACTCTCGAGCCGTCCTGGTCATCTCTGCTCTCTGCTCAGGTGAAAGCTGCATTAGTCGCCGCATTCCATTTGCAAGCGCTTCCTCGTCGTCAGGAACTACGACGACACCCGTTCGATCGTTCTCGATGATCTCAGTTACACCGCCTACTGAAGTTGCCACGACCGGCAAACCGGCCAGGCATGCCTCCAGTACTACGTTCGGCAGCCCCTCCCAGCGGGAGGCCAGTACTAGACCGTCCGACGCAGCCATCAGCTCTCCGATGTCCTTGCGATTGCCGAGAAATGAAACGCTGTCGTCCAGGTCCAGGGCCGACCTAAGCGCAAGTAGCTCAGCTTCTTGAGAGCCGCTCCCTGCGATCGCCAAATGCACGTCCTTGCCCTCTTTCCTCAACCTGGCCAGAGCTTTCATGGCGACCTCGTTCGCCTTCTGCGGCTCCAACCTACCGACGGAGAGCCACAACCACGTCGAGCCCAAAGCCCTTCCAACGAGCTGGTCCCGTGACTTCACCTCGGACCCCGGCGCGCTGAGCTCGACTGCGTTACGAATCACCTGCAGCCTCTCGGGCCGAACCACGCGCCGTTCCAGTAGCGCTTTAGCGGCAAGCTCAGAATTGGTGGTCGTCCTCGTGGCGAGTTTGTCCGTCATCGACATGAGCTTGTCGGCCAGCCAACCGCCGAACACGGCGTTCCGGATCGAGCTCACGACGACCGGTACGCCCGCCAGGCGCGCGGCCACGCGGCCGAGAACGTTGGAGTGGTACAAGAAAGTACACACGATATCTGGCTTTTGCCTCCGAAAGAGCCGTACGAGTTTCGGTAGGCTGCGTGGGTCATACCTACCACGGGGTATTCCCAGGCTATCAACCAGTATGTTCTTCTCGCTCAAGACGCCTCCATAGTCATTGAGGTCCATCAAGGTCACGATCCGGACGGTCCAGCCGCGATCGGCTAGGGCGACCGCGAGCCTGACCATTTGGGTCTCAGCACCACCCTTGAATAGGCTGATGATGACGAACGTGATGCGGGGTTTGAGGTTGTTCTCGATCACCGGAGGAATCGCCATGTGGGTTACATCTCTCTACGTTGGTTCGTGTCTCGAATGGGAAGTCGGCGTACCTACCGACAGGTACTACTCGGCGAAGCCAAGCGCCAAGCAAACATAGAAGTACTCGTGCCCAGGGATTTGCACACGAAGCTAACCTTACAATGCCCGACGCAGGCGAAGGCCTCCGGCGAGCCCCGTATGCCAGGTGGCTCACGGAGCTTCTAGCGAGAGACAGGAGTGACGCAATCTCCAGATCGGCATGTGCAACGCGAGCTCCAGCTCTAGCATCCGAGGTAACCAGCGCCCTACGCGTTCGGCGCCGGGGAGGCGTGCATCACGTGAGAAGGTCGTCATCGAAGGGCGGTCGGCGAGTTCTAACATGCGGCCCCAAACCCGAGGTTGCGTGCAACTGGCGGTGCTTCACGAGGTACACTAGCCGAGCGAAAGTTGTTACGGACGGATGTGGGTAGTGACCAACCAGGGTCGCATAGACGTTGTGATCATAGGGGCAGGCGGGTTCGGCAGGGAAGTACTTCAGTATGCCATCGACACGGGTCGGTTCGAAGTCAAGGGGTACCTCGACGATCGCAGTCCTGGTGAGCTGAAAGTCCCCTACGGCTTGCCGATTCTCGGCACCGTCGCCGGCTATGTGCCGGACCCTGGCGAGAAGTTCCTGCTAGCCGTCGGCAATCCGGCCACGAGGTCGAGGATAGCCGCGCGGTTCCTGGCACATGGGGCGAGCTTCGAAACGATCATCCACCCGAAGGCGTACGTTTCATCGACGGCCACTATCGGCGTGGGTTGCGTCGTGGCGCCGTTTGCCTCCGTGGGAGCGTCGGCGACGATAGGCGATTTCTGTCAAGTCCATTTTTACGCGTCGTCTGCGCATGATTCCGTCGTTGGGCGGTTCTCGGCCCTCTCCCCCTACGCCGTGGTGAATGGCGGCAGCGGCCTAGGCGAGGGTGTGTTCCTTGGCACTCGAGCCACCGTGAACCCCATGAAGGCGGTGGGCTCACACTCCAAGGTGGCCGCTGGCGCTGTCGTATATCAGGACGTCCCTGCCTGGTCCTTGGCTGCGGGCAATCCCGCGAAGTCGCGGCGCTTGATGTCACCCGATGGTGACCGAGCCGAAGCCCAAGAAGGACCTTCATAGCGTGCGGCCTGAAGGTACGGTGGGTCGCTCGGCGCACTCGCGATAGAATCTCCACACGAATGCGGTAGAATCTCGGACGTTAGACAACGTCGAATTACCTCGTTCCCAGTCAACACATTCGTCCTGCCCAGAAACGCCTCATAGAAGGGGGCAAAATCGATGCCTAAGAAGAGACTCGGCCTAGGAGTCCTGTTAGTCGGATCCCTGATCCTACTAGCAGCCTGCACCACTCCACCAGTCACCAAGCCCAAAGCATTCAGCTTCACAGACATCACGGCCGCCGAACCCGGCGCCATCATCACCAGCGCCACAGTGACAATCGACGGCATCACAGGACCAGCACCAGCCAAAGTAACCACCGGCGGCACCCTGATCATCAACGGCCTGGCAAAAGGAACCTCCACCA
>JACDJC010001161.1_pt1 | contig 24406 bp, 17 predicted proteins | sample 7454191 | NCBI WGS metagenome assembly JACDJC01 (sample SAMN14253291, study PRJNA609438) | sludge metagenome | isolation source: sludge after 25d culture with pyrite and EDTA | collected 2018-12-20 | reverse complement strand
GTGGCGATTCAACCGTCGTTTTCACCTGCCCTCCATGCTGCCGCGGCTCGTTCATGCCATGATGCTCTGCAAGCCTTGTGCAGAGCAGCGCCTGCGCACCGAAACCAATTTCGTTGGCTGAGGTTCGACGCTAATCAGGTCTGGAAATGGGCGAGCCCCAGCTCGCCCCTTGCGTAGACTCATCCAGAAATCCGATCGCCGCAACGCCAAGCACGTCGACCAGATCAACAGCTTGTGCGACAACACCCACCAGCGCCGCAGCCGAGAACCCTCCCTTCATCCAGGCCACTACACGCGCACATCGGTGTGCGACCGCTCCACCTCCCTGCCCATCTTCCCCGCCCCATCAACGAACCGCCGACACCAGATCTCGATGCACATCAGTGACAACAGGGTATAGGCACCATCCCTGTGCCCAGCATCATTGTCGGCAATCAGCTTGTGCACGGCGACCGGGTTGAACAGTCCGCGCCGTTGCAGGCTTTCCTCGGACAGCAGATCACCCAGCAGTTCGCGCAGCTCATGGCGCATCCAGCGGCGCAGCGGCGCACCGAAACCGGTCTTGGGGCGATGGATCACGTCATGCGGCAGGTGCGGTTCCAGCGCCTTCTTCAACACCCACTTGCCCACGCGGCCGCGCTGCTTGAAGCGATCCGGAATGCGCGCGGCGAGTTCCACCAGTTCGAGGTCCAGGAACGGCACGCGCACTTCCACGCCCGCGGCCATGGACATCTTGTCGGTGTAGATGAGGTTGTGATCGGCCAGGAAGAAGCGCTGCTCCAGCGCCAGCAGGCGATCCATGCGGCTTGCCCCGGCCGGGATGCCGTCGAGGAAATCCAGCATGGGCTGGGCCATGTCCACCGACGCCACGGCAGCACGCATCCGCGCGCTGCACAGGGCGAGCAGGTCATCGCGCCGTGTCCACGCAAAGTAGCCGGCCAGACGCGCATCGCCCTCCTCGCCCGCATTGGCCAGCAGGCGCCCGAGGCGTCGACCGAGGCCGCTGCGCTGGTCGAGGCGGCGCGCAAGCGATCCCGCCCCGCCGCGCAGCGGACGCGGCAGCCAGTTCCACCAATCGTCATAGCGCAGGGCGAGATGACGCCGGTAGCCGGTGAAAAGATCGTCACCGCCCGCGCCCGACAGCAGCACCTTGATGCCCTGCTCGCGCGCCAGGCGCGAGATGTAGAGCACGTTGAGCGGCGCGGGATCGGCCAGCGGTTCGTCGAGCTGCCACACCATGGCTTCCAGATCGCCGGCCATGCGCGCCGAATCGACCTGTACCACGTCGAGCTTCACCCCGAGGTGGCGCGCCACGCGTCGCGCGTACGGCAGATCATCAGTATCCCCGGCATCCGCGCCGCCACCGGCCTCGATGGTGAAGCAGCGCAGATCCGCCACGTCCTCGCGGGCGAAGGCGACGATGGCGCTGGAATCCAGCCCGCCCGACAGGAAGGCCCCCACCGGCACATCGGCCACCAACTGACGCTTCACCGCGGCGCGCAGGCCATCGTGCACGGCCTGGACTGCCGCGGCTTCTCCCAGATCGGCCACGATGCCCCGGCGCACGGGCAACTCGTACCACTGCCATGCGCGACTGACCGCACCACCGCGCACGACCAGCGCCGAACCTGGCGCCAGCTTGCGCACGCCGGCCAACGGCGTGCCCTCGCCGGGGCACCAGAGAAACGTCGCATAACGCGCCAGCGCGGCTTCGTCCAGCGCTCGATCGCCACCGATCAGCGGCAGCAACGCCTTGATTTCACTCGCGAAGGAAAACCCGCCCGCGTCTTCGTGCACGTAGAGGGGCTTGACGCCCAGCGCATCGCGCGCGAGCAGCAGCTCATTGCTGCGCTGATCATGGATCGCAAAGGCAAAGATGCCATTGAGACGCGGCAGCATGGCTGCGCCGTCGCGCAGGTACAACGCCAGCAGCACCTCGGTATCGGAATGACCACGAAAACGCACGCCACCGGCCTCGAGCTCGGCCCGCAGCGCCGCGAAGTTGTAGATCTCGCCGTTATAGGTCAGCGCAACCTGGCCATCTTCCGACAGCATGGGCTGATGGCCGCAAGGTGAAAGGTCGATGATGGCGAGGCGGGTGTGGGCCAGGCCCACGGCACCATCTTCCGACATCCACTCGCCATGACCGTCCGGGCCGCGGTGAGCGAGTGCCTGCCGGGCCGCACGCAGTTCAACACCGGACCGCGCGCCCATGTAGCCAACCATTCCACACATGATGGCCTACTCGTATTGCCTGACACGTGGATCGGGATGCCCCTGACCCTGGACAAGCTTGATCGGCAAACGCCCGGTCAACTCCATCTCCCTGCGCTTGTACTCAACAAGGCGCATCACGTCCGCGCGCAGGCGCGACCATGCGTAGCCGACCCACCCTGCCCGCCAGGCGCCCTGGATGAAATAGTGATACGCAAACAATCCCGCATAGCGGAACGGCACTCTGTAGAAATGCTTCTTGAGCCACATGCGACGTTGAAGATGGGTTCCGAGCAACCTGGGCTCATCTGCCAGCGCACCACCCTGATACGCAATGATGGCCTCGGCGGTGGTGTATTTGTTCTGTTTTGCGAGCCAATGTCCAAGGTCGGGGCTGTCGTGGTGTTCGAGATCACAAGCAAGCCTGCCGACTTCACCCGCGACCTGCACGTGCTCGTTCACGGCAACTGCGCTGAAGGCCCCCATCCCGGTTCGCCATAGACGCAGGATACTCAAGCGAACCGGCAAGGCCCGAGTCATGAAGAACAATCGAATCGGAACGACATACGCCGCGGGCGACCCACCTTCGACCCGGTCCACAATCTCCTTCTTCAGCCCCGCACTCAACCGCTCATCCGGGTCAAGCTTGATCGTCCACGGCGCAGAAACCGGTAATTCGCTCAATGCGAAATTCCACTGATCTCCAAACCCACGGAAACGGCGTTGCACCACGTGCACACCATGGCGGAGCGCGATATCCACTGTCGCATCGGAACTGAAGCTGTCAACCAGAAAGACTTCCTGTGCCCAACCCTTCAAGTTCTCCAACACCGCTTCCATGTTGTGCGCTTCGTTGAGCGTGATCATGATCACTGCAACTGGTGCACGCCCACATTCCCACTGCGGCGCTGGTGAGCGACCAACATCATCATGCTCGGACACGTCACTCATGGACAAACCGGCTCAGCTTTTCGTCGGGAATGGCCAACAGGTTGCCTGTGGCAACGGATACGCCCGGGCTGCCGATCGAACCATCGAACGCATCCGCATCCCACGTCCGATACCCATGCCGGCCCAGCATGTGGCACACCGTATCCACCGTCTCATGTTGCACTTCGCAGTGAATGGCCGGGCGAACCGATCGCAGCATGCGTTCGGCACCCTCCAGTACCAGAATTTCCGCACCCTCGACATCGATCTTCAGGGCATCGGGCTCGTCGAAGCTCGAAAGCAGGCTGTCCAGGGTGACGCACGGCACGGTTCTGACCTGCGTGAACCCACCTGTCTGCGTGGATCCATAGCCATGGATTGCATTGGAAGACCGCGCGCGACGGGCGATATCGAAGTGCACGAAACCTGGCTGACTGGAAACCGCAACGGGTAGCACGGTGATCTCCGCATGCTGCGTCATACGGTGTTGAATCGAACGATTCAACATTCCCACCGCATCACTGTCCGCCTCGATCGCAAGCACCTTGCCTGCCGCCGTTGCATGGAATGCCGCAGCTCGGCTGAACAGGCCAACATTTGCGCCCACATCCCACACAACCGCGCCGGCATGAACAAGTCGCGCGCAGGATTCGAGCAGCCGCGGGTCCCACCGCGCAGCAGGCTTGAGAATGTACCGCAGGCCCCCGATCCTGCCGCGGACGTAGATTACTGCGCCGCCTGACGTGGCTGGCAACCTGCGACGCAGTGTCACGGAGCCAAGCAGGAACTCCGCGGCCCCCCTTGCGAAGGATGTAGGCAGCGGTTCCATCGGCTGGTGCCTTTCATCAGTACTCAAATGCAAACTCCCTTGGTTGGGTGGCAATGCGCTCGGCCGTGAGAATTCGGAAGGGGGCTCCAGGATTCACCCTGGCTTGCGTCAATTCGACTAGTAAAGAAGCAGCCGACGCAATACGCAGAGCGATGTGCCGCGCCACAAGGTCGGCCTGTTGGCTGCTCGATATCGCTGTGCCCCCGAAATGATCCACGAAGCTGCAGACGAAGTACTTGCGCTCCGTCACACCAATCTGATGAATGGTGGCATCACGCCGCCATCCAACAGCCATCGATACGCTGTATGCATCTGGCCCCCGACCACCGACCAGCTGAAATCCCGCTCCATCCATGCACGCCCCCTCTCGCCCAACCCATTGAGCGCTTCCGCCCGCAGCGACATGGCAGCATCCATGGTGGCCGCCAAGGTATTCGCGTCGTTCTCGATCCACCAGCCACATTGCTCGGCTTCCAGCCCCTGCCACGGCGCGCCGCGCGTCACGATGGCGGGACATCCATGCGCGAGCGCCTCGGCAACCGCCAGGCCGAAGTTCTCCGAATGGGTTGGCAGCACGAACAGGTCAGCGCTGCGGTAGGCAGCGGTCTTGGCATCGCCGTAGAGTGGTCCGGGGAACTCCACTCGTTGCACGCCCAGCTTGCCTGCCAGCTCCCGCACGTGCGCCACGTGGTCGGACTCACCAGTGCCGGCGATGACCAAGCGCCAGTCGGCGTGGGCGGCCTGGACCTGACGCCAGGCACCAAGCAGGTTGTCGATCCCCTTCTTCGGGTGAATGCGACTCAGGAACAACAGCGTCCGCCGGGCCTGCCTTGTTCTCTGCGGCACCGCGAGGGGAAGGTCGATGCCGTTTGGAATGATCGCGATGGGTGCAGCAAGCCCGAGGGCGCGGAGCTCGCCGTACTCGGCCGCACTCGTCGCATGCAGGAGATCCGCGCGGCGCAACGCGCGCTGCTGCAGGGGCCACAGGATCTGCTTGACGCGCCGACTTCGCTGCAGCGCCCACGTGGACAGCGTCCCGCGTGGCGAAGTCACCAGTTTGGCCTTGTTTCCCGGCACCACGCAGCCAGCCGCGACGTTCACCATCGACCACAGGCTGTGGTTGTGCACGATGTCGGCGTCACGCGCCACGCGCTTCAGTGCCAGTGCCATATCGGTCGAGATGGCGAAGCGCGCGACGGCCCGCCACTGCCGGTGGACGCTGAGGCGGACGCCGTCAATGGGGCCGTTCGCGGCGAGGCACTTCAGTTCGACCTCATTGCCTTGCTCGGCAAGGCTCCGGCACAGGCGCGGTACCGAGTAGGACGGCCCGGACGCTTCCTGGTCGATATGCGGTACGACGTGGGTCACTTTCATGCGCATGTGCACTCGCGAGCCACCTTCATCGCCCAGCCTCTGCTGCCACCCGCTCGCCCCACTGCGGCCGCATCACCGCTGGTACCAAGCTCATGCAGCCACCGCCCCACCGGAACGCCAAACCCCGTCTTGTGTCGATGGATGACATCATCGGGCAGCGGCAGCGCCGGCGAGCGCGCCAAAAGGGCCTTGCCGTGCAGGCGGCCGAATCCGCGCAGCAGCGGTTGCAGGTCACGCAGCAGCCATGCATCGACCAGCGGCGTGCGCAGTTCAACGCTGCGATCCATGCTGGCCCAATCACTGTCGCGCAGCAGCTGGTTGCGAAGGTAGGCACTGGATTCCATCTGGCCCACGGCAGCCAGCGGGTCATCCGCCAACAGGCCCACGCTGGCCTGAATCAGTTCAGCAGGATCGATGGCGGGGGCAGCGTCCATCAGACTGGGCAACTGGTCGGGGCTGAACAGGCCGCGCCGCAGCCAGTACGCACCCGGCGGGTCACCGGCGACACGGGCAAACCAGCGCCAGCGCGGATTGCCGGATCGGCGCGCCTGCAAGCGCGCCAGCGCATGGGCGAGATGGGCCACGCCGGGGATGCGTGACACGCGCCGCCAGCGCGCCACCAGCGCCGGCAACTGCGTGAAGCTCGGGTAGCCACAGAACAGCTCGTCGCCGCCCACCCCGGACACGACCACCTTCAGGCCAAGCTCGGACACCGCCTTGCTGGCATACCAGGTGTTGATGCCATCGATGCTGGGTTGATCCATCGCATCGAGGATGCGCGGCAGGTCGGCCTCGAACTCTGCGCGCGTCACCGTGCGGACGTGGTGCTCGATACCGTACTGCCGTGCGATCCGCGCGGCGATCGGGGATTCGTCCTGTTCGGTGCCCGCGAACTCGCGGAACGCGATGGTGATGCCCTGGATGTTCGTGGCACCGGCGTCACGCATCAAACCGGCCAGACTGCCCGAGTCGATGCCGCCGGAAAGAAACACGCCAACCGGCACATCGGCAACCAGGTGCGCGCACACCGATTCGCGCACGGCGGCGCGCACGGCCTCATGCGCCTCGTCGCCCGTCATTCGGCACGCCGGCGCCTCGCGCCAGGCATCACCGATGTCGAACCACTTGTGCGGTCCATCGAGCCTGCCTTCCGCATCGATCCGGCACCAACCACCGGCAGGAACGGCGCTGATGTCCCGGTACCAGGTGTGCGGCTCCGGCACGCTGCCGAGCAACCAGAAGCCCGCCTGCCCGCGCGGATCGGGCGCGTCATCCACCAGTCCGGTCGCAAGCAGTGCCTTGACCTGCGAGGCTAGCAGCCAGCCGCCGCGCATCCGCGCCAGGTACAGCGGCTTGATGCCATAGGGATCGCGCGCGGCAAAGGCACTGCGTTCCAGTCGATCCCAGATCACGAAGGCGAACATGCCGCGCAGCTTCGGCAGCATCGCCCTGCCCTCGCGCGCGAACAGTTCGAGCAGCACCTCGGTGTCGCTTTGCGTTCGCAGCCCCGCGCCTGCGGACGCAAGGCCCTTGCGCAGTTCACGGAAGTTGTAGATCTCGCCGTTGAAAACGATCACATAGCGGCCACAGGCCGACTGCATCGGCTGGGCCGCGCGATGATCCAGATCGAGGATGGCAAGGCGACGATGCCCCAGGCACGCGCCATCGCCCTGCCACAGACCTTCATCGTCGGGGCCACGACGTGCCATGCGTGCCAGCGCGCGCTCGACCTTGACCTGCACCTCGTTGTCGCGCGTGAAGGCTGCAACCAATCCACACATATCAGCGCACCCAGCGCGCGCGCGCACCCAAGTCGACCTGAATCTTCTGCACCAGCGACAAGGCCAGGCTTGACCGCCAAAGCATGTAATCAGTCATACCTCGCCCCGAGCCTCGGCCTGCACTTGGCGATAGACAATCGCATACTGTTCAGCAATGCGGTCTGGCGCAAAGCGTTCCACATTGGAGAAACCACCCTGCACCAGATTCGCGGCATAAACCGGGTTGTCCAACACGGCACACAAACCACGCCTGATGTCGGCCACATCCAGGGGATCGACGAGGCAGGCTGCACCACCCGCTACTTCCGGCATGGGGTCAAGTCGACTGGTAACCACCGGACGCCCGATTGCCTGCGCTTCGACGATCGGCAGGCCGAAGCCTTCATACAGGCTGGCGAACACCACAACGTCCGCAAGCCGATACTGTTCAACCAATGCTTCACGACTCAAGCGCACATGATTCTCAAAGCTGATACCCAATGCTCGCAAACGCTCGCACTTCAGCGTACTCAGCTCACCAATGATGACCAGCAGGACATCGAGCCCCTGCACTGCCTCCATGACGCGCTCGAGGTTCTTGTTCGCCCCCGTCCCAACTTGCAACACCCGCTGCCGCCCCAAGTGCGGCTGCCTCGGCTGCCGCACAAATTCGCGTGACAAGGGCGGCGGAATGACGTGGATCCGCTCGGGCGGATACCCACCCAGACGAATCACTGATTGCCGTGTGAACTCCGAAATCACAGTAACCTGACACGCCTTCCGCAGCGGCAAGCGATACCACAACAACTGAAACACCCAGCGCCTGAAGGAGCCCAGTCGTTCAAGAGACACGCAATCAAGGATTGTCAGAACCGATCGGCGCCTCGGAAGCAGCAGCATCAGATAATGAACATCACCCAGGACATGATTGACCTCGCCACGCAACCTCATTGCACGAAGCATGTCACGGACGCGACCCAGTATCCCACGGCTGAGATGTCGATTGACATGTACGACGGCGCGGATGTCTGGCGGCAGCGCTTCCCGAATGTCATCGAACATGCGTTCCACGCTGAATGCTCCAGAAGCCGACTTGCGCTGGAACTGGACGACCGTGCACACTCCATCGGCACGATTGTCCACGAGCGGGATCCCCGCACCATCGGCGGCGGCCCCGTTATCCAACTGCCACGGAATGCGGTTCATTGCTCCCTTCAAGATCGAACCTTCATGCGGCTGACCAGAAATGTGCCAAGGCCACAGCTATTGGTAAAGAAGCGGCCGACAGATGATGGAATCGCTTGCGCCAGCCGGTTCTTGAATCTGCTGGCGGGAATCGGCAACAGCTCCATCTTGCTGCCGTAGATCCGGATCCAATCCACGTCGAGATACTTCGACGCAAACCCACGCCAGTCGTCGCGTGAGTAATAGCGCGCAATGGCGCCATCCGTACTGGCTTGCACCACCTCGTGCAGCGATCGCGACTTCAGGAACCCACCCCGTGCAACTCCATGAACCAGAGACCCGATCAGATAGTAGCTCCACAAACTGCGGTGGTAGACCATGGTGATCGCGGTGCCGCCGGGGCGAAGAACGCGCGCAATCTCGGCCAGAATCCGACCAGTGTCGGCCGAATGATGAATCACTCCCCACGACCACACGAAGTCGAAGCTCCGATCAGGGAACTTCAGGTTCTCGGCATCCATCTGCAGCACGGTGCCAGAAAGGCCAGCCAGTTCAAGGCGCCTCGACGTGCTCGTCACCGCATAACCGGTGAGGTCGATTCCGGTGAATGACTTTGCCCTGGACGCGAGCAGCGCCGCATGGCTGCCGTTACCAACGCCAATCTCCAGCACATCCTGGCTTCGCAGCCGCTCGAAGTCGATCAAGCCGTCAAACGGAATCTCGCGCCACGGCAGGTAGGCCGCGGCATCGGTGAAGAAGCGCCGATCGATCTCGGCATAGAACTCGCGACTGTGCTCCGGGTGCCCGATCGACTGGTTCCAGTCATAACGCATCGGGTTGCCCTGCCAATAGTTGCGGTTGGCCGCCTGCCAATCGTCGCGCTGCTGGCCATCCGTCGGCAGAACCGAAGGCCCAGCAAACCCATCCGGTGTCGCCTTGCTTGTACGTTTCATGCTCCCCCCGTTCACTGAATAGAGCCAGATCATGGCTACGAATCCTGCATCTCGCGTGGCACGGCTGGAGTCCGCACCCTGTAACCTCCCATTCGATAAAGGACGCCCGCTGCGATCCGGGCAAGCTTGAGCGCAACCAGCACATAGACGCAAGTGATGACCGGCCCGGACAGCATGCTCACGGGCCAGTTTTCATCCAAGCGCAGTATGAACGGCAGCATGGCGAAGATGTAGAGACCTGCAGCGAGAGTGCCACCAAGTCGCAATGTCAGCCTGGTCATGGCCGCGAGCACGGCACCAGCCGCCAAAGCGCCAAAAATGACTGCGGGCCAACCCAGGCCGAGATAAAGCGCAGGGTAGAAGCCCGCCGCCGTGGAGCTGCTGCTCCACTGCATGTAGTCTTCGCCGAAAACCAGTCCACTGTACTTCCATCCGGTCTGGATCTTCGGCTTCGCCGGCCACAGCAACCTGGGCACGAATACATAGGTCAGGGGCGCAAGCATCAGTTCGGTCTGGAAACCCTGCTCGTCGGCAATCGAGACGGCCCATCCGTGCGCATAGCTCATGTTCATGCGCTGGACAAACCCACCAAGCCCTTCGCCGACCGTCGCCCCCACGCCATCCTTCTCGATCTTCTCCGCAAACTCCTGTGGCACGGACTCCGTCACCGGCATGCCGCGGGCTGCAGGCATCCAGACCTCCTGCCGATACAGGTTCACGTAGGACGTGATCAAGGCCAATGACGACAGGCCGATGAGAATCATGGCCAGGCGCCCGGCCCGACCGGGAACGACGCGCCAGGCCATGACGGCGACCGGAACCAGGGAGAGGATGATGTTCTGCTTCATTCCGCTGACGGATGCCAACCCGATACTCGGGATGGCCAATACGACCGTCGCAACAAAGCGCGCCATGTCGTTGCTGAATCTGAGCATCGGGATGAGAAACCCCGCAATGGCACCGAGCGCCAGCAGCACCGGTAGCAGCTGGCCGACGATCGAAGCGAGCTTCGGGTCGAGGAACGACAGGTAGATTCCAAACAGGGATGATGCATAAAGCACCTGCAACGTGCGGTAGTGGCTTCTCAGATCAAGCAGAATGACGGTTGGTGAGACCGCCCTGCCGCCACAGATCCTCCACCCCAACACTGTCATCAAGGTACCAACGACCGAAATGACCTCGCCCTTGAAGCTTGCGGCTTGCGCGTCCGCGGTCCAGAAAGGCCAATCGGAAAAAAGCGGACCACTGTAGAAGTAGTCCGCGAGATAGAAAACGCGATTGAGCGCACACACGAGCAGCATGAGCGCACCGAAACTCAGATACCTGGAGGCGACATCCGGCCAGGCTCCAACACGCCACGCCACCATCATGCTGATGGCACCGGCCAGCAGCAGGGTCGGCAGCCATGCGCCGTTCCACTGGAACTGGATCGCAGCAAGCGCGCAACCTGCGGCATACAGCACGAGTGGCGCAGTGGAGCCTTGCAGCGAGGACTTCCGGATGGCCAGACGGGCAGTCACATCAATGGCCCTCGCCCCTGCGACGACCCGCAAAAGCCCCACCTTGCCAGGACGCGGCCAAGCCTGCCGCGGGCATGGCCAGCTGCGCCTGAGCGATCCAAGGGATGGCGTTGTGCAAGGGCGATTGTCGGCTGAAAGCTTTCATGCGATTCAAACAGCCGGCGCCACAAGCTGTTCCAGCATCAAGGCGTGACGCCGACCATAGTCGCGCCAACTCAGGCGCTGGCGCAGTTCCTCGAGTGTAGCCTCGTCTGGCGAAGTACGCCCAAGCCGCGCGCGTACGGCGGCAAGCACCGCATCCGTGTCTTCCGGATCGACCACCTGCACCAGCCGCTCGTCTCGCAGGAGGCGCTGCAGGTCCGCAGCACCGGTCATCGGCGTGCCGATGACCGGACAACCGCACGCCAGCGCCTGAATCTGCACCAGACTCAGCCCTTCCTGGCGTGAAAGCAGCAACAGGCTGCCAGCACGCTGATACCAGTGGACCAACGCGCTCTGATCCACCGTCCCGATGGCCGAGAACCATGGAGCAATGGGCACGGGTGCATCCCCTCGCCCGCCCACGTGGCAAAGGCGATAGCCCTCGCGCGCGAGCGTGGGCATGATGGCGACGAGCCGATCCACGCCTTTCTGATAGGTCCATCCGCCGACGAACAGCAACAGCTTCGGGTCACGGGACGCAGCTACGGACGGTTTGAACATGGTCAGATCGACGCCGTAAGGGTTGCGAAACACACGTTTCGGCACAAAGCCACGCTGCAGGAAAGATTGCTCCGCATGCAACGAGGGCACGACGATGCAATCGGCCATCACGTAGTTGCTCAGTTCACGCGCCAGATTCGCGGTGGGCACGCTGGACGCTGCAGGATTCAAGGCCTTCACGTCATCGAGAATCTGCTTCTGCATCCCGATATGGACACTGCCACGCTCGATCACGATCTTCGCCCCAAACTTGCGCCGAGCCAGCTGTGGCGCCATGACGTACATGCCCGACATACCGATGAAGACGTCGGATGGGCGCAGTCGCAGTGCAACCAGCCTGTCCATGGCACGATGGAGCAGGTTCTCGGCACGTGCAGCAAAGCGGCCTCGCGCGCAAAGTTGCGCCAGCAACACGAAGGGTGCCAGCACCGGCAGCAAGGCAACATGGCAGCGTGCAGGCAAACCGAAGCGGACGGCACGACGCCGTGACACGTAACTGTAGAACTGCACCTCATGCCCCAGCGCCTGCAGTTCCCGCGCCAGGTCGAGCACGTGGAAGCGGCCGCCGGTGGCGATTGCAATGCGCAAACGCCGCCGCGCCGGGTCCACCGTCTCGTCAACGGCGTTCAACGTGGGTTGCGCCTTGGCCAGGGCCGCCGCGAGCACCTGCTCCAACTGCCTCGCAACACTCGACCAGGCCGTGCGCTCGCACATGGATTGCATCGATCGGGTTGGTGTCACCGCGGCAGCGGCCAGCGACTGGCTCACCGCAAGCTCACTGGCGACCGCCTTGAGCGAGATGTCAAACCGCTGGCAAAGCTGTTCGGTTTCCGGGTTGCTTGCGCCGGACACGATCAAGGGGCGGCCCAACGCCGCCAGCTCGAGCAGTTTGTGGTTGAACACGCCTTCGGGGTGGGTGACATACAGCAACGCGGCCATCTGGCGGCAACGCGCAAGAAAGGCGGCACGCGGGATCTGCGATTCGATCACCAGCCCTTGCGTCAAGCCCATCCGCTCGGCCAGGCAGGCCACCCGCGCCGCGTCGGTGCCGAAGTAGTACAGGCGCGCCATCGGCTGCGACTGCCGCCGCCAGTCGTCGAAGCCGCGCAGCAAGTGGGTGGCTGCCTCATCGTCATAGAGCGAGCCCACCAAGGCGACGTGCGTTGGTTCGAAGGATGCCGGTCCGTCGGGTGGCGGCTCCACGCCGCTGTAGATGACGACAGACCGATCATCGACCCAGGAACCGTTATGGCTGCGCTGGTACTCCGAATTCATGGTGACCGCAGCGGCCCCCCGGTAACGGTGCATCAGCCAGGGCGCCAACTTGCCCGGAATGAAGATGCTGGCCGGGTCCTTGATGTCCATGACCCAGGGAATAGCGGCCTGGCGCGCGTAATCGCGGGCCACCGCCAGCGAATCCAGGTCACCGAATGTCGCGTAGGCCAACTCCGGCTTGAAAAGATCCTGGATGTGTCGGCGGAAAGTGGCTGCGGTCCGCTGCCAGCGCCAGAACCGACCCTCGCGCAACAGCAACCGCGCAGCGGTACGCGCCTTGCGCACGATGACGATCGGCTCTCTGGCCGCGGCATGCGCCGCATCGGTACCGTCATGCAGCGCCAGCACCAACGGCATCGACCAGTCCTGCCGCTGGAGACGCTCGGCAAAGCTGGCGGGCGTATCCGGCTGACCATGCGGGCACGAGCACAGCAACACCACCTGATGCCCGCGCCGAGCGAATTCTTCGGCAAATCGCTGCATGCGCACCGCGCCAACCAAGCCGCTGTCCGGGTGCAGGTAATTGACGAACAGCAAGCGCATCATGCCACCTTGCGTTCCGAGCGAGCACGCGCCAATGGCGCAACGAAATGCTGGTGCCACCATACGATCTGCAACGGCGCCCAGAGCGTCGCGTTGAGCGCGCCCTCGCCGCTTTCAATCCGACGCATCGCCCCGTCAAACCAGCCTGGCAACCAGTCCTGGCTGGATCGGAACAGCTGGCTCGACAAGGTATCGCGCGCGAGTTCCCGAAAGCGCGGCGCCTGGAACCACAACTCCTGTGGCGGGCGAAAGCCCTGCTTGTTCCAGCGGCTGCGGATGCCTTCGGGCAGGATGCCGCGCATCGACTCGCGCAACAGGCGCTTGGTCTGCACCTCGCCCATCAGCAGGGATGGCGGCAGGCGCATCACGAACTCGGCAATGCGATGGTCGCAGAACGGCAGGCGCACCTCGCGCGAATGCGCCATGGAGTTGCGGTCGCCGTAGCGCAGCAGGGTGGTCAGAAAACGCCCGAAACTGTCCTGCACCAAGGCGTTGGCCAGTGGATTGAAGCCAGGCAGATCGGGTAACGCCGTTTCCGCCTGCACCTGCACGGCGACATCGGGCCGCAAGCCGTACAGCAGGCTGGTGCCCATGTCGCGCCGGTTCGCCAACCAGTGGCGCAAGCGGAACGGCAGGCGATCACGCAGCGCGCGCGCCGGCGGCGTCAGTGCTTGCGGGTAGCGCGCGCGGATCTGCGGCAGCTCGCGCGCCAGACGTTGCGTGTCACCCGCTGCACGCAAGGATTGCACGTAAGCGGCGAAATACTGCTCATAGCCGCCCAGGATTTCGTCTGACCCCTGACCGTCCAACAACACCGTGACGCCCTGTTGCCTGGCCAGCCGGAACACCGACCATTGCGCGTACTGGCTGGAACCGCCGACCGGCAGTTCGTTCAACCACATGAACTCGCCCAGATCATCGACGAACCTGTCCGCCGTGGGTTCGACCACGTGGCTTTGCACGCCGGTCGCCTCGATCACCTGCTCGGCGTACTGCCACTCGTCCGCATGGGTGCCCGGAAAGCGCCCGGTGAACGTGTTGTAGGGCGCATCCTGGCCCAGCAACCGCCGCACGATGCAGACAATCGCGCTGGAATCGAGCCCGCCGGACAGGCAACTGCCCACGGCCACGTCGCTGCGCAGGCGCAAGCGCACCGAATCGGTCAGCAGTTCGCGGAACTCGGCGAAGATCTCCGCTTCGGGACGCGCGTCAAATGCCGTCGGCGGCGTGACCTGCCAGTAGCGCCAGATGCGGCGCTCCAGTGTGTGAACATCCACTTCCATGGCTTCGCCGGGCAGCAATTGCTGCACCGACTTGAAGGCCGTCTCGCGGTCGCCATCGAGCCCGGTACTCGGGTTGTAGGCCGCCTTGAGCAAGCGCAACTCATCGATATCCAGCGACAAGCCCGGATGCTGCAACAACGCCTTGTATTCCGAGGCGAAGGCAAAGAAGGAATCGTTGCCCCCGAACAGGAACGGCTTTTCGCCGTAACGGTCACGGGCGCAGAACAGCACCCCGCGCACGCTGTCGTAGAGCGCGAAGGCAAACATGCCGTTGAAACGATCCAGGCACGCCGCGCCCCACTGCTTGTAGGCCTCCAGCAGCACCTCGGTGTCGCAATGCGAGCGGAAGCTGACGCCCAGCGCGGTCAGCTCGGCCGCGACTTCCTTGTAGTTGTAGAGCTCGCCGTTGTAGGTGAGCACGAACTTGCCAGTGGCATCGGACATCGGCTGATGGCCGGCTTCGCTGAGGTCCAGGATCGACAGGCGGCGATGACCGAGCACCAGGCCACGACCATTCTCAAGCCCAGCCGACCATGCCCCGCTGCCGTCGGGGCCGCGATGGCCGATCGGAGCAAGCATGCGCTGGATGAGGTGATTGTCCGTCGGACCGTGGCCAACGAAACCGGCAATGCCACACATCAAAAGATCTTCCAGAATTCAGTCGAGCAAGACGGCGTCAAGGTGACTTGCACGCCAGAGGCGAAGGTGCTGCGATTCATACCGGTCGATACCGAATCATGCGGTGAGCTACCCGAAGAGTGTTGGGCCACGCATGAGCCATGAAATGAGCGAATGCCCACCTGGCTTGCAATCTATCCAGTTGCCATCGCCAATACGAGAATCTGATTCCACCCTCTTCTAGTGCCTCACGTGCCTCTTCCAATGTGCCGGGGTCCCGAACATCAACCGCGGTTTGGTAAAGCTGCCGCGCCAGCCATTCTTTGCGCGGCCACGACGGGTACCGCCCCTCCCCCAGAGCACGCGCAAGCTCACCATGAATAATTTCCGCATTGCGAACTCTGGCGACATCAGCCTCGCCACCCGAGTTCATCGCAGAACCAGGCGTTCTGCGGTACGTTGATGTCGACAGATTGATGTACGCCACTTTTCCATGCGCAGCCAGCCAGGCGAACAACGGCCAATCCCCCACCTTGAAATCGTTCCAGCGCACGGACTGAAAAAACCGCTTCGTGATGTCTGTCCTGAACATGGATGTGCATGTCATGACCATCATTGTCCATTGTGCGAGCGTGGCAAGCGCGTCGTCCTGCACGATGACCTTGCCATCATTCTGCTTGTCGCGCGGACGACATACCCGGTCGCGACCACCCCACGTGATCCGGTGGTTCCACGCCGTGTGAACCAGATGCACAGCAGGATCGGCGCGACACACCTCGACCTGCCTGCGCAGCTTATCCGAGCTGTGCCAGTAGTCATCGCCTTCACAAAGTGCAATGAACTCACCCCGACACGCATCGATTGCGCGTGCAAAATTCGCCATCATTCCGACATTGCACCCCGAGGTGATGATCCGTATCAGTGACGGATGTTCCCGCTGGTAGCGCTTGGCGATATCCACCGTTCGGTCGGGCGAACAGTCCTCGGCAATGATCAGCTCGATGGGGAAATCGGTCTGTTGCAACAGCACCCCCTCGATCGCATCGGAAAGGAACGGCTCATGCCGGTACGCGAGCATGACGACGCTGACCAGCGGCCTTGCCGGCAGTGCCTGCGCGTCACTGATCTCGATGACCTTGTCGTCGAGCCGTGGTTCTGATCGATTGCTCGTACTCATGGTTCACACTGTCCGCTGGCGATTCTGAAGCAAGTCAACGGCCTCCTGCAGGGCCCTCAATCTCAGCAACGGCACAACGATCAGCATGAAGCCAATGCCCGCCGCCACTTGCGTCACCAGCACCACGGGTGGTGCGGCACGCCAAAACACCTCGATCGCATGAACAGAAATCGCCATGGCCGCCGAAACAATGATGACAGGCCAGATGTCCGCAACCTGCTCAAGTGCCGAGTAACCCAGATATCGACCGGTGTACCAGGCATTGATCCAGAACGCGGCCATACTGAATACCACCATGCTCCATGCGACACCCATGACACCGAATTGCGCGCCCGCGAACAGCAAGGCGATGCCGAGAACCTTCTTGATTACTTCAAGTCGAAAAAACAAATGGGAATGACCCTGGGCTGTCAACACGTTGAGATTGATTACATGCAGCGGCCACAGAACTCCGGAAAGGCAGAGCACTTGAAGGACCGGCGCGGCCGGAGACCAGCGCACGCCGAACAGCGTGACGACCAAAGGCTGCGCAATGGCAGCCAGTCCGAGCATGACCGGGGCATTGATCAAGAGCATTCCACGAACCGACACCTGAACGCCCCGCCGGAGTCTGGCCTTGTCCGCGTTCGCCGACGAGAATATGGGAAACGCCACCCGTGACAGGATTCCACTCAGCAAACCAGCCGGCATTTGCTGCGTGCTACTTGCGCGATTGTAGAAGCCAAGCTCAAGAACGCCAAACAGCTTGCCGATCAGTACCGTGTAGAATCGCGTGAAGCTGGTATCGAGAAGAGCGGAGGCCAGCAGGTAGCCGCCGAACCCGAAGAGGCTGCGCGCGGATTGCATGCTGAACACCAGCGCGGGTCTCCAAGGGTGCAGAATCCAGAGCAGCAACGTGGTGCAGGCAGCGCTGGCAAGCTGTTGCCACGCCAGCGCCCACACACCGTAGCCGCGGGCGGCAAGCACGATGGCCAGGGCACCGGAAACGATGGTTGCAACCACCCCGATCTTCATCTGGGTGCGAAAGTCAAGTTCGCGCGTGAGCAGTGTCGCCTGGATTGCTCCCAACGAGCCAACGAAGAGAGCGAGTGCCAACACCCATGTCAACGGCACAAGCACGGGTTGTTCGAACCACCGTGCAACCCACGGAGCCGACACAGCCAGCATCAAGGCCGCAAGAGCCCCAATGACAATATTGAACCAGAACACTGTCGACTCGTCGGCACGGCTCACCGACTGCTTCTGGATCAGAGCAGAGGACAAGCCGCTGTCGATGAAGACGCCGGCGATGCCTGTAAACAAGTACAGTAGTGCGATCACACCAAACTGTTCCGGTGCGATCAGCCGTGCCAGGACGATGGAGACGACGAAACCCAGACCCTGGCGAAGGAACATGTCCAGCCCGCTCCAGAGCGTGGCTTTCAGGGCGCGTTCCTTGAGCATGGTCAGCGCTTGCGGATGGCGGGGACGCCAGCCATCAACGCGCCCGGATCGACCGAACGAGTGACGCAGGCGCCAGCCGCGATGACGGCGCCATCGCCAATGACCAATGGCTCGGCGGCGCTACCATTGATGATGCTGGCACCCGTGCCAATGAACACATCACGTCCGACATGGACGTGACCCGAAATGTGCACGCCGGGCGAAAGCGTCGAGAAATCGCCGATGGCCACGTCATGACTGATCGTGCAGCCAATGTTGACATGAACGTGCTCGCCGATGGAAACATTGGTGGTGAGAATGCTGCCGGCGCAAATGACTGCACCACCCGCGACCCGTGTTCGGGCTGACATTTCTACACGTGGGTGGATGAGGGCGGTTGGCAGCAGGCCCAAGGCGTCACACTTCGCTGCCGCGCGGCGGCGCGCTGCACCTTGACCCAGCGCGACAATGAACCGTGAATCTGTCGAAGGCTCTGCTGACGACAGCGGGCGCACGGAAATGTCGTCAACTTTCCTGTTCCCCACGAATGCATCGTCTACAACGAAGCAGAGTGCGACTTTGCTACCCCAGATCTGAGACGTGAGCCACGCAAGCTCGCGACCGTGACCACCTGCACCGAATATATACAACAGCTTGAATCCAGGCTCCATTCCAACAAGGAGGTTGCATGCAACCGATTCCCGCATCGACCCGTTCTCAGAATGGATATTCATGAATACTTCTCTTGCACTCATGGGCGCGTACGCGCCAGTGTGCGGATGACATCACCAATGATCATTGGGGCGCCCGCCGGTAGTGTCGTACCAGAAGGTAATACAACGACGCGCTCGGATACCTGCTCGGTGTTTGGCAGGAGCAAGCCCACATTAGGAAAAATCTGACGATACGGCTTCATCCGATGGCAGCCGGGCCAGAAATACTTCCGCGCCAGGATGTTCTCGGCATGCAGCGCTGCCACGATGGCATCGCGTGAAAGCGATCCGGCAGGGTCGACTTCGAGGACGGCGTATTGGAAATTGTTCCGTTCACGGGGATCGAAATTGATCAGGCGAACGCCGGGAATACCTGCAAGTGCTGCCGCGTAGTGATCAAGATTCCTTCGGTTGGCCGCGATCACCGTGTCGATGTAATCCAGATTGGCCAGCCCCATCGCCGCGCAGGGTTCGATCATCTTGCCATTGGTGCCGGGATGGATGACGTTGTCCAACCCTGCGAAGCCGAAGTTGCGCATCAGGCGCATCGTCTCGGCAAGCTCATCATCATTGGTGACGGTGGCGCCGCCCTCGAAGGTGTTGAAGAACTTGGTGGCGTGGAAGCTCAAGGTTTCCACCCGACCGAAATTGCCGATCATGCGGCCATCGAGCGAACAGCCGAAGGCATGCGCGGCATCGAACATGAGTTGCAGCCCGTGCTCGTCGGCAATGGCTTGCAACTCGGCGACTGGCGCACCGCGACCCCACAGATGCACCCCGATGATGCCGCTGGTGCGCGGCGTGATCATGCGGCGCACCGAGTCGGGATCGAGGTTGTGGGTGCCTGGGTCGATATCCGCGAACACCGGCGTGATGCCTTGCCAATGCAAGGCATGCGCAGTGGCGATGAAGGTCCACGATGGAAGGATGACTTCACCTGTCAGGCCAAGCGCGCGAATGGCGATTTCCAACGCGATGGTGCCGTTGCACATCGCCACGCAGTGCTTGACGCCAAGATAAGCCGCAACACGCTCCTCGAACTCGCGGACAAAGGGCCCGTCGTTGCTGAACCAACGGCGCTCGAACATGTCCGCCATCAGCTTCTTGAACATCTCGTGGTTGCCGATGTTCGGTCGGCCCACGTGCAGTGGCGCTGGGAATGCAGGGCGTGCACCGTTGATGGCGAGATCGGCTACGCTGCGAATGCGCTTGGCCTCAGGTACGGCCACATCCTGTAAAACGCTGGTGTTCACAAGCTTGACCCTTGCCAGTTGGTGGTGCAATTGCGCAAAGCGGTACTCCGCCACGGCATTGACTCTGCGCGCCTGGATGCCGCGTTCCTGATCTCCAGACGCCGAATGTCGGAACTTTGGGCAACACCACGACAAAGTTGCGGTGGGCCATCGCTAGGAGCGCAGGACACCGACGACCTCGGCTGCGCGATGCTCATAGGTATGGTGGTCGAGCACGCACCGATGCGCATGCTCGGCAACCCGTTGCCGGTCGGCAATGCCGGAAAGATGCAGGCGGCACTTCCGCACACACTCATCGACGCTGCCAAAGTAGTCTGCTGCTTCGCCTTCAGGGAACAGTCGCGATGCCGTGCCACTACGAGTGGATAGCAGGAATCCACCCATGCCAGGCACCTCGAAATGCCGCATGATGACGCCGTCAGGTTCACCATCAACCACGTGTTGGGTGCGAAGTATATTGAGGCACACTGCGGCTTCGCGCGTAGCCTGGGCGGCTTCGCCCGAGGACAGCGCCCGCCCCTGCCAGCAGGCGCGGGCGCGACCGTTGCGTCGGGTTCGACTGCCCCAGTAGCCGGGACCGTAGATTTCCAGCGGGACGTGTTCGGCGATCTGGTCGAGAAACGCCTCGCGCTCGCGATCCCAGCCGCCGACGAAGACCACGTTGCGTCTACTGCCTTGCGGGATATCGCCGCGATAAGGGAAGGCTTCGGCATCCCAGCCGAACGCCAGGAAGTGCGCATTGACGCCTTCGCGCCGCAACTTGGCAACCAGGCGCTCGCTCCAGATCAGGTAGACATCCGCCTCGCGCGCTGCGAGCAAGGTTTCCGGGCGGTTGTTGTAATGCGGCGGAAAGGGATTGTCGGCGTGGAAGATTGCCACCCGCCGGCCCTGGTCACGCAAGGCACGCACCGTTTCCGGCATCAGCCATTCGCCGTTGTGCACGAAGACCCACGGCGCGTCACAGCGTGTGGCGGCGGCGACAAGATCATTGTTGAACTGTGTCGACCACGCGCGGCGTGCCGCAAGATTGTGGACGGCAAGCCGGTACAGCACGCGATTGCGCCCGGGCCAGGCGAGCGCGCTGCGCTGCGCCCTGACATCGAAGCGATGGATCGGGTGGCCAAGCTGGCCAAACGCACGTTCATACGAAGCGCCCAGCGTACCTGGCAGGAACTCACCCACCAACAGGATGGCTTCCGTGCTCATGCCGCTTGCGCCGCGCCGACAACTGCGGCACGGACACCCCGATGGCACTTCGCATAACTCCAACCGCCAATGATGTCCACACTCTTGCGCCCCATGGCTTCGCGTGCCTTGGCATCCGCGAGCAGGTCGCGAAGGGCGACGGCGAGGGAATCCACATCGCCGGCTCGCATGTGGCGCCCGTTGACGCCGTCGTGCACGAGGTCCGGCACGCAACCGACCTCGTCTGCAACGACCACCGGCAAGCCTGCGCACATGACTTCGTTGACGATCAGGCCCCAGGGCTCGTTTTCGGAAGGCAGCACGAACACGTCGGACGCGGCATACACCCGTGGCAGCTCGGCCTGATTGACGAAGCCCCCGAAGACCACATTCTCGAGGCCGAGCGCGGCGACGCGCGCGCGCAGCTCGGCCTCCATTTCGCCCGTGCCCACCAGCAGCAGCGACACCCGAACGCCTTCCCGCTGCAGGCGCGCCACGGCTTCCACCACGTCATCGGGGTGCTTGCGCGGCATGAACTTCGATGCATAAAGGACCACCGGCAGGTCGTCGCGCAAACCGAAGCGGGCGCGTATCTCGCGCCGCTCATCGGCTGTCAGCCGTGCCGCGGCGATGAAACGATCATTGTCCACCGTGTAGGGCACATCGAAGATCTTCGAATCAGGCACGCCAAGCGACCGATAGTAGTCGCGATTGGCCGATCCGATCGCCAGGCAGCCCGCCACGTGGCGGTAGGCCAGGCGCAGGATGCCGTCGCGCAGGCGCTGGCGCCAGCCGGAACGTTGCAGGCCAAGATGGGTTTCCGAACGCACGAACACCGGCAGCCCACGACTCTTCGCGGCCAGGAAGGCCAGCACGAATGCGGCGTATGCGTAGCCGTGCAGCCATACCGCGTCGTAACGGCCGCTGCGGATCTCACGCCACACCTCGGGGCAGATGAGCGACCAGAAGCCGGTGATGGAGCGCTGCTTTGCCCTTTCGCCCAGAAAAACATGGCGATATCCCGACAACAGATCCACATCCCACTTGACCTGCTGCCTGAAGCCGGGATCGACGGCGCCGCGCAGGCTGAAGTCACTGCAGTACAGCGCGGTGATCTCGAGTTCGGGGTCGCGGTTCAGGTAGGCATAAAGCGGCGCGAAATACTGGATCGGATGCGAATTGACCACCGCGATGCGAAAGGGTTGCCTGGCTGTCATGCGGTTTCCGTCATCAGGCTTTCGAAGTAGGCGATGGTCTTCCCCAGCCCCGCATCGAGCTGCGTGGTCGGTGCCCAACCGAGCTTTGCCTGCGCCAGGCTGATGTCGGGCTTGCGCTTCATGGGGTCATCTGCGGGCAGTGGCTCGAACACCAACTTCGAGGCGGAACCGGTCATGTCGATGACCTTCTCGGCCAGCTGGCGGATGGTGAACTCCCCGGGATTGCCCAGGTTGACCGGCCCCGGAAAACCCTTCTCGGTGTCCATCAGCTTCAGGAACCCGTCCACCAGATCGTCCACGTAGCAGAACGATCGCGTCTGCTGGCCTTCGCCGTAGATGGTGATGGGCTTGCCCTGCAGCGCCTGCACGATGAAGTTGGACACCACGCGCCCGTCGTTGGGGTGCATGCGCGGCCCGTAGGTGTTGAAGATGCGCGCCACCTTGATGTCGAGCTGGTGCTGGCGGTGATAGTCGAAGAACAGGGTTTCCGCGCAGCGCTTGCCCTCGTCGTAGCACGAGCGCGGGCCCACCGGGTTCACGTTGCCCCAGTAGGCTTCCGTTTGCGGATGGACGGACGGGTCGCCATACACCTCGCTGGTCGATGCCTGGAAGATGCGGCAGCGCAGGCGCTTGGCCAAGCCCAGCATGTTGATGGCGCCGTGCACCGAGGTCTTGGTGGTCTGCACGGGATCGTGCTGGTAATGGATCGGCGAGGCCGGGCACGCCAGGTTGTAGATCTCGTCCACCTCCAGATAGAGGGGGAAAGTGACATCGTGGCGGATGAACTCGAAGCGCGCGTTGTCGTGCAGGTGGTCGATGTTGCGCTTGGTGCCGGTGAACAGGTTGTCCACGCAGACGACTTCGTCACCGCGGTCGAGCAGGCGGTCGATGAGGTGCGAGCCGAGGAAGCCTGCGCCGCCGGTGACCAGCACGCGCTTGCGTGATCCGTAGTTTCTCATTGCATTCCTGGGATGTGACCGGGTGACGACTTTGCTGTGGCGGAAGTCACTGAATCCCGGCGTACGTCGGGATGACGGGGCGGGGTTGTTGCGCGGAGGGCATCGGGGCTGAAGCCGCTCCCACGGGGTTTGGCTATGACTTTGCTCGCATGATCGAACCGGGTCGTCGGCGCGTCCACGCGCGTTTGGACCGCGTTACGGAGCATGGGCAAACTCCGGGGCGCTGGCGACGGGGGCGACCGGGGTGAGCCAGGCGACCAGGTCGGTGACGATGCGATCGGCGGCGTGGCCGTCCCACAGTTGCGGGCGGCGGCCGGCCTTCCCTTCCCCGCCGAGCACCTGCGCCACGGCAGCGCGGATGGCGCGCGGGTCGGTGCCGACGAGGGTGTTGGTGCCCTGGGTGAGGGTGATCGGGCGTTCGGTGTTCTCGCGCAGGGTGACGCAAGGCACGCCGAGCGCGGTGGTTTCTTCCTGCATGCCGCCGGAGTCGGTGAGGACGACGGCGGCATCGGTCATCAGGCCGAGCATCTCGAAATAGCCAATGGGCGGCAGGGCAAGGACGCGCGGGTTGTCGAGGAAGGCGCCAAGGCCGGTGGCGGCGATCTTCGCCCGGGTGCGCGGGTGTACCGGAAAGAGGATGGGCAGGTCGTCGCTGATGTCTTCGAGCGTGTGCAGGAGGCGGCGCAGGGTGACCGGATCGTCCACATTCGAGGGGCGATGCAGGGTGAGGACGGCGTAGCCGGTGGGGGATTGGAGGAAGGTGGCCGAATCCTTGGGGGCCGTGGCTTCCGATGTAGCGGAAGGCACTGGGTCCCGACGTTCGCCGGGACGACGAGGTGTAGGGGGTTCGCCCGAATGGACAGCATCGCGGCCGAAGCCGCTCCCACGGGGGTCTGCTATGGAGTGCGCAAGCGCTGTGGGAGGGACTTCAGTCCCGATGCTCGGCCCTGCCGTGCGGGCGGCATCGCGGCTGAAGCCGCTCCCACAGGGTGCGGCGGCTTCGATGGTGGTGCGGGCGGGTACGGCTTGCGCGCGGCTGGCGAGGAGGGTGTCGATCATGACGTTGCCGGCGAAGACCACCTTGTCGGCGCTGATGCCTTCAGCGACAAGGTTGTCGAGGGCATCAGCTTCGGTCGTGTAAAGGCGGTCGGATAGCTGGTCGGTCAGGATGCGGTTGATTTCCTCGGGCATGCTGCGATCGCGCGAGCGCAGGCCGGCTTCCACGTGGACGATCTTCACGCCCTTCTTCGCTGCCACCAGGGCACAGGCGATGGTGGAATTGACGTCGCCCACG
>JACDJC010001160.1_pt1 | contig 24467 bp, 20 predicted proteins | sample 7454191 | NCBI WGS metagenome assembly JACDJC01 (sample SAMN14253291, study PRJNA609438) | sludge metagenome | isolation source: sludge after 25d culture with pyrite and EDTA | collected 2018-12-20 | reverse complement strand
GGGGCACAGGGGAAGAATGGAGCTTCAAATAAAAACCTCGGGGCTTTCCTGTCACGCGAGCGCACCCGAACGGGGAGTCAATGCTATCTACAAGATGGGCCGTATCATACAGGAGATAGAGAGGCTCAATGAGAGGATAAAAGATGACGCTTTCCTAGGGAAGGGGACGATAGCCGTTACTCAGATATTCTTCAAATCTCCCTCCCAAAACGCAGTAGCCGACGAATGCACCATCCAGCTAGACAGGAGGTTGACGGCGGGAGAGACAAAAGAGACGGTAGTAAAAGAACTGGAAGAGGCCATTCAAATGGCCGGAGAAGAGGCAGAAATCGTCGAGCTCTTCTATGAAAGGCCTTCCTATACGGGAACTGTGTATCCCGTCGAGAAGTACTTCCCAACATGGGTAATGGACGAGAAAAGTGAGATTGTCAAGAAGACTGTTGGCGCTTACAGAGAGGTATTCGGTGAAGAACCCTTCGTAGATAAATGGACATTCTCGACAAATGGAATAGCAACAGCAGGTGTCTTTTCGATACCGACGATCGGATTCGGGCCCGCTAACGAGATCTACGCGCACAGTCCCGATGATCAGTGCCCCGTCGACCATCTGGTAAAGGCTGCGGCTATGTACGCTCTTCTTCCTTTAAGGCTTTCACAATAGATTAGGAGGTAATAGGATGAGTAGCATTTTGAGAGGCAGAGACTTCATCACCACACAGGACTTTGACAGAACGGAGATTGATCTGATGCTCGATCTATCTTCCGATCTGAAAAGGAGATTTGCAACGAGCGAACCGACCCCTTTGCTTCCTTATCAAACGGTGTTCTTGATGTTCTTCGATCAATCAACTAGAACACGCAACTCGATGGAAGCGGGAATAACACAGCTGGGCGGACACGCTCACTATCTGGATCCTTCGACGATGCAGACTGCGCACGGAGAGGTTCCTAGAGATACCGCGATGATTCTTTCGAGATACGGCCACGCAATCGCTGTAAGGCACTGCAAGTTCAAGGCGGGAAATCCTTATCTGAGATCTCTTGCCGAACACGCGGATGTCCCAATTCTGAATCTGCAGGATGATGTCTATCATCCTATGCAGGTTATGGCCGATATGATGACGATTAGAGAGAGATTTGGAACGAATCTCAACGGCCTGAAGGTCGCGATAACATGGGCTTATGCCGAAAGCCATCTCAAGCCTCTTTCCGTTCCACAGTCCCAGATTCTTCTCTTCACGAGATACGGTATGGACGTTAAGCTGGCCTATCCGAAGGGCTTCGATTTGATGCCCGACATAGTTGATCAGGCAAAGCAAAACGCCGAGAACAGCGGGGCCAAGTTCGATATACTTCACGACATGGATGAGGCATTCAAAGATGCAGATATTGTGATTCCGAAGTCATGGGGTGGCTTCTACGTCTCAGAAGATCCTCAGGAAATCATGGAAGAAGTGAGAAAGAATAAAGACTGGATTTGCACCCCTGAGAGAATGAAGCTTGCAAACAGGAGAGCGGTCTACATGCATGCTCTTCCCGCGGATAGGGGCAGAGAGGTCGTCGACGAGGTAATAGACGGTCCTCAGTCAATCGTTATAGACGAGGCGGAGAACAGACTTCACACAGCTAAGGCTATAATGGCGCTTACTATGGGCGGAAGACCGTGAGTTTCGACCTCGCCCTGGAAAACGGTACGATTTGCGCAGGAAACAGTGTCTTTCCTGCCAATCTCTATGTTTCAGGCGAGGAAATCGCGGCGATATCTGCAACCCGGAGCAGTTTCCCGGCACGCGAGATCCTTGACTGCTCCGGATTGTTTCTCTTGCCGGGATTCATCGATCCTCACGTACACCTTTCGTTGAATCTGGGAAGATATACGTCCGTTGACGACTTCGATTCGGGATCTGCTCTTGCAATCAGCGGGGGAGTAACCACGCTGATTGATTTTCTCGATCCCGTTTCCAGTCTTTTAGACTTTGAGAAAGCAAAGAAGAGTCGAATGCAGACGGCAGCAGACAGCAGGATAGATTACGCTTTCCACGTAACGCTTGCAGGAAGTCCTGGATTTTCCGCCGAAGAGATAGCCAGAGCTGCAATAGCCGAGAAGATGCCTTCTATAAAAATCTTCACGACATATAGTTCTTCCGATCGCAGAACAAGCGACGGAATGATCCTCAACCTGCTCTCGCTCTCAAGTAAGCTTGGGTTCGTTCTGCTGGCCCATGCGGAAAACGATGAAATGATAACTGAGACCGTTTCCGGTTTCGTAAGTCCTACTTTCAAAGATCTCTCGGATCTGAGACCGACTATTAGCGAGATGACCGAAGTAGTCAAGCTCGCCTTGATGTCTATGGACAAACAGGGCCAGCTGTACATCGTACATCTTTCCAGCGGCGAAACCGCAAAGACTCTCGGCTTGATCAATGTCAACTGGAAAGACTCTACAAGACTTGAAACCTGTCCTCAGTACCTACTGCTGGACAATAGCCCGCTACTCGGCGAGCAAGGTTATCTTAATACTTACTGCCCACCTCCAAGGAGCGCACAGGAGCGACTGCTTCTTGTCTCTTCGTTGAGAGAGGGGGAGATCTCATCGATGGGCACGGATCACTGTCCATTCCTTAGGCAAGAGAAACTCGAGAATCGAGATGACTATTTGTCGATGCCGAACGGCTCTGGATCGCTAGGCCTATCCTTTTCCACCGCAAACACTTTGCTTGAAGGCGACCTCACAAGAGTCTCTTCTCTGCTTTCAACAAACGCGGCCAAGACATTCGGATTGTTTCCAAAGAGAGGGCTGCTGGCTCCCGGATCTATCGCAGATATCACCGTTGTCGATAAGGATGCAGAGATTACCGTCTCAAGATCGCCTTTCACAAGATCCGACCACTCTCTTTTCGATGGCATGAAGCTAAAGGGAAGGGTGGAAGCGGTAGTTCAAAGAGGCAGAGTCGCCTACAAAGACGGTGAAGTTCTGCTTCCCAGGGCTTCGGGACGCTTCATCGAACGCGAATCAATTCGTTGGGAGGATGCTTCATGCAAATAAATGGAGTTTCTATTTTCACAAATGATGGAGAATTCATAGAAAAGGGATACGTGAGGGTAGAGAACGGGGAGATTGTGAAGGTCTCTTCAGGCGAAAGCAGCTATGATGGCGAGAATCTGCACTTAGACGGAAAGCTCTTGATGCCTTCGCTGGTAAATGCCCATACGCATATTTACTCAACTTTCTCTCGCGGATTGGGGGTCTCTCCCTTCAATCCATCCTCGTTCACAAAACTGCTGGAAGAGTTGTGGTGGAGACTGGATAAAGCCCTTACTCTTGAAGATCTTGAGATCTCGGCTTATGTTGCTTCAATCGAGTCACTTAAGGCAGGCGTTACATCTCTCTTCGACCACAACTCTTCGCCAAACGCGATAGATGGTTCTCTGAAGAGAATCGCCGCTTCCGTCAACGATGTCGGTTTGAGGTACTGTGGAGCTTATGAGGTCTCGGACAGAGACGGATTGGAAAAACGCGACAGGGGAATAAGAGAGAATCTCGAGTTCAGCAGGGAGTCGACGCAGTACAAGAAAGGGGTTTTCGGTTTCCACGCTTCCTTCACTCTCTCAAAAGAGACACTGTCGCTGGCTTCAAAAGAGATAGCTGGTAAGCTTCCCATACACGTTCATGTTGCAGAGGGCCCCGAGGACCAGGAGCACACGATTGGCGTATATGACCAGAGAGTACTGGAGCGCTTCCATAGAGCCGGGCTCATGACAGAGAACTCAATCTACGCCCACTGCATTCACACTACACCATCTGAGAGGGGCCTGATAAAGAACACAAAGGGCTACATCGTGGTAAATTGCCAGTCGAATATCAACAATGGTGTTGGATTTCCTGAATGGAAACGCTTTAGAGAAGAGGGAGCTGCAGTGCTGGTAGGAAACGATGGTTACGGATTCAATCTCAGCAACGATGTAAGGTTCATGATTCTCGGTCCTCACTACATCCAGCGCGATCCGAAAGCCAGCTATTCAGGAGATCTAAACCCTTCTCTCTTTGGAGCGAACTACGAACTTGCAACCAGAACGTTTGGAGCAAACATTGGAACGATTCGCGAGGGAAGCTCCGCAGATCTGATCGTACTCAACTACCGAAGTCCGACCGAAATCACGGCAGAGAATTTCGTGGATCATTTCTTCTTTGGAATCTGCGACAACATTTCGGTAAGCGATGTGTTCGTCGGTGGCGAGAGGGTCCTAGCGCAAGGAGTACCGACAAAAGTCGACGAAGAGATTATTTATAGAGAGGCAAGAAGGTTGTACAAAGCATTTGAGAAGAGATTCTAGGAGGTGCTTTCGTGAATCTTTCGACAGAAGTGGCGGGTATTTCCCTTAAGAATCCATTGATGCCTGCCTCCGGTCCTCTTACAGGGGATCATAGGAAGATGCTCGCACTGGAAGCCATGGGAGTCGGAGCTATGGTTACGAAGACGATATCTACAGTAGCAGCTAAGGTCCCGAGACCTTGCATAGTAGCGGATAAGGACTTCGTAATCAATACTGAGCTTTGGAGCGAGTTCCCTCCTGACATGTGGTTTGAGGAGTTTCTACCGCAATACAAGAAATCATCAAGTCTTCCTCTGATAGTCAGTCTAGGTTACTCACCTGAAGATCTTCGAAAGCTGGTCCCGTTATTCTCAAGGTTTGCAGATGCTTTCGAGCTGTCTACTCATTACGTCGCCGATGACCCTTCGCTTATGAAGGAGTTGGTCTCTGCCGTTAAGGAAGGCACGGACAAGCCGGTCTTTCTGAAGTTCGACCCATCTGTGCCTGATCCGGCTGAAATGGCAAAGGCCGTCCAGGACTCCGGTGGCGACGGAATCGTTGCAATAAACTCGCTTGGACCGGTCTATCCGCTGGACAGGAGGGTGAATCGTTCGTTTTTGGGAAGCAGTGATGGGTTTGGCTGGATAAGCGGTCCCGTAATCAAGAAGCTTTCCCTCTCATCAGTAAGGAGAATACGCGAGGGCTGTTCTCTGCCGATTATAGGTGTCGGTGGCATTCAAAGCGCAGATGATGTAATTGACTTTCTCTCTTGCGGCGCATCCGCGGTGCAGATGCTTTCTGGAGCTCTGATAAAAGGCAAAGACCTCTTCAAAAGGATAGTAGACACTCTTCCGTTGGCTCTCGAGAAGAGAGGGTTCGATAGTGTAATAGATGCGATCGACTCTGCTGAAATACAGAAAGAGTCCTTTGAGGTGAGAAATCCGCTTATCGATCACGAGAAATGTACCAGATGTGGATTGTGTGTTGCGGTTTGCCCTTACTTTGCACTGAGGTTGGATGACAAAGTGGAAGTGGATCCGTCTGAGTGTTTCGGTTGCGGGCTTTGCGAATCTCGCTGTCCCGTTAGCGCCATCGGGGGTGTACTGGTTTGAGCAAATATCTTCTGAAGTGCATCACTTGTGGTAAGGAATTCGCAAAAGACGAAGTAGACTACTACTGCCCCGATTGCGGTGATCGTAAGGGGACCCTCGAAGTCGTTTACGATTTTGCGCTTGTGAGGAAGGAATTTGAGTTCAGTTTGACTTCTCTTCAAAAGAGGGGAATCTGGGCCTTTGACTTCCTTCTGCCGTTTGAAGGGAAAATCGATTTCCCTGAGCTGCTTGTTGGCAATACACCGCTCTACAAGAGTCCTTCTCTTTCGAGGAAATACGGAATTCGGGAAGTCTTGATAAAAGACGACGGAAGAAACCCGACAGCATCTTTCAAAGACAGGGCAAGCGCCATTGCTGTAGCAAAGGCAATGGAAAAGGGGTTCGACACCATCTTCTGTGCCTCGACGGGAAATGCAGCCAGTTCTCTATCGGGACTTTCGGCCGTATCTGGCTTGAAGAGCGTTATCTTCGTGCCTTCAACCGCCCCTGTGGCGAAAATCACACAACTGCAGGTGTATGGTTCAAAGATTCTTGCGATAGAAGCAAGTTATGACAGAGTATTCGATCTCTCTATGGAGATAGGGATGTCTATGGGTTGGTATTGCAGAAACAGCGCGATCAATCCCTATCTACTGGAAGGGAAGAAAACCTGCGCGTTGGAACTCGCTTTCGAGATGGAGGACGATCTCCCTGATTTCCTATTCGTTTCTGCCGGCGACGGGACTGTTCTCTCAAGTTTCTACAAGGGCTTTGAGGATATGAAGGAGTTGGGTCTTATCGAGAAAGCTCCGAAGATAGCCGGAATCCAGGCCGAAGGCTCTGCTGCGATCAAGAAGACCTATGAAGCGGGCTTCCCTTTCGAACCGATCGATCTTGAAGCAACCACAGTAGCCGACAGCATATGTGTTGGAAAACCAAGAGACGTCATAAAGGCCTGTCACTACACAGAAGCGCATGACGGTCTCCTTCTCTCGGTTTCGGACAACGAAATCCTTGAGAGTATAATAGAACTTGCGAGGGAAACCGGAGTGTTCGCCGAACCGGCCGGTGCAACTGCATTTGCGGGCTTCAAGAAGGCTAGGAAGCTTGGACTCGTAGGTGAAAAGGACCGAGTAGTGATAGTTGTCACCGGCAACGGACTTAAGGACCTCAAGAACGTTTCTGCGGTTCTTCCCGAAGTACGGATTCTGCCGCCGGATAGAGATGCAATCGAGGAGGCACTGAAATGAAGATCAGCTTCATTCTAAACAATGAGAAGCATACACAGGAAGTAAGAGAAGATATGCGATTACTCGATTTTCTGCGTGATGAAATGGGGCTTACCGGAACAAAGGAAGGCTGCGGTGAGGGAGAGTGTGGAGCATGCACGGTCATTATTGATGGCAAAGCAGTCAACTCCTGCCTGGTTCTTGTTCCCGAAATCGACGGTTCTGAAGTGGTTACAATCGAAGGTCTTTCCAGGAGCGGCGAACTCGACCCGATTCAGCAGACTTTCATTGATGAGGGGGCGGTCCAATGTGGATTCTGTACGCCGGGGATGATAATGTCGGCGAAAGCCCTTCTGGACAGAAATTCAGCCCCAAGTGATGAAGAGATTATGGAAGCCATAGAGGGAAATCTCTGCAGATGCACTGGTTACTACAAAATTATCCAAGCAATCCGCAAAGCGACAGAGAGCCTCGCTAAGACAGATGAAAAGTGATTCCATAGTACTGCTACTTCTGGCTGCGGGAGAGTCGAGACGCTTTGGCAGTGAGAAGCTTCTTGCGGACTTCGCAGGCAAGCCGATTCTGCAGTGGTCGCTGGACAGTTTTGGAACCATCGACGCAATGGGCAAGATTCTTGTGGTCAATCCTGATTTTGAACCGGAGATGTTTGAGATCGGATCGTTCCAGACGGTGATAAACGAGAACTACAAAGATGGGATTTCAACCAGCATCGTCAGGGGACTCAGAGAGTGCCCCGACAGCTGCGAAGGAATCGTTCTGGCCCTTGCAGACATGCCATTGATTACCAAAGAGGATGTGGAACGCCTGGTAGGTTCGGTAACCACTGAAGACGAGATGGTCTCCTACGTCTTTGAGGGAAAGAAAGGCTTTCCGACATATATTTCTAGAAAGGTCTTTTCCCGACTATCCAGAATAACCGGCGATAGAGGTGCCTATCAACTGGTGAAAAGCGGGCTCGCCAAGATGCGCGAGATCGAAGGCCGAAGTCACAATGTCTTCGATATTGATATTCCGGAGAGTATGAATTGTACAGACCATGGTTTAGGTATTACGGATAGCAATGGAGGATTCCGGAGGTGAAAGAGATGTCATTCAGTGTCCTTATGCCGACAAGTGAAGAGGAACTCATGTCGATTCTCTCCAGAAGCGACTGCAATATTCTCGCAGGCGGAACCGACCTACTTGTAAAAATCAGGTTGAAACGCATAGCGCCAAAAAATGTCGTGAGCCTGAGACATTTGAGGAGTTTCGGCAAGATAGAAGATCTCGGCGACTCAATAAGGGTCGGATGCAAAGTAACGATGTCCGAGCTTTTGAGCAACGAGACAATTGGAGAAGATAGCAAAATATTGAAGATGGCTTTGAGAGAAGTAGGCAGCCCACAGATCCGAAACAGAGCAACTCTCGTAGGGAACGTTGTCAATGCATCTCCTGCAGGCGATTCAATCGTTGCTCTCTTGCTCTCAAACGCGACTTTGCAGATTGTGGGCCAGTACGGGGAGAGAATTCAGAGTCTAGCCGACTTCATCAAAGGTCCAGGAGTGACATCTCTTTCAAAAGGCGAGTTTGTAAGATCCATAACTTTCGAGAAAACCGGGGGGTTCTTTCCTCAGTTCTACAAAGTTGGTCAGCGAAGTTCTATGGCCATAGCAATAGCTTCGGTAGGCTCCTTGATATCTGAATCGGAAATCAGACTCGCATTCGGCTCGGTAGCTCCCGTTGTAGTTGTTCCGAAAGAGGCGTGCGAATATTATTCGAGTGAAAGGAGCTCGTTCGATGAATCGAAATTCGTCGAACTGGCCATGAAGCGCGTCTCTCCCATAGATGATGTTCGAGCAAGTCAGTGGTACAGAACTACCGTTATCAGAAATCTAGTTTTCAGAACCCTAAAAGTCTGGAGAAAGAGGGGATATAATGCTGTCTAACGTGAATGAGTACTTCAGACCGGAAACCGTCGAGGAGGCATTTGAACTCATGCAACGCGACAGAGATCATTCGATATTCCTTTCCGGAGGTACGATTGTAGCTCTTATGGAGTCTTCAAGAATCGAGAAGATCATCGATCTGAAATCTCTAAGGCTTGACACGGTATCGATCACCGAAGATGAAATAGTAGTCGGCGCCTCAACGACAGTCGAGTCTTTCAGAAAGGACCCACTGATAAGAAGGGAATTCGGAGATTTCTTTTACGACGCCTTCTCTTTAGTAGGCTCATGGCAGATTAGAAATATGGCGACTATCGGCGGCTCAATCGCCCCAAAACTTGGATGGTCGGACGTAAGCACCTGTCTTCTCGCTGCCGGCTCAAGTCTCATGATCTACGGGGTCGATGGTTACCAGCGAATGCTGATCTCTGATTACTTCTCGCTACCGGCAGGTGAAAAACCTCTGATCACTCACGCGATTCTTAAGAAAGACGGCTGGTTCACGGCCTTCGAGAAATTCTCGAAGACTACTTTCGATATTGCGACGGTCAATGTAGGCCTTTCGATCAGACCGGAGCACGGGAGAATAAGAGCGGCCAGAGTTGTTTGCGGATCTAGACCGCAGTATCCGGCAAGGTTTGAAAGTGTCGAAGCGGCAATGGTGGATCTAGAGATAAACGATGTGATGCCTTCAATAGTAAGAAGTCTCGTTTATGAGAGCTTTATTGGGGGCTCGAATATGACCGCCTCCTTCGAGTACAGAAAGCACCTTGCTTCAGTGCTGGCCCAGAGAGCTGCTGAAAAACTGAAGGGGATGATTTTATGAGAATTGCCTTTACTGTGAACGGAAGACTTCATGAACTCGATATTGACCCCGGTGAGTATCTGCTTGAAGTACTAAGGAGGATAGGCTATAAGAGCGTCAGAAGAAGCTGCAATTCTGCAAGTTGCGGAACTTGTACCGTTCTCCTGAATGGAAAGCCGATACTTTCATGTTCAACTTTTGCGGTTTCTATTGATGGTCAGAACATTGAGACCGTCGAAGGCATGGCCGATGGAGACAAGTTGCACCCAATCCAGGAGGCCATTCTCGAAGAGGGCGGAGCTCAGTGCGGATACTGTATCCCCGGGGTAGTAATGACGGGAGAAGCTCTGCTAAGAGAAAACCCGGATCCTTCCGACGAAGAGATAAGGCTCGCGCTCAACGGGAACATCTGTAGATGCACGGGATATGAGCCTCAGAATCGAGCCATAAAAAAGGCGGCCCAAGTGATGCGAGGTGAAATCGATGAATGATTCCTTCGTGACGATCGGAAAATCAATGAAGAAAGTAGACGGTCTCGCAATAGTGAGGGGAAAGCCGGCATATACACCAGACTATGATATGCCGGATGCTCTAGTTGTCAAACTTCTCAGGTCTCCTCATGCCCACGCAATTATTAGGAGTATCGACAGCTCTCAGGCTTTGAGCATACCGGGTGTAGTCGGCATCTTCACCTACCAAGATGTGGAGAGAGTTCCTTATACCAGAGCAGGTCAGGGATACCCAGAACCCTCTCCTTACGATACTTATCTCTTGGACAGAAAGGTTAGGTACGTTGGCGACCCTGTGGCAGTCGTAGCAGCAACTACCGAAAAAGCGGCTCTCAAGGCACTAAGAAAGATCAAGGTCGAATACGAGACCCTGGATGCGGTTTTTGATATGAAGGAAGCCTCAAAAGAGGGCTCTCCGATAATTCATGATGAAAGCGACTGCTCGGGTGTCTACGACAACTCCAGAAATATCGCCGCTCACTTCGTGATGGATATCGGAGACGTTGAGAAGACCCTCGAAGAGTGCGAATTCGTTATCAGAAGAACATATCATGTGGACACTCAGCTCCATGCTGCACTGGAACCACACAACGCTCTCACTTATCTTGATCCTGTCGGAAGACTAGTAGTTATCTCGTCCACTCAAGTGCCTTTTCACTGCCGAAGAATTCTCTCTCGAATACTGAAGAAGCCAATTGCAGAAATCAGAGTCATAAAGCCGCGAATCGGCGGAGGATTTGGAGGTAAGCAATCGGTAATCGCAGAGCCTTACGCCGCTCTCGTTACTCTCAAGACCGGTAAACCCGCAAGAATTGCTTATACAAGAGAGGAAGTCTCGATGGCAACGAATATTCGCCACGAGATGAGCTACGATGTTATCGTCGGAGCAGCTGGAGATGGAAAGATCAAGGCCATTTCACTTCACGGAATCTCAAATACTGGGGCCTATGGAGAACACTGCCTTACAACTTTCATGGTCTCGGGATCAAAAACGTTGCCTCTGTACAACAAGGTCGACGCTGTACACTTCGGCGGAGACATAGTTTATACGAACCTCCCTCCTGCAGGAGCTTATAGAGGTTATGGAGCGCCTCAAGGGCTCTTTCCTCTCGATTGTGCTATCGATGAACTTGCCTATGAGATGAAGATGGATCCGCTGAAGCTCAAAGAGATGAACTCCATAAGAGAGGGCGAAACCTCTCCAATATTTGAAATCATGGGTGAGGGAAGGGAAGGCGTCCCTCAAATAATGAGGAGTTGCAAGCTTCAGGAGTGCATCGATCTTGGAAGAAAGGCAATTGGCTGGGACAGTAAGTGGGGAAAGAAGAAGAGAAATGGAAACAAGGTTCGCGGGGTTGGCTGTGCTCTTGCAATGCAGGGTTCGGGTATCCCGAAAATCGATATGGGCGCTGCCACTATCAAGATGAATGAAGACGGCTCATTCAATCTACTTGTGGGTGCCACCGATCTGGGAACCGGAAGCGACACAATCCTTGCTCAGATTGCCGCCGAGGTTCTAACGGTGCCTCTGGAGAAGATCATCGTCTATTCATCAGACACGGATCTGACTCCCTTTGACGTTGGCGCTTACGCGTCAAGTACAACTTATGTCTCCGGAAATGCCGTTAGGCTTGCTGCCGAGAAGGTAAAAGAAAAGGTCCTTGATCTTGCGGCCGAGTATCTGGAAAAGGATCGATCGGAACTTACGCTTGAATCCGGAGTGATCCGCGGGAAAGACGGTTCTTCCGTATCGCTATCGGAACTCTGTACGATGCATATGTACACCTTCAATCAGCAGCAGATTTCCGAGTCGGCCTCCTATGTGGGTGAAGAGTCCCCGCCACCGTTCGCCGCAAGCTTCGCTGAAGTTGAGATTGACACAGATACCGGAAAAATCACACTGGTCAACTTCGTTTCATATGCCGACTGCGGTCTCGCACTGAATCCAGTACAGGCAATGGGTCAACTTGAAGGCGGTTCGATGCAAGGCATCGGCTGGGCGCTGTACGAAGACATCATCTACGGCAAGGACGGAAGAATGTTGACTAATGATTTCTTCACCTACAAGGTTCCCTCAAGAATGGACTACGGGAAGCTTACATGCGGTCTCGTCGATAGTTACGAGCCGACGGGTCCGTTTGGAGCAAAGAGCATAGGAGAAATAGGTATCGACACACCGATTCCAGCAATCTCCAATGCAATCTTTGATGCTGCGGGCATCCGACTGAGACACGCGCCATTCAAGAGCGAAAGAGTTCTTTTCGAGATACTGAATATGGAGGTGTGAAATGAAAAAAACGGCAACATTCTTATTTGTGATACTGCTCTGCTCGTTTACATTTGGAATCACCTTCTGGGTGAGCTGGGAAGGAGAGGATTTCTACAGGGCAGCGGCCAGTAGATTTTCAGAAAAGACGGGTATTCCGGTGGAGATTGTCTACTTCCCGAAGATCGAGGAGAAACTCAATGTGAGCTTGAAGACAGGCGACTTGCCTGATGCTGTGATGATAAAGGATACTTATGTAGGCGACGTGGCAGCCTCGAAAAGGAATCTGCCTATCCCGGAATCTGCGCTGAGAGACTACCCTGAGAGATATCTGAGTGCCTTCACCTGGAACGGTGAAGTCAGCGCTGTTCCCTACTATGCAGACAGTCAAGTCGCCTTCATCAATCTGGATGCCTTTGAAGAAGCAGGCTTGAATCTCGAAGACGACTTCGACTTCGTACAGTTCGAGATAATAAAGGAGAAGCTCACAGGGATAGTTGACTATCCTATCGCATTCGATTTCACGTCACCCTACATAATGTTTCCCTATGTCTCGGCACTTCTGAGCGGAGAGGAGAGGGCTGCTCTGAAGATTGGAAGTCCCGAGAGCAAGGAGACTGTATCGATCGTGAAGAGCTATTTCGATTCAGGTGTGATCTCCAGACTTGAGAGGGCGGCCATGAATGGGCTTTTCAGACAGGGAAAGATTGGCGTGATGCTTCAAGGCAGCTATATGGCGGAGAAGTTCAGAGAGAAGGGCCCTAGATTCGCAATGCTTCCCTTTCCCAATCTACAGGGGATAGAGGTAAGAGGAGTTATCGATTCAAAAGGTTTTGCTCTCTTCAACAGCGATACTTATGAACAGTGCATGAGCTTCATAGCCTACCTTGGGGAGCAGAGCGAAGAGTTCTTCATACAATGCGACAAGTACCCGCTTTTTGGGTCAGGCTGGCTTCCAGAGCTTGGAGAAATCGTCAATAAAGGAGAATTCATGCCAAATATTCCAGGATATCAGACACTGTTGTTTGAGGCTCTGGAACCCGCTTTACAGGCAATATTCAGTGGAGCTATGACCGTCGATCAGGCCTTAACGGGCGCACAATCCTACATTGACTCTGTCCGGTAGTTAGTATGTCGGTCGTGATACCGATCTTCTTTACCCTTGGACTGCTTCCTCTTATAGTGAGAAGGAAGTGGTCTATGGGTTTGTCTATTACCTTCATTCTAGCAATCGTGACTATCGCTCCTACGGTTTGGGCTCTGTATGTCTCATTGACTGAATTTGGCATCTTTCAGACGGAACCTGTCTTTTCCGGTCTGAAAAACTACGAGATTGTGCTAAGAGATTCCGGTTTCAAACTCTCGCTGAAACTGACGGCCCTCTGGTCGACACTGAAATCGGCAATTGAGGTCTCAATCTCCTTCTTAATCGCGCTCAGGTTGAGAAAAGCTACCAGGTACAGCAAGTCTGCTCTTCTGCTCTTGGGTATAGGCTGGTTTATACCATCATTCATAACGGTGTCCGGATGGAGGGTCTTTGTTCAGGGATACGGAGGGTACTCTTTGTTGAATACCCTTCTTGGCACAAGTATTGACGTGACTCTCAACCCCCTTCACGCATTTCTTTCTTCCCTACTTGTAAGCGTCTGGCTTTCGATACCTCTCTCGACCATGATAATTCTCGGGATGCTAGGGAGAGTTTCAAAGGAACTGGATGATGTAATGAAAATAGACGGTGCGGGAGATCTCACAACCGCCTCTATTCTGTTTGGAGAGATAAGATATCTATTGATTCCGTACTTCTTGTTTCAACTTGCCAGATCGATGAAGGAGTTCACATCTGTCTTTCTTATGACCGGAAACGGTCCGTTGCTGCCTGAGGGATTCACTCCGCATACCTTGACCGGTTCAACTTCATTTCTCGGAATCGTTCTCTTCAGGAAATTCAATACGGCAAAGGATTACGGACTTCTCTCCGCTTACGCGGTATTCGTAGGAGTATTCGCACTCATATGGATCCTGGGCGCGCTCTTTTCTCGAGGAGAAGTGCCGAAGAGACACAGGCGGGTTCTCTATCTCAGCAGCGCGGCACACATTCTTCTGGGGCTTTTCGCAGGCTGGAACTGGCTCGTTTTTCCCGTTGTTGCCGGATATTCGATACTCCCGCTAATAATACCCCGCTTCAGGAAGCCGTTCAGGCGGCTAGTGGGAGTTCTGTTGATATACGAAGTCGTCATATTCATTCTGAGCGTTGCTCAAAATGGTATCAGTGGCGTCATTCCGGCCACCCTTCTAAGCGTGCCTATGATCCTTCTGTCTATAAGATACAGATTTCCTCACTTCGATTTTTCCATTCCCGGATGGCTTAAGAGAGCGCTTCTTATTGTCTGTCTGGTTCCCACCGCAGTGATAGTGATCTACATACTCTTTCTCTCCTTCGCTTCCGATTCGGACATTGTGCCTTCAATCTCCGAACTGACACTGGCAAACTACGGCAAAGTGATCTCCGACGGACTCCCGGGCAACATATTCAATACTCTGAAGATTGCTTTGTGGGCCTTTGTGATCGTTCTTCTGGCTGGAGTTCCCTTTTCCTATCTCTTCTCTTTGAAGAGAAACATATTTGTGAGGATTGTCGCTTCAGTGATTCTCTTCGGAAGCCTCTACAACGGAATGCATACGTTACTCCCTATGTACTTTGTATTCGACAAGTTGGCCCTCGTGAACAGCTTGTTCGGAGTTGGGATGGTTGTATGTATTCAGGCAATGCCGCTAACTATTTTGTTGCTTGGCGGCTTTTTTTCTTCTGTCCCGAGAGAGCTCCGGGAAGTCTCTCTCCTCGAGGGATTATCGGAAACCGGCTACTTATTGAGAGTTCTTATTCCTCTTTCAATGCCCATAATCGGCGGACTACTCATGTACACTCTAGTCTCAGCATTCAATTCCTTCTCCATGCCGCTAATCCTTCTAAACAGTCAGGAACTCATGCCTTTCTCTCTCAAGATCTACAGTTACGTGGGTGAAGTAAGGAGCTTCTACACCTCCTGGAATTTATTCGGAGCGGCCTCGGTAATAGGGGTTATTCCTCTCCTTCTTTTCTTCAGAAGCTCACTGAAGCTTATTTACAGCTCGAATCTACGTGATCAGGGAATAGAATATGACTGAGCTTCACTCGCGGCTTTCAGGAAAGAATTCTTCATTTACGATACAATATAGATGGTGGTGAATTCTTTTGAAAATACTTTTGACTAACGATGATGGAATCCAGGCGACTGGAATAAGGTCACTCGCGAAGAGACTCTCAAGGTCTCACGAAGTGACAATAGTTGCTCCCGAAAGCAACCGGAGCGGCGTAAGTCACTCAATTACATGGTTGACGCCGGTACGGATAAGAGAGAGGGAAACAATAGAGAACGTCTCCTCCTTCTGCACGAGCGGAACTCCAGCAGACTGTGTGGTTGCTGCTGCAACGATCACCGGCATTGACAGGTTTGATCTTGTGCTAAGCGGCATAAACCATGGCCAGAATCTTGGGGTTGACATCAGGTACTCGGGAACATTATCTGCAGCACTGGAAGCCAGGGTACACGGGATACCTGCCATGGCAATCTCCGTGGTTAGCGAGGAGAATCCAGATTTTCTGGCAGCTGTGGACTTCTCTGAAAGTTTCGTAAGAGAGTATGACTGGAAGAAGCTTCCGAAGCATACCGTTCTTAACGTTAACGTGCCTGCGATACCTAGAGACAAGATCCGGGGAATCAGTTGCACAAGACCTGGTGGTCTCATAAAGAGACGCTGGTTTGAGAAAAAAGTAAATGAATGGGGTGAGGAGGAGTTCTGGATGCGGAAGGAGATCCTCCACGATTCTCACGATGAAGACCTCGACTTTGTAAATGTCGACAAAGGGTTCATCTCGGTAAGCCCCATCGATTTCTTTGGCTCCTGTGACGAAGCCTTCAGATCTTCTCTATGTGACGACCTGAGGATCTTCGAAGAACACTGGTTTGCAAAAGACAACGAGAAGCTCTCAGTTGCTTCTTGCAGCGAATGAGCCTCTCCAAATTAACTAGAATCTAAGGAAGCGAAAAACTCTTCCGTAGCCGATCTTGAAGCAAAACTCAGTCTTGTTACCTATCAGAGCCGACGCTGAGAGGAATATCTCCTGATTCTCATCCGGGCTGTAATGAAAGTTAAGACTTACTTTGGCACTTCTGGTAATCGGTTCGGCAAGTCTATACCAATCAAATTCAAATGGTTCGCCGTAATAATCGTCGATTCGGTAAGAACCTTGTCTTATGTACTCAAGACGAAGCTCTGAGAGCACTCTGCGAGTTTCGAAAGTCACAGCTATAAGGTCCAGAGATACGTCAGGTCCGTATGGGAAACCGAAGAACCCATTAATCACAAGATAACCCCCGCCCTCAATATCATCAGCGTTGAAACGGATTGGGTTGATGTGCTTTCCTTCCTCGAAGCTCCTATTGTACAAATAAGGCGTGCTATGGTAGTGCTCATACCTTATCTTCATACCCCCAGACTCTTCAAAGAGAGTCTGTTCTCTGAGAGCATATTGATTGTCCCATAGCAAAGGTCCCTTATAGTTTTCTCCACCGGTTATGCCATACTCTCCGCCAAGGAACCAGCCTAAAGAAGTCGGATTGCTGGTTCTATCTCCCGGAATAAGGATGTCGTCTGTGTAGAGCATTCCGTACAAGCCCAGATCTCCAATGCCCTTCTCGAAGAATAACCCTGCATTAACGTTTGAGTTCTTGGCATAGTTGTTGTGGAATATGACGAAAGGGCTCATGTCTTTAAGGTCTGGATAGGTGTTGCTGATGAGGTTCGTTTCGACAAAACCGACTCTTGTAGACTCACCATGATACCCTATGCTGTGGCCGATAAGAGTCCGGGGACTGTCGAATATCGAACGATCCGAAGAGATTACGAAGAAGCTGTAGAAGTATTTCCCTGACAGTACGTCCGATGAGAAGTCAATCCAAATGTGCTCGAAAAAGGGCACCGCATCGGAGAGTACGAAGTTGTACGCAGCGGGACCAATATGAAGGCTTCTCTTGCCGGCAGAAAACCTCAAGAGATCGTTTTGAAACTCGGCGAAACCAACTCTAGGCAGATCGGTATCTATATACAGGGTATTCGAATTGTATCTGATGGGGAAATTCGACCAACTCCTGCCGCGAAGAAACGAGGTTATATCTTGCCTGAAATCAAGCCTGAATAGCGCGCGATATGAATCACCGGAAAACTCAATGCCCGCAAGGGCAAACGGAGGATAAGAAAAGTTGTTCCGCAGATCTTCAAAGGTAGGTTTGTAGTCCCTGTCGTGCACAGCAAAGTTGTTGAGAGAAAGGGAGGGAAAGAAACCAAGGAAAAGACCGCTATTCGCAGAAAGCAAAACCGAAACCACTATCATGAGGCAAAGCAGAAGTCGTTTCATCCAGACAAACCTCCTTTTGTTCATATATGAATTATGCCATGACTGAATAGGAATTCACTCTCCGAAAAGCAATTGAAACACAAAGCCTTTACGGCAGCCAAGCGAAGTACCCGCGGAGATCGTCCCGGCCAAGACTGAATACCTCATTCGGTTTCAACGGAACCTCTGGTCTCAGAAGCAAGAAGTCTGAGCAACCCAACACCTACAAGAGGGGTCATGAACGCCAGTACTGGTGTGAATAGCCTAACTTCAGCGGTTCTTGCCACCACGAAATTCATAGCGACAAACGGGAGTACCCAGAACCACGTTCTCTTGAAGAAATCGATATCTCTTATCTCTCTCACGAATAGCAGTGGAATGAAGAGAAACACAAGAGGATAGATCCATGACCAGAAGTAACCAATGTTATAGCCAAGTTGTATCAGATCGACCGAGTATTTGGCATCAGGAAAGAGGACAGTGCTGAATATATACATGAGCAGTACAGGAATCGAGCCGGCAATGAAGCTTTTCAACATAAGCCTTAATTTAATCTTGCCTGAGATGTCGCCTCTGAAATTGTACAGAAGATATATCAAGGGGAGGAATGCCATATGGTCAGCTCTGAAAAGAGAACCCAGCATAATCAACAAACACAAATGAAAGAATCTGCCGTTTCTGGCAATTACGAGCAACCCGCCTACAAAAAGAGCAAGGCCGTGAAAAGTCTCCCATCCAAAGTACATCGTAGTGAGCGGCATTATGGCCTGAAATGATACCACAGACAGTAACGATGCTACAGGTGAAGAGAAGATTCGGCAGAACGCATAAAGAAGCAGCAACGTTAACAGGTTGAAAAAGAATCTCGCCGTGATGTGCCCATTAAGAATACGATTCGCTTCGCTAGACGGATCTAGTGCAGCTTTGACATCTTCGGGCAGTCTCTCTCCAATTAGAAGCGCCGCGGTTGCAGGATCGGTAATGTACTCCTGCCACTTCAGCCCGGCAACCATTGCTTTGAGTGCATTGCTCAGGAGAATGCTGTTCCCTGCAACGGAGTCAACGAACTCGGCAATAGCCTTTTCAGCGTCAGAGACAAGGCTCTCCCTTTCATCCAGTGGAAAATAGGCATCAACCATGCTCTTCTTTTCAGACGTCCAATAATCGGCCGACAACAACATACTCGAAAGCTCTTCGCTGTTTTCATCTAGCCACTTGATCGGAAAGTATTTGAAGAAATTCTCGACAAGGTAGTAGCTGCCAAATCTATACTGATCAGGCGCGAAATTCTCTCCGGAAACCACTCTGTCATGCTGATTAATTCTTAAGTACCTGGATACGAGCAAATACTTCCCGTCGGTTGTCCAGACGGTCATTGATGTGAAAATGTAGGAGAGTAACGCGAAGATAATTAACAGAAAAATCCCTCGCTGTATGGTTCTCTTGTCTTTCACACTTAATCCCCCCGACGGCGTTTCCAAAAGGAGATCGCCAATGTCAAAATCATATCATCGATCGTAAGAAACATTGCTTGTCCTTCTCAGTTATCTGCTCAAACCTGTATCAAGAGTTCCATTAATCAAGCGCGTTGTTGTCCAGATCCCTAAGACTCTCTAGAATCCGAAGAGCCAACCGAATCAACGCCGATTGCCAGCATTGCACCCCTAACTATAAGAGGAATGGAGTAGATTATCACCGGAAGAAAAAGCCTCACTTCCGCAGTCTTTCCAACAACAAAGTTCATTCCGATAAACAGTGGCATCCAGAACCACGTTCTCCTGTAGAACGTCAACTCTTTGATCTGATAGATGAAAGCAAAAGGCAGCAAAAGAAAGACAAGAGGAAAAACCAGGTTCCAAACATGCGTCAAATTGAACTCAAGCTGAAAGACATCCACATAGTACTCTGCCTCGGGAAAGAGAAGCCCGCTAATCAGAATTGTCGCAACAAGCGGGATGAAGAGAAGCAGAGCGGCGTAGACAGCCTTCGACCACTCCCTCCTTCTTAACGAATCTATTCCTCTTAACGAAGCGTATATTAGAGCGCCAAACAGCGCATGATCCGTTCTTGCGGTACAGCATAATACTGTTATCAGAATTAGAATGAGCCTGCTGCCGTCTCTCTTTGTTATGAGAATGATCGCTGTAAACAGCAACAGTGAAAGCAGAGTCTCCGCCTGCAAAAAGTCCTGAAGAGCAAACGGCGTAAGAGCAGTGAAGAGAACAACCCCAAAGAGCGCTTGGCCGGGGTTCAGGAACTCTCTGCACAGGAAGTAGATGATCGTCAGAAGGATCATGAAGAGGAAGAATCTCGACGTGAAATATCCGTTCACGAGTCTTGTTTCTTCGCTGTCCTCAAGCAAATGATTCCTGATATTTTCCGGTATCATCTCTCCGAGAGTGAGCAGGGTCTCTTCGACATTCGTCAAATAGCTCTGCCATTGCAGACCGTCTATCATACCCCGCAGAAGATTTTGAACAAAAGCATTGCCCGGGAAGAAGGATTCTAGAGTCTCGTCAATCACCCTCTGAATCTCGCCAATCATCTCTTCCCTGTCATCCTGGGGGAAGAATTTGTCCACGGTTTTCTGCATCTCTTCTGTCCAGGTCTCTTCGCTCGTAAGCAAATCGGAGAGACTGCTGTTATATACGTCATACCATTTCAGAGGAATGTATTTGAAGAAGTATTCCACAAGATAAAATCCACCAAAGCGATATTGCTCCGGAGCGTAACCCGTTCCCCTGATTAGATTTTCGTGACCGTATACCCTGATGAATCTCGACACCGTTATGAATCTGCTGTCTGTCGTCCAGACACTGACAGAGGTGAAAACGTATGACAGAACAAAGACAAACAGAAAAACCACTGCGCCTCGTCTTGCTTTCGAACTCAGGGCGAATTTCAAGTGATAATCGGCCATGATTCCCCCACTCAAGCTTTCATTCCCATAGTGAATTCTCTATCAATAGCTCTCCCACAGACGGCCCCAGGGGCTCTCTTTCTTCCACTCCTCGAAAATCCGAACACCGTGCTTCTTCCACCAGTGCTTATCGTGATAGGTATCTGAAGCGGCCACGAAGACTTTTACAAGCGGCGTGTGGAAGAAGAGTTTCTGAAAGACCTTCAATGGGCTGAACCAGAGCAGATCACCGACTCTGCTGGCAAAATTGTCTCCCACATGGAATTGCAGGTTCACTCCAGACACATCGTCCCCGACCAACTCTATGTTCTCAGGCCTGCCGTTCCCAAGGCCCTCTTCATCGGCCAGCCTTATGTATTTCAAGTCCATCGGATTGAAGCCCATCATCTTCGCCGCAACCGCGTCAATAGCGACCTGGTCTTCACTGGCGAGTATGTAGTCTGCCTTCACCGGGATCAGTGTTCTGGGACCGGGTCCGTTTCCCGCAGTCGTTCCATCCATGAAGGCAAACAACCCTGTGTGTATCTCCTTCTGTATCTTCAGCAAGTCAACCAGAGTTTCATGTATCCATGAATGAGTGTAATGCCTCTTCACGTTCAAGAGACCGCCGAATGCGTTTTTCATCGCGCCTGTGGTCGTCGTATAGATGTGGCACTTCATCGTCGGAAGCTGAATTATGTTTTTGCCGAAGAAGTAGTCAGGAAGCTTCACTCCCTCGGGAAAGATCTTAGGCAGAACCGTCAGTTTGCTTTTTGGCGTATATTCAATCCATGACATGTCTTTCGGTTCGAAGTTGTACAGGACGGGGATATTGTATTTTTCATAGACGATGTCATACTTGTTCTGTTTCTCTCCGTACTTCGGCCTCGTAACCACAGTCTTATTCTCTACCGAAACGATGTCGTTCATGCCTTCATCCTTCAGTGCGAGCACCACGCCTTCTAGCTGCCACGGCGTGCTATTGGCGCCCGGCATTGGAAGATGCCAGGAAATGTTGTCCTTCAAGATTGTCGTGGCACTTACGTCCAAAGCCTCTTTCATACCGGCAAGTTTTGCAAGCCTTCTATAGTCATCCAGGACAGTCTCCGGTCTAGTCTTTAAAATCGCAACTTTCGTCTTTTTCATCTTCTACCTCCGCTATTTCGCTATCGCAACCAACCAAATCCCTACCGCAATGACGGCTATTCCCATGAGCTTCATTGCGCTGAGTCTTTCGTCAAACAGGAAAACCGCCGCAACGGTAACGATCGCGAACCCGGCACTCGTCATTATCGGATAGGCAACTCCCAGTTTCATCTTCGTCAGAACTACGCTGTAGAAAATGAAGGCAACTCCGAATGAGAAAAGTCCCAGCCAGACGCTGATGTTTGTGATTGAATTTATAAGCATCCCCTTAAGTCCAACGGTGTTTATGTCAGGCGCATTTTGCATCCCGTATTTCAACAGGACATTTGCTCCGGCGTTGAAGACTATTGCAACGACAAGTATCATGGCCTCAGTAAAACTCATAATTCGTCCCTCTTTACAACCAGATTGGCAGATAGATTGCCAGCATAACAGATACTAACCACAAAACAACGGTAACCGCTATTCCTCTGTCTCTTGTTACGACTTCCGTCGGGTCGCCCTCTCCATTCTTGAAAAGGAGAAGGAGGTATCTAAACATCCCATAGGTTACGAAAGGCACAGTGTAGACAAGCTTATCAGTACTAAATTTCACAATCGTCGCCGGATCAAGACAGTAGAGAGTATAGGCGATGATAGTAACAGAGGCCGTAGCAACCATAAGGTAGTCTAGATATCTGTCGTCGTAAACGCTCAAAACCTTTCGGTGATTGTTGCTTTCTTCTTTAAGTGAAAGCAGCTCGTTTCTCCTCTTTCCAAAACCCAAAAAGAGCGAGAGAAAGAAGGTTGTAACCACTATCCATCCTGTAGGAGTTGCATCGATAGCGTAAGCCCCTGCCATTACTCTTATCACGAATCCCGCAGATATGCAGAAGGCGTCAATCAATACGATCTCCTTGCCCTTCAGAGTATAAAAGATATTCTCAACAACATAGAGAAGTAGGAAAACAAGAGCAAGGTATGGAAGAAAGAGAGCAATCAGGACCGCAACAACACTCATCACTGCTGCGACTGTTGCTGCATCTCTCACACTGATCTCACCGGAAGCAATCGGCCTATTCTTCTTTCTGGCATGATGCATGTCGCTTTCACGGTCTTTGATGTCGTTGAAAATATAGACGCTGCTTGAAACGAGGCAAAATGCAACGAAGATCAGCGTAGCTCTCAGAAGAGAGTTTGGGTCGGCAAGACTCGAAGAAAATATCAGCGGAGCAAAAACGAACAGGTTCTTTATCCAGTGTCTTATTCTTATCACTCTGAGCGTGATAGCTAGATCTACCATCTTTTTCTCCTGAAGAAGCTTGTGATTATTTAAGAGTCGAGTATCTCATAAGTGCCAAGCTCTCATATATTAACATACAGGCTTGAAAAGTCGACAAAGCGGAGTTGAAATCATTCAGTGAAGTTAAACCCTTCATCGAACAGCTCGAGACAGGCATCTACGACTCTTGCATCATAGAGCTTTCCCTTACCGCTTCTGATCTCATCAAGCGCCGCCTGAAGACCGAGTGAAGACCTATACGGTCTGTGAGACGCCATCGCTTCCACAACATCGGCAACGGCTATTATTCTAGCCTCGAGAATAATCTGATCCCCCGAGATTCCTTCGGGATAACCGCTTCCGTCAAGTCTCTCGTGATGCTGCAAGATTGCGTCTGCCACCGGCCAGGGGAATTCGATATCTTTGAAAAGCTCACATCCCGCCGTCGGGTGAAGTTTGATCAAATCGAACTCGAGATTGGTCAGCTTTCTTGGTGTGTTGAGTATCTCCGCGGGAACCTGTATCTTTCCCACATCATGAATCATCGCCGAAAGCCTCAGTCCCGTAAGCCTGTTCTCTTCGAATCCCAGCTTTTTGCCGATTGCAACAGAAAGCTCTGCGACTCTCCTTTGATGACCTGAGGTATAAGGGTCCCTGAGATCTACGACCGAAGCGAGAACGTTCACCGATGCCTCCATCGTTTTTGAAACAGTCTCCAGACTCTCTCTTAGCTCTTCGGTACGTTTTCCGACTTCTCTTTCAAGATGGAAGCTTCTATTACCCAGTGACCCGATCAGAACCGCAAGCGACAGAGTTACAGTCAGTCCGATCGCGAGGATGAAGATCCAGTAGTTCATGGGGTACACGACGCTGAAATCCGGCCCTGGATGGGCAACAATAACGAAAAGCCGCCCGAACAGCATTACCGGGACGGCTATGTTATGTACGTTTTCCGGATAGTGCCATATGGAAGCCTCCGCAGACTCAAGTACATGTAAAGCAGATTCCCGCGCCGAGGAAAACAGCAGTACTGGATTTCCGTCCGAGTCGATCTGATAAAGCCCCAAAATAACCGTTGGATCTCCATTACTGAGGAGAATCGGAACGGCACTGTGAAACGCTTGTGAATGAAAGATAGCCCCTACGAATCCAGTTTGACCCTGCGGTCTCTCCTCGACAATCGGTCTGAAGACAAAGAAGTGGAGGGCTTTCTCTTCGTCCGTCGGAACGACGACAGGATCGCTTGCCCACATCAGTTTTGAAGCAGCTGCCTTTTCAATTGCTTCCCCGACCGACTCGAGAGATCCCAGGTCTAACCCCAGCAGATTTCTGTTGCTCTCTAGAGGCTCAATGTACTGTATAGGGTAATATGACTCGCGATCCAGAACTCTTTCCTTTGCGCCAGATTCACCGGGTTCCCAGACGAAGAAGTCCGGAAAGCCTTCACTTCTGATACTTTCTTCGAACGACTCTATCTCGCCCGGCGAAACCCTCTCAATCCAGAACCATGAAATCAGTTCGTTGTTTTTCGAGAGTGAACCTACGTAGTTCAAGAACTCCTGCCTGT
>JACDJC010001158.1_pt1 | contig 24505 bp, 17 predicted proteins | sample 7454191 | NCBI WGS metagenome assembly JACDJC01 (sample SAMN14253291, study PRJNA609438) | sludge metagenome | isolation source: sludge after 25d culture with pyrite and EDTA | collected 2018-12-20 | reverse complement strand
GTCGACGATGAAACGCACGAGCAACTGCTGAGCCTGACCGCCGAAGACCCGGACATGGAACTCACCATCGATCTCGACACCCAGTCGCTTATCCTGCCCGATGGCCGCCGCATCCGCTTCCCCATCGACCACTTCAATAAGATATGCATGCTCGAAGGACTCGATCAACTTGGCTATCTTCTGAAATATGACTCGGCGATCGAAGCTTATGAAGCTTTGTACCCGGCACGAGTCGATACCCACGCTCACCCATTATCATGACACGCATCTATCTCTACGACACGACACTGAGGGACGGTACCCAGCGCGAGGGAATATCACTCTCTCTGGACGACAAGCTGAAGATCGCCGCGCGGCTCGATGCGTTCGGCATGGATTATATCGAGGGCGGCTGGCCCGGCTCCAATCCAAAGGACGTCGAGTTCTTCCGACGCGCGCCATCGCTGGGCCTGAGCCACGCCAAACTGGCTGCTTTCGGCAGCACGCGACGCAAGAACACGCAGCCGGCCGACGACGCCAATATTCAGGCGCTCATGGGAGCAGAAACGCCGGTTGTCACGCTCGTCGGCAAGAGCTGGGAGCTTCACGTGATAGACGTGCTCGAGACAACGGCCGACGAAAACCTGGCCATGATCGAGGAAAGCGTCGCCTACTGTAAAGCGCAGGGCAAAGAGGCGATCTACGACGCGGAGCATTTCTTCGACGGATACAAAGCCAATGCCGACTATGCCCTGGCGACGCTGGAAGCGGCGGCGCGGGGCGGCGCGGATTACATCGTTCTGTGCGACACCAACGGCGGCTCACTGCCATGGGATGTCGAGGAGGCCGCATCGCGCGTAGTCCGGCAGCTTGCGGGTGTGCCCGTCGGGATTCACACCCATGACGATGGCGGATGCGGTGTGGCCAATACGTTGGCGGCCGTGCGCGCCGGGGCGACACAAGTTCAGGGAACAGTGAACGGTTATGGCGAGCGCGTCGCCAACGCCAACCTTTGCACCATCATCCCCGACCTTCAACTCAAGATGGGATATGAATGCGTCTCCATCGAAGGATTGCGCGGACTGACCGAACTGTCGCGGTTCATAGCCGAGCTGGCAAATCTGACCCACGACGACCATCTTCCCTATGTGGGGGCCAGCGCCTTTGCCCATAAGGGCGGCATTCACGTAGCCGCAATGCTGAAGCACGCCGACAGCTACCAGCACATCGATCCGGTCGTCGTCGGCAACCGGCAACGGTCGGTCGTGTCGGAACTATCGGGTCGCGGAAATTTGATCGACATGATCAGGCAATACAACCTGAACCCGGAAAGCCTCGACATCCCCAAAGTGTTGGAGCAGATCAAACAACTGGAGTCCCAGGGCTTCACCTTTGAGGGAGCCGAAGCATCGGTAGAACTAATGCTAAGACGCACCCATCCGGCCTACGTACCCCCGTTCGAGATGACCGACTATTGGGTGATGGTGCAACGGCGACGGGGTCGCGGCCCCATCGTCGAAGCGACGGTCAAGGTACGGGTAGGCCCCAAGATCATGCACACAGTAGCAGAGGGCAACGGCCCAGTGAACGCACTTGACACCGCGCTCCGGCAGGCGCTTTCGGGTGTATTTCCGCAAATAAGCAGCGTTCGCCTTGCAGACTATAAGGTACGTATTCTGGATGGTGAAAATAACACCGCGGCAACTACGCGCGTGCTCATCGAAACTCGCCAGGGCACGAAGCATTGGAGCACCGTGGGGGCCAGCCCCAACATCATCGACGCAAGCTGGCGTGCGCTATCGGATAGCATGGAATACGCGCTGATTCAATGATGAACGAACAACAACCCTTGCCTTCTTCCGCCCAGCGCGTGGCCGACGCGGCCGCAACGCTGGGCCTGACCATCGACGTCGTCGCCTTCGATCATTCGACGCGCACGGCGGAAGACGCGGCAGCGGCCATCGGCTGTGCGGTCGGCCAAATCGTCAAAAGCCTGGTGTTCACCGTGAAGGAAGACCCTGTTGTCGCCCTGGTATCCGGCGCAAATCAACTGGATACGCGAAAACTGGCCGGGCTGCTCGGCGTCGGCCGGAAGCAAGTTGAGCGCGCCAACGCCGATGTCGTTCGTGCCGCGACCGGGTACGCGATCGGCGGCGTGCCGCCGTTCGGGCACGCCACGTCGCTCCAGATCTACATTGATCGCGATCTGATGCAATATGCGGTCATCTGGGCCGCAGCCGGCACGCCCAACACTGTCTTTGCCGTCTCTCCCGACGAACTGCGCCAGGCGACCGCCGGCCGGGAGGCTGATCTCAAGGTCGAGGGGGTCTAAACAAATGAATGCAACAATCACTCTGTTGCCCGGCGACGGCATCGGCCCCGAAGTGGTGACCGAGGCCCGGCGCCTTCTGGAAGCCGTGGCCGAGGCATATGGCCACACGTTTGTTTTTCGCGAAGGGCTGCTTGGTGGCTGTGCAATCGATGCCACGGGCATGGCATTGCCGGAGGAGACGCTGGGAATCTGCCTGAGCGCCGATGCAGTGCTTTTGGGGGCCGTGGGAGGCCCACGATGGAGCGACCCGAAAGCGCCGGTGCGGCCGGAACAAGGGTTGTTGGGTCTGCGCAAGGCGATGGGCGTCTTCGCCAATCTGCGGCCGGTAGTTGTCCTCGAGCCGCTGGCCGACGCCAGTCCCCTGCGGCCGGAGCGAGTGCGTGGCGTCGACGTCATGATCGTACGTGAGTTGACCGGCGGACTGTACTTCGGCACGCCACAAGGCCGCCAAACAATCGACGGCGAGCGCGCGGCCGTCGACACTCTGAGCTACAAGGAGGGTGAGATACGGCGCGTTGTACGGCTGGCGTTTGAGTTGGCGCGCGGTCGCCGCAAAAAGCTAACGTCGGTCGACAAGGCTAACGTACTGGCCTCTTCTCGACTCTGGCGCGAAATCACACACGAGGTGGCGGCCGACTTCCCCGACGTCGTTTGTGAAGATATTCTGGTGGACGCTTGCGCCATGTACCTGATCAATCGCCCGGCCGATTTCGACGTCATCGTCACCGAGAATATGTTTGGCGATATTCTCTCGGACGAAGCGTCAATGATCACCGGCTCGCTGGGAATGCTGCCGTCGGCGTCGCTGGGCGCGCCGGGTGCTCCCGGCCTCTATGAGCCGATTCACGGCAGCGCGCCCGACATCGCCGGACAGGGCATCGCCAACCCGCTGGCGACGATCCTGAGCGCGGCAATGCTCCTGCGCTGGAGCCTGAGGCTGGCGGCCGAAGCCGACGCTGTTGAGGCGGCGGTGAACCGAACGCTATCCGGCGGCGCGCGAACGGCCGACATCGCCCGGCCGGGCGAAGCAGCGATCGGCACGCGTGAGATGGGGGAGCGCGTCATCGCCGAACTAACCACCTGCGACTGATCCTCGACGGCACACATGGCCCCGCGGATCGATCGCGCTACAATTCACATCCATGACTACAATAGATATCCTCATCGTCGGCGGCGGCATTGTCGGGTTGGCAACGGCCCGCGCCCTGTGTCGGCGTTACCCCGACAAGCACATTACGCTATTGGAGAAAGAGCCGACTCTTGCCTTCCATCAAACCGGCCGTAATTCGGGTGTCCTCCACTCCGGCATCTACTACAAGCCAAACTCGCTCAAGGCCATCAACTGCCGCACCGGGAAGAAGATGATGGAGGAGTTCTGCGAGGAACACGACATTGCCTATCGCCTGGTCGGCAAGGTGATCGTCGCCACCGACGAGAAAGAACTTCCGGCCATGAACAACCTGTTTGAGCGTGGCCAGGCCAATGGGGTGGGGTGCGAACTAATCGATCGCGAGCGATTGCTGGAGCTTGAGCCACACGTTCTGAACGGCATTCAGGCAATCCACGTGCCCGAGGCAGGTATTGTCGACTACCGCGAGGTATGCGAACGCCTGGCCACAGTTTTACGCGACGGCGGGCATCATATCGTCACAGGCGCAGAAGTGACGGAAATTATCGAACGCCCGGGAGAGTTGACGGTCGCCACCACGGTCGGCGAATTCACCGGATCGTATCTCGTCAACTGCGCCGGTCTTCAGTCCGACCGAGTGACGAAAATGTCCGCCGGTCATGCGCCGGCGCAGATCATCCCGTTTCGCGGCGAGTATTTCGAATTGAAGCCGGAGGCATGGGATCTTTGCACCGCACTAATCTACCCCGTGCCCGATCCCGGCTTTCCTTTCCTCGGTGTCCATTTCACGCGCATGATAAGCGGCGGCGTCGAATGTGGCCCAAATGCCGTGCTGGCCTTCGCGCGCGAGGGGTATCATCTGGGAGACGTCAACGCGCGCGAACTCTGGGAAACGCTCAGCTACCCGGGATTCCGCAAGCTGGCCGGGCGCTACTGGAAGACAGGCCTCGGCGAAATGTGGCGCTCGGCAAGTAAGGGTGCTTTTGTGAAGGCGTTGCAACGCCTTATCCCCGATATCCGGGCAGAGCACCTCGAAGAGGCTCCGGCCGGCATTCGCGCTCAGGCGCTCGCGCCCGACGGCGCGCTGCTGGATGATTTTGCGTTCCACGAATCGCCCCGAATTGTCAACGTCATCAACGCCCCCTCTCCGGCAGCCACATCTGCCCTCAGCATTGCCGAAAGTATCACCGACCGCCTGGAAAGCCATTTCTAGCCCGGTTTGTTTACCAAACCGGTATCGTCAATCTACTCGATCGCACAAGCAACCTAACCATGACCAATAATCTGAACAAATATAGCTCACGGATCACGCAACCCGCATCTCAAGGCGCATCCCAGGCGATGCTCTACGGCACGGGCCTGACCGAGGCCGATATGGACAAGGCGCAAGTAGGCATTGCCTCCATGTGGTATGAGGGCAACACCTGTAACATGCATCTCAATGACCTGGCGGCATGGGTGAAAGAAGGCATGGAAGAGGCCGGATTGGTGGGCATGCGCTTCAACACGATCGGCGTCAGCGACGGTATCAGTATGGGCAACGACGGAATGAGCTACTCGCTCCAGTCACGCGAGATCATCGCCGATTCAATTGAAACGACGATGGGCGCCCATTGGTACGACGCGCTTGTGGCAATCCCGGGCTGCGACAAGAATATGCCGGGTTGCCTCATTGCCATGGGTCGCCTGAATCGCCCGGCACTGATGGTCTACGGCGGCACAATCCGCGCGGGTTGCACAGCGGAGCATCCACAGTTGGACATCGTCTCAGCCTTTCAGAGCTACGGCCAGGCGATAGCAGGTGTCATTACCGAAGCGGAACGGCGGCAAATCGTCCGTCATAGCTGCCCCGGCCCCGGCGCGTGCGGCGGCATGTACACGGCCAACACGATGGCAAGCGCCATTGAGGCCTTGGGGATGAGCCTGCCCTACAGCTCATCAACCCCGGCCGAGTCGGCCGAGAAACAGGAGGAATGTCGTCGCGCGGCGGCTGCCATTCGCCTATTGCTGGAGCACGACATCAAACCGCGCGATGTGATGACGCGGGCGGCATTCGAGAATGCCATGGTCGTCATCATGGCCCTGGGCGGCAGCACCAACGCCGTCCTCCACCTGATTGCCATGGCGCGCTCGGTTGACGTGGAGCTGACGATCGACGACTTTCAAGCCGTCAGCGATCGAGTGCCGTTTCTTGCCGATCTGAAGCCAAGCGGCGCGTTCGTCATGGAAGATATGCAGGGAATCGGCGGAACGCCCGGACTGATGAAATATCTGTGGCAAAAGGGGTTCATCAACGGCGATTGCCTGACAATTACCGGCAAGACAATGGCCGAAAACCTGGCCGTCGTCGAAGGACTGCGCGACGGGCAAAGAATCATCCGGCCGATCGAAAGCCCTATCAAGGCGACAGGGCACATCCAGATTCTGCGCGGCAATCTCGCCCCCGAAGGCGCAGTGGCCAAGATAACCGGCAAGGAAGGGGAACGATTCAGCGGCCCGGCACGAGTATTCGATTCGGAGGAAGAGATGCTCGCCGGGCTTGAGGCCGGTCACATCCGCAAAGGCGATGTCGTGATCATCCGCTACGAGGGGCCAAAAGGCGGGCCAGGCATGCCCGAAATGCTGACGCCGACCTCAGCGATCATGGGCGCGGGGCTTGGCAAAGACGTGGCGCTTCTGACCGACGGCCGCTTCTCCGGCGGATCGCACGGCTTCATTGTCGGCCACGTCACGCCGGAAGCGCAAGCAGGCGGCCCCATCGCCCTCGTGCGCGATGGTGATATCGTCACCATCGACGCCAAAGAGCGGGCTATGGACGTCGAGATATCGGTGGAAGAGATGGCCGCCCGCCGGGCAGCCTGGGTCGCCCCGCCGCTGAAAACCACGCGGGGAACCCTCTACAAGTACGTCAAGCTGGTGCGGTCGGCGTCGGAAGGGTGCGTGACGGATGCACTCTGAAGTCCATCACTCTCCCACAGTCTTCATCGCATGCCCGCCGAACTGATTACGCATGGCGGCCAGCAATTTGGCGGCGTAACTCTCATCCTGCCGGCTGACGAAGCGCATCTGTAGGGCCAGCGTGATAACCGGTGCAGGTACGTCCTGGTCGATGGCCTCGAAGACCGTCCAGCGCCCTTCACCGCTGTCGGCGACCCAGCCGCGAATGTCGCTCAACTCCGCATCCTCGGCCAGGGCGGCGGCCGTCAGGTCCAGCAGCCACGAGCGCACAACGCTGCCATATCGCCACAGTTCGGCGATCTGGTGCAGGTCAAGGTCAAACTCGCGCTTGGCCCGCAGGATTTCAAACCCCTCGGCGTAGGCCTGCATCATCCCGTACTCGATACCGTTGTGGATCATCTTGACGAAGTGACCCGCGCCCGACGGCCCAACGTGCGCCCAGCCGCGGTCGGCCGCCGGAGCCAGTGTCTCCAACGCCGGGCGAATGAGCGCCACCGCCTCAGATCGCCCTCCCACCATCAGGCTATATCCTTCGCTCAACCCCCAGATACCGCCGCTTGTGCCGCTATCGACAAAGTAGATGCCCTTGTCGGCCAGGAAGGCCGCGCGGCGCATGGTGTCCTTATAATTGCTGTTGCCGCCATCGACCAGCACATCGCCGACGGCGAGCAGGTCGGCCAGATGCGTGAGCGTGCTTTCAGTCACCTCACCCGCCGGTAGCATCAGCCACAAGACGCGCGGCGGTTCAAGGGCCAGAACCACGTCTTCCAGGCGATGGACCCCAACCGCGCCCTCCGCTTCGGCCGCCCGCACCGGTTCAGGCGATCGGTTATACACAATGACATGGTGCCCACCCCGCAACAGGCGCGCGGCCATATTCCCGCCCATTTTACCCAACCCGATCATGGCGATGTCCATTATTGCTTCCTCCGTGTCCTTGGTTACAATCAACAGTGGGGCCTTCAGTTTATAGGGGGTTACTTTAGCCGCTCGGTGCAAATAAGCAATCAAATCCGGCGCGATCATGGTAATCGGTCGCGGGGTGTACTCTCCGGACTGCGGCTCCGGTTCATCAATCGGGAGTAGCTAAAAAGGAGGTGCGCCTATTCGTCTCTCATACTAGAGCGCGACCACACCGGCCGACACACTCATCAACCAAATTTCCCACTGTTTACACTTGCGTCGAGGAGGCGCTAATATGCAAGGCAAAATTCAACGTTCCGGCACAGCATTGCTCCTATTTATTGCCCTGACGTTCCTGTTTTCCCTGCCGTTGTCGGCCGCTCCGCCGGCGACCATGCAGCCCGATAACGATGTCTCTTCCCGCTCCATCCAGTCCAGAGGGCATCTTCCCCCGAGTTCCCACATCTCATCAGCGTCGGATGCGGTCATCGGCAAACTTTCACCCGATCTGCGCGAATCCATTGAGCGACCCGGCGACAATAGCAGCCGGTTCGTCTTCATAATGGTGCGCCCCGGTACGTCGGTTACGCACCTGCTTAACCGATCGGCCGTCGGCCGCCCATTGGGCGAGGTGCAATGGGTGACGGGAGAGGCGCCGGTCGCCAATCTGGTTCGCCTGGCCAGTCTTGATGGTGTCATCGCCGTCACATCTACCAGCACCTATCAACCGTTACCCGCGCCCGGTTTGGAAGAGATGCGCGGCGACGAGTTCGCCTCGCTCATTTCCAGCGACCAGGCCGCCGAATTGCTGGCCCAGGGCGGCAAGTCCGCACTCCTGGAGCAGATGAAAACCGACAGCACGCCTGTCATAACCTCGCCCAATGAGCGCCCCACCATCGAACCTCGCGGCGGCGATTCAGTGAAAACCGCCGATATCCATCGCGTAAACGAAGCGCATGCCGCCGGCTACACCGGCCAGGGCGTCATTGCCGCCGTCGTCGATACCGGCGTAGACTTTGCCCATCCCGATCTGCAAGGCACGCAAGCTCGCGTGGTTGGCGGCCCCTATGACGGCTGGCCCTTCGCCTACGACACACTATCGGGGGCAAACTACGCCATCGACAGCTTCAGCCGTGGACCGGATAACTATTGGGTCGGCATCGCCAACTCTCAGTACGTCCACACCCTTCCCGTGGAAGACGCCAAATGCGACGGCGACACTTGCACGGCCGAGCTACTGATCGACTATGGCGAGCTGGCGGGCAATAACTGGCCGTCTGTCGCTCTTGATTTCACCTGGTCCGACACTTCGCAGAGCGGTGACTACTATTACACCGTCTTCCCTATATTCGATCATCTCTTCAGAGGTTTTCTCCTGGGGCTGGGATATGCCTCAATGCATGATGCACCGGCAGCGGTCATCGTCGCCGATGAGTCCACTCCAGGGGTGTACGATTCCGTCTATGTCGATGCCGACTTCGACCAGGACCTGGTTGAAGAAAAGCCCATGCGCAAGGGAGATGAGCTATCGGGCGCCGACCTCTACGATTCGGCCTTTGGCGGCGCACCCGACGGTTATTGGGACATGTCAACGAGCATGTTGGCCTGGATCTCCGACGGCGCAAATCCCCCGCCAGGCGTATCGGTGCTCTACGGCGGCGTTGAAACGCCGGATGCGGGTCGGCTGCTGACCTTCGTCAGCGACGCGGAAACCCACGGTACAAATGTGGCCTCGATGATCGCCGCCCAGAGCATTATTACCGATCCTGATCTGATGAGTTCGGTCAATCCGCTCTTTGCAGGCGGCGAAAACGCAGGCGGCGTGGGCGGCCCGGTGCTGGCCGGCATGGCTCCCGACGCACAGATCGCCGCCTTCATGAACGGCTTTGTTCTGCCGCTCGACGCCTGGACACTGGCCGCGTTGGGTTTCGATGGCGTGCCGGAGAGCGGCGACGAAGCCCAGATCGTCAACAACTCATGGGGCGACAGCTTCGAGACGGCCGACGGTTGGGACACTACATCCCGCTTTGCTCACTATCTAAATCGCAACTTTACTCCCACCACCACCTTCCTGGCCGCCACCGGCAACGGCGGCCCCGGTTACGGCACGACCACGTCGCCCAACGGCGGCACAATCTACAAGATCGGCGCCAGTACGTCCTACGGCAGCAGCGATTACTTCGAACTGGTCGCGCCGGAGCAATTTACCTATGGCGCGGTGCAACCCTGGTCCAATCGCGGCCCCGGTTCTCTGGGCGATGTCGATCCCGATCTGGTCTGCGTTGGCGCATTTGGTCTTGGGGCCACACCGCTCAATCGCTTCCCCAACGGACAAGCAGCTTACGACCTGTTTGGCGGCACGTCGATGGCTAGTCCGGTCTGCACCGGCATCGCCGCGCTCGGCTATCAGGCTTTCTACGAGGCCCACAACCGCTGGCCAACATGGCAGGAAACGGCCGACATGCTGAGCAGCGGCGCCGATGACCTGGGCTACAACCCACTGGCCCAGGGAGCGGGCAATGCCGACGCATTGCGAACCACGGCAATTGCCGCGGGAGATGCAGCCTATATCACTCCGTCCCAATGGCTTCCGGGTGACTACCGCGGCGACGACTTCACGCCGGCCTTCCCAGCTATTGTTCATCCCGGCGATACTGCATCGACCCCGTTGACCCTGCACAATCCGACCGATGCGCCGGTATCGCTCTCTCTGAGCGACGTCACCCTCCGTCGCGTCCACGAGATCAGCTTCACGGTAACGCTCAACGCGGGGAACAGCGTCACCGATCCGATTTTCCTGCTGCCCGACTATCTGCAGGACATCACTTCGCTTATTGATGAGCACGATCCCGATCTCATCCGGGCACATACGCTGATTCCCCACGGCAATTTCGACACTAATAACGATTACTACCCGGAAAACACCATTCGCTCGCTCTTCTATGATTGGGCAGACCTGAATGAAGACGGCAACCTGTGGGTCGACAGCAACGAAAACGGCCTCGTCGACCCCGAGGAGATCGACGTCGAACGGGGAATGTTGGGAGCGTATGAAATCAATCGCTACACTTATGCTTACGCCAACAGCCCCTACGACGTAGTCGACGTCGGCCGGGACGCTCTGTCGCGGCAGCATGACGGTGTTTTCTTCGGTCTCCAACGTCGGTCCGGATCCGACGACCTCGATGTGACGGTCAGTCTTATCTTTTACAAGAAAGCTGATTGGGACTGGTTGAGCCTGTCGGCCAACTCAGTGGATGTACCCGCAAACGGCGAGGCAACCGTTACGGCCACAATGGCTGTGCCCGGCGACGCCTCGGTGGGTCTCTATGAAGGCGCCGTTGAGTATGACGGGCAGGTGCTTCCGGTTATCGTCCATGTGGCGGCCGATGAGACCACCTTCGAATTCGGCGCCGCTTCGCTCGATGAACCGCTTGGCGACGCGCCTCACGATAACGGGCACCTCTTCGGCTCCGCCGACTGGTTCTGGCGGCCGGAGACGGGGGACTGGCGCCACTTCTTCTTCGATCTGCCCGACGGTTCATCAGGCCCCGGCACGGCAATGGTGGTCGAGACGGAATGGGTTCATCCTGTTCCCAAAACCGACACCCCGCCGCCGCCGACTATCCTCTATGAGGAATTTGAGGGCGGCATCCCTCTGGATTGGCCGATCCTTGAAAATGTCGGCTCGTGTTTCTGGGGGGTCAATGACCCGTTCTCCATCCCCAACTATACCGGCGGCGCGGGGCTAACAGCTACTGCCGATAGCGCCGGGTGTGGCCCGGAAACAACGATGGACACCGAGCTGCACACGCCGTTGCTTGACCTCTCGGCCGAAGACGAGGTGTGGCTGGCCTTCCGCACCGACTTCTATACCTACTACGATGAAGAAGGAAACCCACTCGATCACGGCTACGTCGACGTTTCCACCAACGGCGGCGCGGATTGGACGAATGTGCTGGACCTTGACTACCCGCTCCTTGGGCCGGCAACCATCATTCAGGACTTGAGCGCATTCGCCGGCGAAGCGGAGGTGATCATTCGCTTCCGCTACGTCGCTCCCGGCTGGCATGCCTGGTGGCAGGTCGATGAGGTTGGGGTGTATCTGGACGATCCGTCACCTGTCTTCGAGTCAACTGTCCCCGATATGACCGACGTGAACACTGCCATCTTCGGCGCGGCCGAGGATAGCTTCTCCACCGGTGATCCGGCCTTCTTCGGTCCCAGCAGCGTCACAGCCCTGGGCGCCAGCGAAGATCACTGGCTGAGCGGCGGCACGTGGCGTTTCCACACGGCGACAGGCGGACCCCGGGAAGTTGTCGGCGCGCCGACCCGTGATGGTCTCGGCTTCATCACCCTACACAACGTCCTCAATGCCGGTCGAATAGTCGGTGAGCCGGTTGTCGGCCGAGCCTACCAGTTGACGGTCGATCCGGCCCCGCTGGAAGCGGAAGCCGACACTGTCGCCTCGGTTGACCCGCTGATGGTCGCCGCGGAATGGGACGTCTCCGTCGAGTCGACAGCCGATATCGCTGAAGGACTGAGGGTGACCGGCTTTGGCCCGTCTATTCCCGGCGTCTTCACCGATCAGCCGATCAGTCAGGATGACCCATCGAATGCCTGCACCGCAAACTGGGTAGAAGAAGTCGTTATCCAGGATGGGGGGCTTCTGGCGGCAACAATGACCGCCTCAATGTCCGGCCTGGATGTGGACCTCTACCTGGCGCGCGACGGGGGCGACGGCGTATTCGACTGCATTGACGAGAGTCTGGTCGTTGCGTCCGCCACCAATGGCTCTGAGGAAAGCCTACGGGTTCAGTTCCCGCCCGACGGCCGCTACTGGGTCATCGCCCATGGCTGGAGCGTACCGGATGGGTCAGGCCGATTCGATCTGACAATCGAAGCCATCCAGGGGCGCAACATCATCGCGCAAAACGTCCCGGCGGGTCCGGTTGTGGCCGGCGAGCCGTTGACGTTTGACCTCACGGCCCAGGTTCCGCACCGGCCCGGCACGGCATGGAGCGGGATACTGTTTATCGGCCCGACGGACGCGCCGACGGCGCTAACGCTGCCTGTGACGGTTACCGTGCCCCAGCCGAAGGCAGGCGAGCTTGTAACTCGCTTCTCGGCCGCGCCGGACGCGCTGGAAACAGGCGAGGAAGCTGCCTTCTCGCTGTGGGTATGGAACCGGGGAGGCGATGAGGCTGTCTCGGCCGCCATCACCATTCCACCCGGCCTGGCTGTCGCGCCGGGTTCTGTCCAGGCCACCGTGGGTCAGGCTTTCTTCAACATCCTTGGGAGGCGCATCACCTGGGAGGGCGTGTTGCCGGCCGGTGAACACATGACCATCACCTTCGACGCCACGGCGGCAACGATGAGCGGCCGAGCCGATGTCGGCGCACAGGTGAACGGGTTGATCCGCAACACAGAAGCACAACACACGCTCCCGATATGGATCAACACCGCGGCCCCACCCCGGGTAATCTACCTGCCGGCGGCCGTAGGCAACTAATCTGAAGCAGCTTCAGGGCTTTTCCAAAGCATTGACTTTGGAAAAGCCCTGTTCTGCGTCCTCGGCGTTTTCAGTCTGTCAATCGGCCTTCGCTGTGCTATCATCCGTTCATGCGCCCGCTTATCGGAACAGATCTGAAGCGCTTTTTGCGCGATTATCGCCGTGCACACCCGCCCGTGCGGGACATTGTTATCCTGCTGCAAAGCGTGGAATATCCAGCCAACGTCGGTTCAGCCTTTCGGCTTGCCGACGGCGCAGGAGTATCGGAACTGGTGCTGACGGGCATCACCCCCACCCCACCGAACGCAACCATCGACAAGGTTGGGCGCTATAAGAGCCTGCGCCTTCCCTGGCGCTATGAGGCCGATCCGCTTGTGGCGCTCGCCGATCTGCGAACCCGAGGCTATCAAATCGTGGCCGTCGAGTTGACCGATGATGCAGTCCCTTATCACAACTTCGACTATCCGGATAAGGTCTGCCTGGTCGTCGGGCATGAGGATCATGGGGTTACGAAGACCACCCTGGCTGCTTGTGATTCGGCAGTATTTGTCCCGATGTATGGCAAAGGATTGTCGCTCAACGTCCACGTGGCATTAGCCGTCGTCGTCTATCATCTGCGCCACGGTGCGGTGGGCTGAATCGCCGTATATCCTGATTCGTCACGGCGGTCGAATTTACCACACGTAGATAACCGCCAACTCGGCGAGTTTTTGCATCCCGCTCGCACTCGCGGTATACTGGATATACACATGCGGGATAGTACAACAATTAACCGGGGAAATGACCATGAAAATCTCCTGTCTCCAAGAGAACCTCGCCAAAGGCCTGAGCACCGTCAGTCGCGCCGTCAGTCCGCGCTCAACCTTGCCTGTATTGGGCAACGTGTTGCTGGCCGTTGATAATGGGCGTCTCAAACTCTCGGCTACAAATCTGGAGATCGTCATCACCTGCTGGATCGGAGCAACAGTGAGCGAAGCCGGATCAACCACGGTTCCGGCCCGCACCTTCAGCGAACTGGTCAACACCTTTCCCCAGGAGCGCGTCGATCTCTCGCTCAACAAGACAACAGAAACGCTCCACGTAACGTGCGGTCGCACCCAGGCCAACGTCAAGGGCATCAACGCGTCCGAATTCCCCGTCATTCCCGAACCCGACGACGAGAGCCGCATTCGCATGGAACCGGCCGTCCTGAAGCGGGTTATCTCGCAAGTCGCCTTCGCCGCGGCGACCGATGATTCGCGGCCGTCGCTCACAGGTGTGTTGACAACTTTCGACGGCAATCGAGTCACCATGGCGGCAACCGACGGCTTCCGCTTGTCCGTGCGCTCGGCCCACATCGCCGGCTACGTGGAAAAGCCGTTCAACGTCATCATCCCGGCGCGAGCATTGAATGAAGTAGCTCGCATCATCACCGATGATTTGGAAGCAGTCTATATTTCCATGCCCGCCGGGCGCAACCAGATAATCTTTGACCTGGATAACGTCCTGCTGGTGTCGCAGCTAATCGACGGCAAATTCCCCGACTACGGCCCTATCATTCCAAAAACGCACAACACGCGAACGGTTCTGAACACGGCCGAATTCACCAAGGCGTGCCGAACGGCCGACATTTTCGCGCGTGAATCCAGCAACACGGCCCGTGTCGCGGTGGAACCGGGCGACGGCCTGTCCCCTGCCTCCGCAACAGTAGCCGCAAACAGCAAGGAAACAGGCGACAACGTGGCCCAAGTGGATGCCAATGTTGAGGGGATGCCGATTGAGATCGCTTTCAACGTCAAGTTTATGGCCGACGCGCTGGGCGTGATCGACACCCCTCAGGTAGCGCTGGAAACGACCAGCCCCAACGAGCCGGGCGTCCTCAAACCCGTCGGCGACAACGATTTCGTCCACATCATCATGCCGATGAACTTCAACCGCTAGGAATCCAGTCGCCTACCCGCCGGTCACCAGTTCATCGAGCACAGTCCGGTAGAGCGTATCCGCCCGCAAATCTTCCAGCGCGTGGCATGGTCCGCCCAAACGCTCCGCCAATTGGCGCGCCAGCCCCTGGTCGAATGCGGCATGCTCCATATTGATGACCACCGAGCGCACATCGGTCTCGCTGATGAGATCGGCTATCCTGTGGGCTTCCTCTTGCGGCGGCATATCGGTCAAACTGACGTTCCCCGCGCCGTCGGTGAGCAAGATCATAAGGGGCAGCACATCGGGGTGGTTATATGCTTCCTGCCGAAACACCTGGTAAGCGAGATATAATCCCGCCGACAGCGGGGTCTTCCCGCCGACGGCAATGTCCATCAGGGCTTTCTTGGCGAGCTGCACCGAATTAGTCGGCGGCAACACCAGATTGGCGTCGTTCTTATTGAAAACGATCAACCCCACGCGATCCCGACGCTGATAGGCATCGGTGAGCAAAGACATGATCGCTCCTTTTGTGGCCTCCATTCGCTCGGCCACGGCCATACTCCAACTGGCATCGACGACAAAGAGAATGAGATTTGCCGACCGGCGCACGCGCACCTTCTCGCGCAGGTCGCTCTTTTCCAGCGCCAGCGCCACCCGTGTCCGGTCGCGGCGAATCTGGTGCGGGGCGGCCGCGCGCAGGGTGGCATCAAACGCCAGGTCGCGCACCTTATCGCCCTTGGGCAGCCGCGATTGGATATAACGACCGCGTTTGCGGTCCGTCTTCGTGCGGGAGCGGCGGCCGGCCTGCTTCCGCGTCAGCCGATCCAGTTGGGTATCAAGTCGTCGTGGGGCGAATTCCTGGGTGCTGGTGACCTTTTGTCCGCCCTCCCACCAATTGGCATCGTGGGGGGTCTTGGGAATGGATTGCGGTCCCGCCTCTTGCTGGGAAACCTCAGCGCCATCCGACGCTTCCTCTTCCTCTCCTAAGGCTTTTTTTTTCCCGTGGCGGACGCTTCCTCGGGTTGCTCATCGCGGTCTCCCGGATCGCTCACGCCCATCTCACCCTGCACCTCATCCAGCCGCTCCGACAGCTCGGCTGCCGAAAGGACGCTATCCTGGAACACACGACCACGGATGCGATGCGGCAGAGCCAGCTCAGCAGCGAGGATGATATCCTCATCTGTAATGCGATCGCGGCCCTGCAACGCCGCATGGGCCTGCGCCCCGCGCAGGATCACCAGATCGGCGCGATGGCCGTCTACATTCAGCGACGCTACAAGGCCGGCAATCGACATCAGATCGCGGCGCGAATAACTCACTTCGTTGACGCGATCCCGCGCCAGCGCAATGCGTTGCGACAAATCCCGTTCCCGCTCGGCCCATTGACGGCGAAAGCCCTCGGGATCAACCTCAAAAGCAATGCGACGCTCGATGATCGCCACGCGATCTTCCGGATCGTCAAGCCCCTCGATCTGCACTGAAAAAGCAAATCGGTCGAGCAGCTGCGGGCGCAAATCTCCCTCTTCCGGGTTCATGGTGCCCACCAGGATAAACTTGGCGGGATGCGAAAAGCTGATTCCCTCGCGCTCGACGATATTCACACCCATGGCGGCGGCGTCCAACAACAGGTCTACAACGTGGTCGTCCAGCAGGTTGACCTCATCGACATAAAGAACGCCGCGATTGGCCGAGGCCAGAATACCCGGTTCGAAATGTTTTTCGCCGCTCTTGATGGCTTTCTCAATATCCAGTGTGCCGACGACGCGGTCCTCAGTGGCGCTCACGGGAAGATCGATGAAAGGTGTCTGGCGAATTTCGGTCAGCAAGGGCCGGCCATCGTATCGCGTATGGCTATCGTCGCTCCATTCATCCGGCCGCAACGGATCGCAGTTATACCGGCTTCCGGCCAGCACAGTGATGTCGGGCAGCAGAGCGGCCAGCGCACGGGCTGCGGTGGATTTGGCCGTGCCTCGCTCACCACGAATAAGCACCCCACCAATGCGGGGGCTGACGGCATTCAAGATCAAGGCGCGCTTCATGCGCTCCTGATTAACGATAGCTGTAAAGGGAAATACTGCACGACGTGCCATAGGTCAATTCACTCCATTGTCGGAGACGCGGGAAGCTGCTTTCCCCGGCATCCTCGATGGATTATACCCTGTTTCCTCGATTACAGGTAACTGAAGCCGTGGGGATCAGGTTTGTTTCGATGGGCTTAGACATATGTCGCGCGGGCGAAAACTCGCGTTCGGCGCCCCGGGATATGCAATTGCTTTAGCATATATCGCGCCCCACTGCCTGAGCGATTGCCTTCATCTCCGTCACCAGTTTGGCAAACTTCTCCGGTTTGAGCGATTGGCCGCCATCCGACATCGCTTCTTCCGGGTGAGGATGAACCTCGATAATGAGACCATCGGCCCCCGCGGCCACGGACGCCTTGGCCGCCGCCGCCACGTACTCCCATTTGCCCGTGGCGTGGCTGGGGTCGGCAACAACCGGCAGATGGGACAGTTGTTTGGCGACAGGGATGGCGTTAATGTCAAACGTGTTGCGCGTATACGTCTCGAAGGTGCGAATACCCCGCTCGCAGAGCATGACCCGCGTGTTGCCATGGCTCAGGATATACTCGGCGCACATGAGCCATTCCTCGATCAGGCTGCTCATGCCGCGCTTCAGCAAGACCGGGAATTGCGACTCCCCCACCGCGTGGAGCAGAGCATAGTTCTGCATGTTCCTCGCGCCTACCTGTAATATATCCGCATACTCGCACACCAGCGGCACCAGCGCAGGCTCCATGACCTCGGTGACAATCGGCATGCCGGTTATCTCGCGCGCTTCGGCCAGATATTTCAACCCTTCTTCACCCATGCCCTGAAAAGCGTAGGGGGAAGTACGCGGCTTAAACGCGCCCCCGCGCAATACGTGGGCTCCGGCTTCCTTGCAAGCGATGGCCGTTTCAATAATCTGGGTTCGACTTTCGACCGAACATGGCCCGGCCATAACGACGATCTCTTTGCCGCCGATGATGTGATTGCCTAAAGGGAAAGTGGTGTCATCGGCCTTAAATTCACGACTGGCAAGTTTGAACGGCTTGAGAATGGGCACGGCGCGTTCCACGCCGGGCATCCGCTCAATTTGCTCCCGGTTAATTACGCGATCGTCGCCGATAATTCCAATGATGGTGCGCTCTTTTCCTTCAGATAGATGGACTTTGAAGCCGAGATCCTCAGCTCTGGCTATGACGGCCGACTTCTCCCGCATGGTTGCTTCCACTTTCATTATGACTATCATCATTCGACTCTTCCTTTAGTCAAGGTTATTAACTGATATGGGTGGTAATTATGGCGTTCCGCCGGTATCGATTGCCGCCAAAAAAGTTGCGTCAGAGTGTCACGGCCAGGAATCTGACGGCCGCTTCCACCGGGTTCACCTGTCGCGGGCGAATGGGCGGTACCTGCTTGCGATCGGGCCTCAGCGAGCGAGCGCCCCGCAAATAGATGTGATTGATCTCCTTGGCCGTCCTGGTTGTATTCCAATGGATGAGAACACGGATGCAGCGATTCAACCCACCCGGAACGGCCAACTCGTGACCGCACAGCAGCGCCACATCATACCATCCAAGCTGGCGCGCGGCATAGGCCGGGTAGGTGGAAGTCAGGTCAGGAGTCGTCGTGAAATAGGCGCTGGCAATATCATCGGCATTCATGTCATTGGCTGCAATGAGAGATTGCAGCAGTTCGCGCGTTGCTTCCAGAATTTCATCCTCGTTATCGCTTCCGACCGTGATCGCACCGCGAACACCGCGACACATCATTGCGCGCTGCTGGGTCGCTTGAATCACTTCCACCTGTTTGTCTGCCATGATGTTTATCTCCTTGCGTGATTGCTTGCTGCCTAAAAACAAAAAAGACGCGGCTTCTTTAGCCGCGTCTTGTGTCGTTTTGGGTTCTTTCCGTCTGGCTTACGCTTCTTCACCGGCCATGGCGGACTCTCCCGTTCGCAACAAGTGCGGCTGGGTGTTGGCGCCAAAATAAAAGTAAAAGAAGCAAACCAAGCTTCGCGAAGAACCGTTCATATGGCGAGCATCATAGCATGGTGTTGTGGTGACGTCAAGCATTACAATTGCACAGTTTCAGCAATCAACCGTTGGACGTTTTCGCAATCCGCCAGCTACGCAAGCAGCAGCAATGGACTGTGTTAATCAGGCTCACTCGTCGGCGTGGCCTCTTCCTCCAGCACATTAGGGAACGAATAATTCGGAATCAAATCGACGGTTCGACGATACATTTCGCGCAACGTTGTATCGGTGTTGAAATAACCGCTCAACATCTCCTGGAGGACGATAGAGATCACGTATTTGTTATAGAGACGGGTCATCAGCGTACCGTAGCCTTCGCGGATACCCCAACGGGGCGCGGAGGCAATATCGTCTCGCAACCGGCCGACGACTTCATCGCCATAGATCTCGGTCAGGCTCGGCCCACCTTCGCGCAGAGGAGTCGTACCCCAGGCATCGATGTACAGGCGCGGCGCGTCTGTCTGCCCCAATCGCATTGGAACCTTGCGCTCGGAGTTCACAGCCAGCCATGCCTCATAACCCTCGGTGAACCAGAACTCGGCGAACGCCTGGGCCGCTTCCCGATCGGCGGCGGTTGTAATGCCCAACCCGCGCACGTTCCCAAAGGCTACAGGGGTTCCATTTGGTCCGCCGATTTCGGTGAGCACGCCGACATTACGAGCCAGATAGCCGGTCCCTTCTTCTCCCTCGACACATTCGGGGCAGGAAGGAACGACTTCCGGGTTCAGCCCAGCCAGGTCGGGCAGGATGGCCGGGGAGGTCATGATCATGCCTGTCCGGCCCGACAGCAGGGCATTACGCGCACTGGTGTCCGTTTGTACGCCCGATGGACTGAACTGATTGATAGTCATGAAATAGTGTTCGATTGCATCACGACAAGCCGGCTCAAGAATGATTACCTCGCCGGCTTCATCGATCAACCGGCAGCCATTGGCCAAAGCAATTTGCTCGAACGCCTGTTGGGTTGTGATCAGGTTCGATTCTGTGGGAATGACCAGACCGGAAATGATCGCCTCGCGGTCGAAGACACGCTCGGCGGCCGTCGCCATGGCAGCGAAGGTATCCGGCGGCTGAAGGCCAAGCGACTTGAACCAGTCTGCCCGATAGAGCAAGAGCTGATGATAGCCATCGCTGGGAATGGCCGCCGCCTGCCCATTGACAGTCATTAGCTCCAGCGCCGCCGAATCAAACGTTTCTCCTCCAAGTCGCTCGACCACCTCATCCGCGGCGGCGGCATCCAGAATACCGTCTTCGACCCATCCGGCTGTATATTCAACCGGATGAAGGATCAGATCAGGCAGTGTGCCGGAGAGCACGCTCGTGCTCACGAGTTCAGGCAGGAGCGACGGCGATACGAGCTGGACGGCAACATTGACGCCGTGGCGCTCGGCGAACTCGCCGGCCATCCAATCGAGCACCGCCTGGTGCTCCCGCGAAGTCTCGTCAATCCAAATAGTTAATTCGGAGGAGGTAGTTCCGGAAGCCTGTTCCAATGAGCCGGCAGGCAGTGTTCCAGTCAACTCGCCGGATGCCGAGAGCGTGGATGTGGGCGCGGGCAACAGAAGCGCGTCGGACGCTGCCGTCGGCGCGAGCGCGGCTTGTGCCGTGGCTGTGGCCAGACGCGGTGGGTTTGCCAGATCGACGCCGCATCCCGCCGAGAGAAACGCAACGGCGAAAAAGAGGAAAGTCGATAGGGTGGCAATGCGACCTTTGTGGGCCGGGATGACTAAAGATGTGGGGCTATAATTCATGCAATCCGGTAACGCTCAGAAGTATAGAGCGTGTCAATATCCTGATATGGATTGTAGAGGCCAATTCGGCCGGTGACAAACCATCGGGAATCAAAGCGGCCAACTTTCAGAATCCTGTCAGATTCGCGTCGGTCACTCCTCCTCGTCCTCCAACCTCTCATCAAGCCCGGCCAGCGGTGGCAATTCATTACTCCCCAGAAGGCGGCGCATTTTCCGCGACATGCGAGCAACCGGTTTTTCCCGATACGTTTCCACCAGAGCGCGAGCCAGCGACGGCAGATTATCAAAATCACCGTAACGCTCACTCAGATAATCCCTGTGCAGCGACATCCAGGCAAACAGGTCCGCCTCGGTGCGGCCGGGAAACGACTCCGGCAAACCGGACTCGCGGATAATCTGAACGGCCGGAAGGTAGACAATCTCATACCACACCTCGGCCGCTTCCTCAAACGACACCGCACGCTCGTCGATTAGCTCCAGCTTTTGGCGCAACTCTTCGATCTGGGCCTGCAGCTCCTGATAGCGACCGCTGGCGGTGAAATGGATGTCGTAATCGGGGCGATGCAACTGCAACCCCGTTTTCTCAAGAAACGCACGTTCACGAAAACGGTTAAGAACCTCATCCAGACTATCGCTGGAATTAATCACAATATCGTCAGGGTACTCCCAAACGTGGGCCTCTATTGAGGGAAACTTGAGCTGGCGTGCGGCCGAGACGCGATGGTTCCCGTCGCGTACGAAATAGGCATTGCCGACTTTGTAAAGCTCGATGGGCAGCCACCCTTCCGTTTGGGCCAGCTCGGCGACCTTGACCCATCTGTCTTTCAGACTGTCGTTCAGGGGCAGAAATGCGCGAGTCATCTCCCCATAGCGCCCCACGCTGCCGACAATATGATCGAGCGGAACTTGATGAATGCCGCGATAGAGTGGGCTTTGCTGGCGCAGATTGCGACGAATTGTGTCGAAGGGAAGCAGGCGAGCATCGCGGCCGCGTAACCACGCGCCCAGTCGTTCGATTTCGGCCAGCCGGCGGGCACGCTCAAACTCATTATGGGCACTTATTCTGGCATCTATGTTTGTCATGATTAACAGTGGAGTCTAGTTCGTCCGATACTCGCAGGCAACAGACATTTTGATGAAGAATCTCCGCCTGCAATTGGAACCAATGTTGAGTTGTAGTGTGCTACAATTGATGCCCATGAACGAGCAGCTGTATATCACCCCATCGGTTCGCCAGGCCCTGGATAACGGTGAGCCAATCGTGGCCCTGGAAAGCACCGTCATCACACACGGTCTGCCTTATCCTCAAAACGTCGAAACGGCGCTGGCAATGGAAGCAGCCGTACGCGCCGGCGGCGCTCTACCGGTCACCATCGCCGTACTCGAAGGGCGACTGACTGTCGGATTGACACCGGACGAAATTGAGAGTCTGGGCCGGCCGTCGCGCGCCGCCCGCGCTCGCAAATGCAGCCGGCGCGATCTGCCTATTGCCATGGCCTGTGGGGAAGACGGCGCGACGACCGTCGCCGGGACGATGCTCGTCGCCCATATGGCGGGGATCGAGCTTTTCGCCACGGGCGGCATCGGCGGCGTCCACCGCGGTCATCCGTTCGACGTCAGTGCGGATCTGCGCGAGTTGGGCAAAACGCCGGTCACGGTGGTCAGCAGCGGGGCCAAATCAATCCTTGATCTGCCGGCAACGCGCGAAGTTTTGGAGACTGAGGGGGTCACAATCGTCGGCTACGGCGTGGACGAGTTGCCCGCCTTCTTCGCGCGCTCCAGCGGCTTGCCCGTCGATGTGCGTCTGGATAATCCCGCGGAAGTTGCGACGTTGATTATCGCGCGGCGACGAATGGGGCTGGGCAGCGGCACCCTCGTCACCGTCCCCGCACCCGATGAGGCCTGCATGTCGTCCGAGGAGGCAGAAGCGGCCGCGGCTCAGGCCGCCCGTGAAGCAGACGAGGCGGGAATTCACGGCCCTGCCTCAACCCCGTGGCTCCTGCGGCGCGTTGTCGAGTTGACGGATGGACGCAGCATGACGGCCAACACTGCTTTGCTCCAGAACAATGGCCGTGTGGCGGCCGAAATCGCCGCGGCTCTGAGCAACATGAAGGCTAATGCGAGCCAGGCAGGTTGACAGTCGATCCGGCCGTGACTATAATGACATCCAAGTACATCACATATCAACGTTGACGGAGACAAGTACGACGACAGCGAGTTGCAGAGAGTTGGCGGATGGTGCGAGCCAACCCCGTTTGCGTCCGAAATCCCCTCCCGAGTTGCGCTCCGCAAGCTAACAAGTGTAAGGAGCGCCGGATGCGTCCGTTATCACGCCAAGAGGTTGGTTCTTCGAACCAACAAACCCAGGTGGCACCACGAGCCCCCTTCGTCCTGGAAACGAAGGGGGCTTTTTTATTGAGGAGTAGCATGATTGACATTAACTTGATTCGCGAAAAGCCGGAATGGGTAAAGGAGCAGATCGCCCGACTGGGAGATGACAAGGCGCCGATTGACGAGATACTGGTCGCCGATGCCAGACGGCGAGAGATCATCCTCGAAGTCGAGGAACTTCGCCGCCAGCGCAACGAAAGCTCCAGGCAGATCGGCGCATGGATGGGCACGCTCAAGAAGCTGGAAGGCGACTTGAGAAAGGCTGAAGAGATCGGACAGCCGGCCGAGGAGTTGCATGTCCAACTTGGCAACTTGCAGCGTAACGCCGACACGGCCAGGGATGAAACTCGTCAACTGGGCGAAACCATTGCCACCCTGGAGGAAGAACTGCGCGTGGCTGAAGCCGTCATTGATGACAAAATGCTGTGGGTTCCTAATCTACCGCATGAGAGCGTGCCTTACGGCCCGGACGATAGCCACAATATTGCCTACCCGGCCGAGGGCGCGCCGCTGCCCGTCTTTGATTTTGAACCGAAAGCCCACTGGGATCTTGGCCCGACTCTGGGCATCATTGATTTTGATCGGGGTGTCAAACTTAGCGGCTCGCGGTTCTATGTGCTGCGCGCGGCCGGGGCGAGGCTTCAGCGGGCAGTTATCCAGTTCATGCTCGATTACCACGCAAACAATCACGGCTACACCGAAATCTACCCGCCCTTCATGGTGCGGTCGGCGATGTTTGTCGGTGCGGGTCAGCTGCCCAAATTTGCGGACAACATCTACCGCGACGCAGAGGAAGATTTCATGTGGCTGGGCACGGCCGAGATCGCGCTCACTAACTTGCACCGGGACGAAATACTGGATGAAGCGGAATTACCGCTGAACTACGTCGCCTACACTCCCTGCTTTCGCCGTGAGAAGATGAGCGCCGGCCGGGACGTGCGCGGCATCAAGCGCGGTCACCAGTTTGATAAAGTAGAGATGTACAAGTTCACGACGCCGGAGACCAGCTATCAGCATCTCGACGCCCTGGTTAAACATGCCACTGATATTTGCGCGGCGCTCGGTCTGCCTTACCGTCGCATCGAAATGGTGACCGGCGATCTAGGTTTCGCGGCGGCCAAGAAGTATGACGTGGAAGTGTGGGCCGCCGGTTGCCACGAGTGGCTGGAAGTCAGCTCGGCCAGCAATTGCGAGGCATTTCAGGCGCGTCGGGCCAACGTTCGCTACCGGCCGGCTGACGGCGGCCGTCCTCGCCACGTGCATACGTTGAACGCCAGCGGTCTGGCGCTACCGCGTGTAATGATTGCAATCCTTGAAAACAATCAACAGGCGGACGGCTCGATTCGCATCCCCGAAGCACTACGCCCCTATATGGGTGGCGCGGAAACGATAGGGCAATAAAGAATGCCGGCCCGCCGCGGCGGGCCGGCATTGGTTTCACAGTCGGAATAACCTGCGCCAATCAGGCCCGGTGTTCCTCGACCGCGAGCGGAACAGCAAGCTATTTGCAGACAGGGTCGCTCGTGCACTCCATTGCTGCATCCGCACAACCGAAACGCACCGGCAGTCC
>JACDJC010001157.1_pt1 | contig 24521 bp, 22 predicted proteins | sample 7454191 | NCBI WGS metagenome assembly JACDJC01 (sample SAMN14253291, study PRJNA609438) | sludge metagenome | isolation source: sludge after 25d culture with pyrite and EDTA | collected 2018-12-20 | reverse complement strand
TCAGAACCGAAGGGCGGCGAATATCTGTCCTTCGACGGGAAAGATTTACCGATCGGACCAAGTGCCGATCAAAACGCAACAGAACCCAGGGAAAAGCCACGCAAATCATGCGTTTTTGCCCTTGAGTTCTTTCATTGGAGCCTGACATGCCGGTTGAAAACTGGACATCGAACCAGCTTGACGAACTCGTCGCGTTCCGCCGTGACCTGCACGAAAACCCCGAGCTGCTTTACGATGTGAACAGGACTGCCGAAAAAGTTGCCGAAGCGCTGCGCGCCGCTGGCGTCGATGAGGTCGTGACTGGTATCGGGCGCACCGGCGTCGTCGGCGTCATTCGTGGCCAGTCGAACCGCTCGGGTCGCGCCATCGGCCTGCGCGCCGACATGGACGCACTGCCAATCCTCGAAGAAACCGGCGCTGAATGGTCGTCAAAAGTGCCGGGCAAGATGCACGCCTGCGGCCATGATGGCCATACGACCATGCTTCTGGGCGCTGCCCGCGAGCTGGCGCAAAGCCGCGCTTTCGACGGCACAGTCATCGTGATTTTCCAGCCTGCCGAAGAAGGTGGCGCTGGTGCCAAGGCGATGATCGACGACGGTTTGTTCAAGCGCTGGCCGGTCAACGAAGTTTACGGCATGCACAACCGTCCAAACCTCGCAGTCGGTCATTTCACCATCAATTCCGGCCCGATCATGGGATCGGTCGATGTTCTGGACATCACCATTGAGGGTGTTGGCGGACATGCCGCTTCGCCGCACCAGACCATAGACCCCATTCCTGTCACCGCAGCGCTCATTCAGGCAATCCAGACGCTGACGGCACGCACCATCGACCCGCTGGATTCCGCGGTGATCTCGATCACCACCATTCAGGGTGGCGACGCGTTCAACGTCATTTCGCAGAAAATCCGGCTGACCGGCACGGTTCGTACGCTTCGCGAGGAAGTGCGTGACCATATCGAGGAGAAGCTTACCCGCGCCGTGCAGGGCATTGCCGATGCTTTCGGCGCCAAGGCGACACTCGATTATCAGCGCAGCTATCCGGTCACCGTCAATCACGAGCGCGAAACGGAACTGGCGGCAGTCGCTGCCGATGCAGTTGCAGGCGCCGACCGTGTGACGCGCGACATGCCGGCGACGCTGGGCGGTGAAGACTTTGCCTTCATGCTGAACGAAGTGCCGGGCGCGATGATCAATATCGGCAACGGCCCGAGTGCCAATCTCCATCACCCCAAATATGACTTCAACGACGATGTCATCGCCTGGGGTTGCTCATACTGGACCACGCTCGTACGCCATCGGCTGCCGATCGAGAATTGATAGCGACCTATATATGAACAGGGGCGGCACCTTTGGGAGCCGCCCTTTGTGTTTTGCGTAGAAAGCGAAGTTGCAGAACAATAAAACCTCTAGTTTATCTGAGCCGCTCGTAATATAACGCGCTCCCAATAAACCATCGCGGCTTTTCCCGATGGGAAAAGAGAATCCGGTTTGAGCGCATATTCCGAACGTCTCGGTTTCGGAAATGCGGGAAACCAATGGTAGAGCGGGAAATCCATGAATATCGAGTCTGCCTTGAGCGACAGCGCCAATATTTTTGACCTTGCGCCAATTTCCCTGTGGCTTGAGGATTATAGCGGTCTGCGCAAGCAGTTCGAAGAATGGCGCGCGCTTGGCGTTACCGATCTCAAGGCATTCCTGCACGAAGACACGACCCGGCTTCGCATCTGCACCAGCCATATCCGGGTTTTGAAGGTCAACCGCAAGACGCTTTCGCTTTTCGAGGCGGACAGCGTCAGCCATCTGGTCGCCAATCTTGAGCGCGTGTTTCGCGACGACATGCTGGACCCGCATATCGACGAGATGGTCCAGCTCTGGAATGGCGGCAATGCCTTCTCAAGCGATACCATCAACTATTCGCTTGGCGGCAAGCGGCTCGACATACAGCTCAAGGGCGTCGTGCTTCCCGGTTATGAGCACACCTGGGAGCGGGTGCTGCTTTCCATCGAGGATGTTACCGCCCGCGAGGACGCCCGCCGCGAACAGGACCGCCACAAGCAGCACGCGCAGGGCCTTTTCGAACATTCGCCCGTGTCGCTCTGGGTCGAGGATTTCAGCCGCATCAAGCAATTGATGGACGATGTGCGCCAGCGCGGCATCGTTGATTTTCGGGTATTTACCGACGTGCATCCGGAATTCGTACGTCAGTGCATGAGCGAAATCCGGGTTCTCGAAGTCAACACCGAGACAACTGCCCTCTTCCTCGCATCCGACAAGAAGACGCTGCTGCAGAACCTGCCGCACATCTTCAAGGACGAGATGGAATCATCGTTCCGCGAACAGTTGATTGATCTGTGGAACGGTGTCCTGTTCCAGCGCCGCGAAGTAGTGAACTACGCGCTCGACGGCTCCGAAAGGCATGTGCTTCTGCAATTCTCCGTTCTGCCGGGACATGAGACGGACTGGTCTCTGGTGCAGATCGCGCTGACCGATATCACTGCGCGCAAGAAGGCAGAAGCCTATCTGGAATATCTGGGCAAACACGACGTTCTGACCAAGCTTCACAATCGCGCCTATTATGTCGACGAGCTTAACCGGCTTGAGCGGAAGGGCCATACGCCCGTTTCGGTCATCATCATTGATCTCAACGGCCTAAAGGCCGCCAACGACCAATGGGGTCATGCGACAGGCGATGGATTGCTACGGCGCATCGGCGAAGTGCTGAATGAAGCCGTGAAACAGCCGGGCCATGCGGCGCGCATTGGCGGCGACGAATTCGCAGTTGTGCTGCCTTATGTGGATGAGCGCGGCGCCGAGGCAATGGTCGATGATATTCAGCGGCTGGTCGAGATCAACAACCAGTATTATTCCCAGCTCAAGCTCAATCTTTCCATCGGTTCTGCAACCAGCATGCCCGGCGAAAAGCTGGAAACCGTTGCCAAGCGCGCCGATCTGCTGATGTATGAGAACAAGCGTCAGCAATATACGAGCGGCATGATCTAGTCATCAAATGCGATAATCGTTTTGCCGCGCGTCAGATCGGTAACGAGGCGGGATAGTTCATCCCGCATGGCAATGGGCATGGTGCCCGCGATCTCCACGCCGGTGCCGGTGAAGTTCTCTTGCGCTATGGTAAGGTTTTCCACCGCTGTCAGACGGGCTTTCAGCAGCGCATGATCTGAAAAATCGCAGGCGAACTGAAATCCGACCAGCGGAATAACTTCTGTTTTCTCCGCCTGTCGCAGACAGGTTGCAGCCGTGCCGCCATAGGCGCGCATCAGGCCGCCGCTTCCCAGAAGAATGCCGCCAAACCAGCGCGTGACCACAACTGCAATATTATCGAGTTGCTGGCCGTCGATTGCCTGCAGGATCGGCTTTCCTGCCGTGCCACTCGGCTCGCCATCGTCGCTGAAACGGTAGTTCTGCCCCATGCGCCAGGCCCAGCAATTATGGCTTGCCGACAGGTCGGAATGCTCGCTCAAAAAGTCCTTCGCCGCCTGCTCGCTCGCCACAGGCGCAGCAATGGCCAGAAACCGACTTTTCTTGATCTCCTGACTATAGGTTTCGACGCGACTAATCGTGAACATGGCAATCCTGCAAAGATGATTTCGGGGCCTAGCATTTTCCATTGAGGATGACGACCCCTTCCAGCTTCCCCTGGCATTGCGCCCACTGGATATAGGGTATAAGGCAATTGAAAAATGAGCCCATATTTTTGAGCTCTGTTCTTGCATATCCAGATGAAAGGTCTTGCCGATGTTCGATTTGATCGTGAGAAACGCCAATCTCCCCGACGGTCGCGAGAAGCAGGACATTTTGGTCAAGGACGGCAAGATTGCCGATATCGTGCCCTCCAAGGAGGAACATCAGGCGGCGCAGGAAATCGATGCGACCGACCGGCTCGTAACCCCACCTTTCGTCGACCCGCATTTCCATATGGATGCGACCCTGTCGCTCGGCCTGCCGCGCCTCAATCGTTCCGGCACGCTACTGGAAGGTATCGCGCTGTGGGGCGAACTAAAGCCGATACTGACCGTTGAGGCCATGGTCGAGCGCGCGCTGCGTTATTGCGATCTGGCCGTTTCGCAGGGCCTGCTGGCAATCCGCAGCCATGTCGATGTCAGCGATCCGCGCCTCTTCACCGCTGAAGCGATGATCGAAGTGCGTGAGAAGGTGAAGCCTTACATCGACCTTCAGCTTGTAGCCTTCCCGCAGGACGGCTACTATCGTTCGCCGGGCGCGGTTGATCTCGTCAACCGCTCGCTCGATATGGGGCTCGATGTCGTCGGCGGCATTCCGCATTTTGAGCGCACCATGGCCGATGGCGCAGCCTCGCTGGAAGAACTCTGCCGTATCGCCGCCGAACGCGGCCTGCCGGTCGATATCCATTGCGACGAAAGCGATGATCCGATGTCGCGCCATGTCGAAACGCTGGCCGCGCAGACCGTGCGTTTTGGCCTGCAGGGTCGCGTTTCCGGCTCGCATCTAACCTCCATGCATTCCATGGACAATTATTACGTCTCGAAGCTCATTCCGCTGATTGCGGAAGCAAAGATGAATGCCATTCCGAACCCGCTCATCAACATCACGCTTCAGGGCCGTGCGGACACCTATCCGAAGCGCCGCGGCATGACCCGCGTGCCGGAACTGATGGCTGCTGGCATCAATGTCGCCTTCGGCCATGACTGCGTGATGGACCCCTGGTACTCGATGGGTTCCGGCGACATGCTGGAAGTCGGCCACATGGCGATCCATGTCGCACAAATGACCTCCATCGAAGGCAAGAAGCAGGTTTTCGACGCGCTCACCGTCAATTCCGCCAAGGCGCTGGGCCTCGAAGGTTATGGCCTTGCCAAGGGTTGCAATGCCGACTTCGTGGTGCTGCAGGCACGCGACCCGATTGAAGCGCTGCGCCTCAAGGCAAACCGCCTCAAAGTCGTGAAGCGTGGCAAGGTCATCGCCGAAACCCCGCAGCGCATAAGCCGCCTCAACCTCGAAGGCCGTCCGTCTTCGGTTGACGGAGCAGACTACGCGCCAGTCGGCCAGCTTTAGAATCTTCTTGAATTAAAGGTGGTTTGGGCAATGATGGAAATCGTTGCTCAAGAAATCCGCACGTCAAAACGAAGCAACCGGCTGCGCGCACCCACGCGCCGAAAACACACATGAGGGGTCCCTGACCAAATGACAAAAATCATCAAAACACCGAACTTTACCCGTCGCGACATTCTCGCAATGTCTGCAGCACTGGGCGCAACGGCAATCACCACCCGCGTCTTCGCTGCCGATGAAAAGCTGAAAGTAGCAGGCATCCACGCCTCGCCAGTCGAAAACGCGTGGAATTCGCGTCTCCACGATGCACTGAAGCAGGCCAATGACGAAGGCGTCATCGAATATGTCTTCTCCGAAGGCGTTTCGGCGAGCGACTACCCCCGCGCCATGCGCGAATATGCCGAACAGGGCATCAAGCTGATCGTCGGCGAATCCTATGCCGTCGAACGCGAAGCGCGCCAGGTGGCAGGCGATTATCCGAAGACGGCTTTCGTCATGGGCTCCTCGGGCAAGCCGCAGGGCGACAATTTCGGTGTTTTCGGCACCTGGAATTTCGAGGCTGCCTATCTCGCAGGCATGCTGGCAGGCGCTATGAGCAAGTCCGGCACCTTCGGCTCGGTCGGTGCCGTGCCGATCCCGGAAGTCAACATGCTCATCAATGCCTTTCAGGACGGCGTGAAGGAAACCCGGCCTGACGCGAAGTTCATCGCGTCGTTCATCGGCACCTTCTTCGACCCGCCAAAAGCACGTGAAGCCGGTCTTGCCCAGATCGACTCTGGCGCGGACATCCTGTTCGGCGAGCGCATCGGCACGGCAGACGCCGCCAAGGAACGCGGCATCAAGGCCATCGGCTCGCTGATCGACTATACGCCGCGCTATCCCGATACGGTCTTTGCCAATGCGATCTGGAATTTCCGCCCGATCCTCAATGCGGCTATCGCCGACGTGAAGGCCAGCCAGGCAACCGGCAAGGATTACACGCCGTTCAGCCTGATGAAGGAAGGCGGCAACGACATCATCTACGTCAAGGGCATTGCCCCTGCCGAAGCAGAAGCCAAGATGGAAGCCCGTCGTGTGGAACTGAAGGAAGGCAAGTTCGAGTACAAGCCGAACCCAGCCGAACCGAAGTAACCTCTCAGGACGGGCAAGCACATCGTGGCAATCGACATGAACCAGCAGGATGCAACCGCGCTCGCGCAGGCGATTGCGGAAGGAATCCTCAGTGCCGAACAGGCCATGGATGCCGCTCTCGACGCAGCAGAAAAATGGCGCCCATTGGGCGCCATTGCATATCTCGATCGCGATCTGGGCCGTGCCGGTTCCATTGCATTCGATGCCGCGCCATCCAGGGCGGCTTTTGCGGGCGTTCCCTCACTGTTCAAGGATCTGGGCGGCCCCTGTGCCGGTCTGCCGATCCGGCTCGGCTCACAGGCATTTCTCAATGCCTCAGCACAGATGGATTCCGAACTCGGTCGCAGGCTGCGCGCAGCCGGACTCAACTTTTTCGGCACCTCCACCGTGCCAGAATTCGGCTTGGCGCTTGCGAGCGAGCCAGCAGGAGCACCGCCTGCACGCCATCCCTTCGATGAAGCGCTTTCACCCGGCGGGTCATCCGGCGGAGCGGCAGCAGCCGTCGCAGCCGGGATAGTCGCAATTGCGCACGCCACCGACGCTGGCGGTTCCATCCGTGTGCCCGCCGCAACCTGCGGTCTTGTCGGCCTGAAACCAAGCCGTGGCGCCATGCCAGCGGGTCCGCATTTCGGCAATTATCTTGCAGGCATTGCGAGCGAATTTGCGCTCTGTCGCTCCGTCCGTGATGCGAAAGCGCTTCTGCCGCTGGTCGAAGGCAAAACAGAAGGCTTTCTGCCCGACCCGGCAATGCAGGCAGGTGATTTGCCGGAGCGCCTTCGTGTGGGCATCGTGACCGGCGATCTTGCAAACTATCCAATCACATCGGAGCGCTTGCAGGTTGTGGCCGATGCAGCGCATTTCATGGATGCACAAGGTCATACAATCCGTGAAATTCCGGCTTCGGAATTCGGCCCGCTGATCGCTTCCAGCGCACGCGCTTTCGACCGTATCATTTCCGTCAATCTCGCGGCTGCAATTGACTTTCTGGCGCTTGATGAAGACAGGCTTGAACCGCTTACCCGTGCGGTTGCGGAGCGCGGGCGGCGCATGGAAGCCACCGCGCTTTACCGCGCCATGAACGGAGCCGTCAGCACCGCACATATGCTCTGGCAGATTTTCCGCGACATCGACGTGCTGATTACGCCTATGCTCGCGCGCGGGCCGATGCCACTCGGTTCCTTTCCCATGGATCACGGCGATGTCGATGCGCATTGGCAGAAGATGAATGCCTTCGCGCCTTATGCGGCGCTAGCGAATATTTCCGGTTTCCCGGCGCTCTCGCTTCCCTTTGGAACCGACGCCAACAGCATGCCGGTCGCCTTGCAGCTCGTGGCGCCAATGGGCGCTGACCGGCTGCTTCTGAACCTTGGCCAGCGTCTGGAGGAGGATCAGCGCTGGCAGCACAGATTTCCCGTTGCGGGGTTGAACATATGACCACGACCGTTCTTGAACTGCAAAACATCACCAAGCGATTTGGCCAGCTTACCGCCAATGACGATATTTCGCTGAAGCTTGAGCGCGGCGAAATCCTCGCTTTTCTTGGCGAGAATGGTGCAGGCAAAACCACGCTGATGAACATCCTGTTCGGCCATTATGTGCCGGATGAGGGCCGCGTCTTCGTCAAGGGCGAGGAAATCCCGCAAGGCAAGCCGCGCGCTGCCATCGATGCGGGTGTGGGCATGGTGCACCAGCATTTCACGCTCGCGCCCAACCTCACAGTGCTTGAAAATATCATCACCGGCACTGAAAGCCTCTGGAAACTTAAATCGGCACATGGACCCGCGCGCACCAAGATTGCCGACATCGCCGGACGCTTTGGCCTGCAGGTTGATCCCGATGCACGGCTTGGCGATCTCTCGGTGGGCGAGCAACAGCGCGTGGAAATCCTGAAAGCGCTTTATAACGACGCCGACATTCTGATCCTCGACGAGCCGACCGCCGTTCTGACGACGCAGGAAGCAGAAGGCCTGTTCGCGACACTCAAGGAAATGGCGCGGCAAGGCCTGTCACTGATCTTCATTTCGCATAAGCTGCATGAAGTTATGTCGGCTGCCGACCGGGTGATCGTGCTGCGCGGTGGCAAACTTGTCGCCGAGCGCAAGGCTTCCGAAACTTCCAAGGAAGAACTGGCAGAGCTGATGGTGGGGCGGCGCGTCTCGCGCCCTGCCCGCGCTGCGGCGACGCCCGGCGAGACATTGCTGGAAGCCAGCAATGTTACGGTCGTGGAAGACGGAATTGCTCGCCTGTCAGAACTGAATTTTCAGGTTCGTGCCGGTGAAACATTGGGCATCATCGGTGTGTCCGGCAATGGTCAGGCCGCCTTGGGCCGGTTGGTTTCGGGGCTGAGCCAGCCAGCAAGCGGCGCGCTTGTCATCTTCGGGCAGACCGTGACCAAATTCGATCCCCGCCGCTTTGTAGCGGAAGGCGTCGGGCGCATCCCGGAAGACCGGAATGCCGAAGGCGCGATTGGCGACCTGACCTTGTGGGAAAATGCCATTCTGGAGCGCGTGCGCGATCCAAAATTCTCGAGCGGCCTTCTGGTCAATCGCACTGCGGCCCGCGAATTCACTGATCGCATCATCAAGGATTTCGATGTGCGCGGCGGCACGCCGGACAGTCGTATTCGCCTCCTTTCTGGCGGCAATATGCAGAAGCTCATTCTGGGTCGTAATCTGGAAACCGCTCCACGTATCCTGATTGCGGCGCAGCCGACGCGCGGCCTTGATGAAGGTGCCGTTGCGGCCATCCATGCCCGCATTCTGGAAGCGCGCACCAAGGGAGCCGCAGTACTGCTGATTTCGGAAGATCTGGATGAAATCATTGGCTTGGCGGATCGTGTTCAAGCGATTGTTAAAGGTCGCCTCTCCCCACCCATCGACGCGGAAGAAGCCGATGCACAAAGGCTGGGCCTGATGATGGCTGGCGAGTGGCAGACAAATACCAAGAAGGGGCTCAATTGATGCGTATTGAACGACGCGAAACACGGCCCATGGCTCTGGTGGCGACCGCACCTATTATCGCTGTCCTGACCGCATTCGTGCTTGCCGGTCTGCTGATCGCCGCCGCTGGTGCGCCGGTTTTAGAATCCTTCCGCCAGATAGCCATCGGCGCTTTCGGCAACAAGCTTTCGATCACCGAAACACTCACCCGCGCAACACCCCTGATGCTGACCGGCCTTGCCGCTGCCGTCGCCTTTCGCTCAAAACTCTGGAATATCGGCGCCGAAGGCCAGTTCTATATGGGGGCTCTTGCGGTCGTCGCCTGTGGCACGCAATTGCAGCTTCCAGCCGCTATTCTCATTCCGCTGCTGCTCGTGGTCGGTGCGATTGCGGGCATGATTTTCCTGCTTATTCCGCTCGGACTTCGCCTGCGCTTCGGTGTCGATGAAGTGGTGACGACACTACTGTTGAACTTTGTTGCCGTGCTCATCGTCTCGATGATGATCGAAGGGCCGATGAAAGACCCCCTCGCCTTTGGCTGGCCGCAATCCGAGCCTGTGCCGGATGCAGCGGTGCTGCCGAAAATCATGGCGGGCATGCGACTGCACGTTGGTATCGTCATCGCAATCGCTCTGGCGCTCATCATTGCCTATGTACAGAAGCGCACCGTCTTCGGGCTTGAAACCAAGGCTGCCGGTCTCAATCCGCAAGCCGCGCGCTTTGCAGGCGTTCCGCTTGGCAAGACGCTGGTGAAAGTCGCCTGCATTTCCGGTGGTCTTGCGGGCCTTGCAGGCGCAATACAGGTCATGGGCGTCAAGGGTTACGTCACAACTGACCTCTCACCGGGCTTCGGCTATTCCGGTATCATTGTCGCCATGTTGGCCAATTTGAATCCTATCGGCGCGATCTTCTCAGCGCTTTTTGCAGCCGCTATGTTTGTCGGCGCCGACGGCATGAGCCGCGCTATCGGCATTCCAAGCTTCATTGCCGATGTGACTGTGGCGCTGTCGCTTCTGACCATGCTGGTTGCTCTGTTCTTCACACAATACAGGATCGCCCGATGAACGAGTTGATGGATATCCTGCTCTCCGCAGGCCTCTGGGTCTCGGTCCTGCGCATTGCAACGCCGCTGATCTTCGGCACGCTCGGCGCACTTTATTGCGAACGGGCGGGTGTGCTTAATCTCGGCATTGAAGGCATCATGACCTTCGGCGCGATGATTGGCTGGCTGACGGTTTATAATGGCGCAGACCTCTGGATGGGCGTGCTTGCGGCAGCAGCATCGGGCGCCGTGTTCGGCCTGCTTCACGCAGCCCTCACCGTTCCGCTTGGCCTGTCGCAGCATGTTGTGGGCTTGGGCATCACATTATTTGCATCGAGCCTTAGCTATTTCCTGTTTCGTCTTCTGGTGCCGCTCTCTTCAACTCCGCCGACGATCACACCATTCCAGCCGGTCAATCCGTCCTGGCTTGCAGATATCCCGTTCGTCGGACAGGTGCTTGGCACGCAAACGGCGCTCACGTGGATCGCCATTCCTCTGGCACTGCTGCTTGGTTATGTGCTTTTCCGCACGCCGCTCGGCCTTGCGATCCGCATGACTGGCGAAAACCCGCATGCAGCCGAAGCGCAGGGCATCAACCCGATCCGCGTGCGCATTTTCACAATCATGTTCGGCAGCGCGCTCATGGCTGTCGGCGGCGCGTTCCTTACGCTTTCCGCCTTCAATTCGTTCTTCCCGACCATGATGCAGGGACGCGGCTGGGTCTGTATCGCGCTTGTCGTCTTCGCATCGTGGAAGCCTGCACGCGCACTTCTGGGTGCGCTGCTGTTCGCGCTGTTCGATGCTTTCCAGCTCCGCTTGCAAACGGTTTACGGTAAGGTCGTGCCTTACCAGCTTTTCCTGATGATCCCTTATATCATGTCGATTGTGGCGCTGATCGTCATGGCGCGGCGTGCACGTGTTCCGCAGGCGCTGATGCAGCCCTATCGTCGCGGAGAACGTTGATCGCATAGTGCGAGATAAAATAGGCAATGGTGAAAACTGCCAGTCCACCAAAGACATCGCTCAGATGGTGTCCGCCGTGCAGCAGGATCGCGGGTACCATGAATATATTCAGAGCCAGCACTGGTAAACGCACCCATGCGATGCGCCATGTAAAGACCACGGACATGGCAGCCATGACGGTGTGGAACGACGGGAATCCAATCAGACCAAGCACATTGGCTGGTGTCAGATAATCTACCCCTTCCTTCGACAAACGAACCAATTCCAGTCCATAGGACGGACCGACAGCCAATCCTGCACGTCTCACAACGTCATCAGGCAGATTCCATACAGCCGATGTACCGAATGTTGGAAAAAAGGCCCACACCACGATGCTGAGAAGAGCGCCTACAATTCCAGTCATCAGGAAATGAGCAAGTTTTTCTGATTGCCCCGAAAAGCCGAGCAACAGAACAACCATCACCAACTGCGGCAGGGAAGTGAAGTAAACTATCTTCAACAGTGCTGAAACATCGGGCCACTGCGCAATGTATGTGACCAGACCTGGCCAGTCATACCCCATCAGTCGATCGACGCCGACCAGAAAATCGTCAATTCGCGGGAAATGGATCGGCAGCAACATATAGTTGAATACCGAACCAACCAGAGTGAACAATACGAAGCCCGCCGTCAGAATGAGCGTTTCCGAAATGCGCGCATCATGTCTAACCAGACGATAGAACAGGCCAAGCATGATCGTTCCGAGACCGATCATTCCGATCATCCCGTAGCCTGTCCAGTCTACGCGAATGCCCTTCGCGGCAATCAGAAGAATGTCGATTGCGCCCAACGCGCCAACGACAGTCAGAACAAATCGCTCATAACGCGAGAATATCATCAGCGCCCCCAATTGATCTCATAATCGACCAAAAAGCTGAAGTTCACGTTAAACGTGCAAACAAAAACGGCGCCCGAAGGCGCCGTTTTCTTTTATGTTGTCGAACTTATGCAGCGCTGGACTTGCCGCTCTTTTCAAAGCGCTTGCGCTCATTCGGGTCGAGGTAGAGCTTGCGAAGACGGATCGACTTCGGCGTCACTTCAACCAGCTCGTCGTCCTGAATCCACGACAGGGCGCGTTCCAGCGTCATCTTGATCGGCGGCGTCAGCTTCACGGCTTCGTCCTTGCCCGAGGCGCGAACGTTCGTGAGCTTCTTGCCCTTCAAGACATTCACTTCAAGATCATTGTCACGGCTGTGGATGCCGATCAGCATGCCCTGATAAACCTTGACGCCTGCGTCGATAATCATCGGGCCGCGATCTTCAAGGTTGAACAATGCGTAAGCAACAGCTTCACCCTGATCGTTGGAGATCAGAACGCCGTTATTGCGGCCAGCAATTTCGCCCTTGTACGGTTGATAGTCGTGGAACAGGCGGTTCATGATCGCCGTGCCGCGCGTATCGGTCAGGAGTTCCGACTGATAGCCGATAAGGCCACGGGTCGGAGCGTAGAACACCATGCGAACGCGGTTGCCGCCCGAAGGACGCAGTTCGACCATTTCGGCCTTGCGTTCGGACATCTTCTGCACAACCGTGCCGGAATATTCTTCATCGACGTCGATGACGACTTCTTCCACCGGCTCAAGCTTTTCGCCGTTCTCGCCGTCCTTCATGACGACGCGCGGACGCGAAACGCCAAGCTCGAAGCCCTCGCGGCGCATGTTTTCGATCAGAACTGCAAGCTGCAATTCGCCACGACCGGAAACGAAGAACGAATCTTTTTCGGTCGATTCCTCGATCTTGAGCGCAACATTGCCTTCAGCTTCCTTGAGCAGACGGTCGCGGATAACGCGGCTCGTCACCTTGTCGCCTTCGGTGCCCGCATAAGGGCTGTCATTGACGATGAAGGACATGGTCACGGTCGGCGGATCGATTGGCTGCGCGGCGAGTGGCTCGCTTACCGAAGGATCGCAGAAGGTGTCGGCAACAGTGCCCTTGGAAAGACCGGCGATAGCGACGATGTCGCCTGCATGGGCTTCGTCAATAGCCTGACGCTCGATGCCGCGGAAAGCGAGGATCTTCGAGATACGGCCATTTTCGAGCAGCGAACCATCCTGACCGAGAACCTTGACGGCCTGGTTCGGCTTGATCGAGCCGGAATGGATACGACCGGTGATGATGCGGCCCAGGAACGGATCGGCTTCGAGGATCGTACCGATCATACGGAACGGACCTTCAGCAACCTTTGGCGCAGGCACGTGCTTCAACACGAGGTCGAACAGCGGAGCCAGACCTTCGTCCTGCGGACCTTCCGGGTTCAGCGCCATCCAGCCGTTACGGCCTGAACCGTAAAGGATCGGGAAGTCGAGCTGTTCGTCGGTCGCGTCGAGATTGGCGAAGAGGTCGAACACTTCGTTGATGACTTCTTCATGACGGCCATCCGGACGGTCGATCTTGTTGATCGCAACGATCGGACGCAGGCCGACTTTCAGCGCCTTGCCAACGACGAATTTCGTCTGTGGCATCGGGCCTTCGGCAGCGTCAACGAGAACGATAGCGCCGTCCACCATCGAAAGGATACGCTCAACCTCACCGCCAAAGTCGGCGTGGCCCGGCGTGTCGACGATGTTGATACGCGTGTTTTTCCAGACAACCGAAGTGGCCTTCGCGAGAATGGTGATCCCGCGTTCCCTTTCGATGTCGTTGGAATCCATCATGCGCTCTGCGACGCGCTGGTTGTCGCGGAACGAGCCGGACTGCTTCAGGAGTTCATCGACCAGAGTGGTTTTGCCATGATCGACGTGTGCGATAATAGCGATATTACGCAATTCCATATGGAGATCACTTCTATATGAGTTGGGAGCCGCGCCAACAGACCCGCGCGGAAAAACAATGCGGCGCTCTTACAGGTTTTTTTGCATTTTAGAAAGGGGCAGCGCGAAACTGCCCCTCAATTAACCCGAAAAACCCGAATTTCATTGCGTTTTTACACTGTCATTCTGACAGTTTTTTGAATTCTTTTCGGGCATGTCGCTATCGAAAAACCGGTTTCCACTTTTTCGCGACATGCCTGAGCCTTATAAAAGCGTGCCTGACAAAATGACCAGCGCGACGCTGAAATAGATCACAAGACCGGTCACATCGACCAGAGTTGCAACGAAAGGCGCCGATGCGCTGGCCGGATCGAATCCGAGCCTTTGCAGTATGAAAGGCAGCATGGAGCCTGTCAGCGAGCCGAAAGTCACGATACAGACCAGCGCCATACCGACGGTCGCGGCCACCAGTATCCAGTGTTCGCCATAGTCGTATATGCCGAGCGTCTGCCAGATGGCGATGCGAATGATGCCAATGACGCCGAGGAAGCTGCCAAGGGCCAACCCCGTTGGCAATTCGCGCAGGGCGACACGCCACCAGTCCTTGAGCTTGATTTCCTGCAAGGCCAGCGCGCGGATAATCAGCGACGTCGCCTGCGAACCGGAATTACCGCCGGATGACATGATGAGCGGGATAAACAGCGTCAGCACCAGAGCCTTTTCAAGCTCCAGCTCGAAATGCTGCATCGCGCTCGCGGTCAGCATCTCGCCCAGGAAAAGGATACCAAGCCAGCCGGCGCGCTTCTTCAGCATCTCGCCGAATCCAATGCGCATATAAGGCCGGTCCAGAGCCTCCATACCGCCGAAACGATACGCGTCCTCGCTTGCCTCTTCCGTCATGGCGTCGAGCACGTCGTCGACAGTCACAATGCCGATGATGTGGCGGCTTTCGTCCACGACAGGCACGGCCAGAAGATCGTGCTTGCGGAACAGGCGCGCCACTTCCTCACGGCTGGCGAGAGGCGAAATGGTGATTGGCTCTTCGTCGCGGGCAATGGACAGAATCGGTTCGTCCGGCTGGCGGATGATGAGGCGGCGCAAGCTGACCACACCCAACAGGACACGGCTGGCCGGATCGACCACATAGATCGCATAAACCGTCTCGCGCGTGCGTTCGACCTTGCGGATATGTTCCAGCGTCTGGCCAACATTCCAGTTGGAAGGCACGGCAATGAATTCGATGGTCATGAGCGATCCCGCCGTATTCGGCGGATAGCCCATCAGTTTCTTCAGCGCGACCTTGGTTTCAGGCGCGAGAACGGGAAACAGGCGTGCACGATCATCGTCTTCCAGTTCCTGAAAAACGTCGGTTGCACGGTCGGCTGACATGCCGTCGAGCAGAAGGCTTGCTAGGCCGGGCGGGAGGGTAGCGATGATTTCGGTAGCACGGTGCAGTTCCGGCTGGTCGAGCAGACGGATGGCATCTTCGTGCGAAAGCTGCGCGATGACGGCGACTGCATCATCGGCATCAAGTTCGTTAACGAGTTCCACTGCGTCGCCGGTACGCATGTCCGCAATGCGGCTTGCGATGGCAGCAGCAGGGAGGTCGGCAACATTGAGTACTTCCGGGAAGAAGTTGTTGTCGGTCATGGGCTTGCCTTTCTGTCGATCCGCCGTCGAAGGCAGACCGTGCAAGCCGACCGCAAGCGATCAGATCACGAACTGCCTTGACGGCTGAAACAATCGACTGTGACTGTCGCTGGGCATAAGAGAATAAAACTCCGGTTGAAAATGCTGCCGCAGAAATTCGGCTGCGGGCGTGATGTGCGCTTGGTCGCCAACAAAGTCAAGCCCTTCGAGACGAAGTCGAACGCTTTTTCGTCCTGCCATCAAGCTGCATGCGGCAAACGCCGCCAGAGCAGAAAGGAACCGGTGGCAATGAAGCCCATGGTGGGGATGAGCGTCGCGAAAGCGACCAGCGGATCGCCCATCAGGGCAGCGATGGCTCCACCGACAAGACCACCGCCCATCTGGAAAAATCCCATCAATGCCGAAGCGGCACCAGCCATGCCCGGAAACGGTGCCATGCCTGCCGATGTCATCACCGGCATGACCAGAGCGATCCCGAAGGCAAAGAGCGCCATCGGCGCCATAACCAGCAGGTAGGATGGTTCCAAGAAGCTCAGCAAAACAATGATGATACTACCGGCAATCACAATTGCCAGATAACCCGCCATCGCAAGCAGTCGCGGATTGTAAAACGTCATCAGACGACGAAACAGCAACCCGCCAGCGAGATAACTCCCGGTCTGCAGCAAAAGGCCCATTCCAAAATGGGTGGCCGACATACCAACCCGCCCCATCAGAATGAAAGGCAGAATGGTTGCAGCCGTATAGAGCGCTCCCGTGGTGCCGCCAACACCAAGGCTCGCATAGATGAAATGGCGGCTTGTCAGCAGAGTTCGGTAAGAACGAACCAGCTCACGCGGGCGGATGCGGCTGAGATCGCGTGCCACCGTTTCCTTGATGACGAAGAGCGCCATCAACACGACCAGCAATCCAAGGATCACCATCACCACGAAAATCGCGTGCCAGCCGAAGAACTCCATGGTGAAACCGCCGAGCGTCGGCGAAATTGCAGGCCCAATCGCAATCACGATACCAATGAGATTCATCACGCGCGCCGAGGCTTCATGGGTGAAAAGATCGCGCACGATGGCGCGGGAAACCGTTACACCGACGGCAGAACCGATTCCTTGCAGAAAGCGTGCGGCCAGCAGGACCTCTATCGATCCGGAGAACAACGCCAAAACGCTTGCGGCCAGATAGATGCCCATGAATGCAATGGTGATGGGTCTGCGCCCAAAGCCATCAGACAGCGGCCCGCAGATGAGCTGGGCAAAGCAGAAACCGGCGAAGTAGATGGATAGCGTGAGCTTGACCAGCGCGTCCGTCGTACCGAAGGCATGAACAATCTCGGTCATGGCAGGTGTGTAAAGCGACATAGACATTGGGCCGATAGCAGCAAGCAATCCGCCCACTATACCGACACGCAGCTCGCTCATCACCGGGCGTTCGTTTTCCTGTTCCGGGCGATGCTGCGGCTGGACGTTCATGAAATGCGATGCTCGTTTACGACCGGCTAGGGTCTGCGAAAAATAGCCCGCGATATTGGCGACCCGCGCGCAAGCAATCCTTATTCGCAGTGCGGAACAGGGTCAAGCAAAGGCGGCTTCTCACTTTATTTGGCTGTTCAAACCCTTGCTCCACCGGCAAGTAAATCCTAAGTCTGGTTCACCTCGAATTCATCTGAACCGGAGTTTCATCATGTCCGACAAGACTGCCTACAATCACGCGCTGACTGAATGGAACGGACCGCTGGGCCTGCCGGATTTCACCGCTTTCAAAGATGACGATTTCGCATCCGCATTCGATGCCGCGTTGGCTGCGGACCTCGCAGAAGTGGAAGCCATCGCCAAGGCGACGGACGAAGCGACCATCGACAACACACTCAAAGCTCTGCAACTGACCGGCAAAGCGCTCGACCGCGTATCCGCAGTTTTCTGGATGCGTGCTGGCGCCCATACCAACAACACGATCCAGACTCTGGAACGCGAGATAGCGCCGAAAATGTCGCGTCATTATTCGCGCATCATGATGGACCCGGCGCTTTTCGCCCGCATTGACGCGCTCTATGAAAATCGCGACATGCTGGACCTCGACACCGAGACCAAACGCGTTCTTGAAAAGACGTGGAAAGGTTTTGTCCGCTCCGGAGCCAAGCTTGATGAAGCGGGCAAGACGGAGCTTGCAGGCATCAATGAAAAGCTTGCCGGACTTGGCGCGCGATTTGGTCAGAACGTGCTGAAAGATGAATCGAGCTGGGCCCTGTTCATCACCGATGAAGCCGACCTCGCCGGCCTGCCGGATTTCCTGAAGAACGCCATGCAGAGTGCCTCCGCCGAACGCGGCAAACCTGATTCCTGGGCGGTTACGCTATCACGTTCGATTGTCGAGCCCTTCCTTTCCTTCTCCGAAAACCGTGAACTGCGCGAACAGGCGTTCAATGCCTGGGCAAAGCGCGGTGAGAATGGCGGCGAAAGCGACAATCGTGAAATCGTGCGCGAAATGGTGGAACTGCGCGAGCGCAAGGCCCATCTGCTCGGTTACGCCAACTTTGCAGCCTACAAGCTCGATGACACCATGGCCAAGACACCTAAGGCAGTCATGGACCTGCTTGAGCCGGTCTGGGACAAGGCGCGCGCCAAGGCCCATGAAGAAGAGGTCGAACTGGAGCGCCTGATCGCAGCCGATGGCGGCAATCACAAGGTTGCTCCATGGGACTGGCGTTTCTATGCCGAAAAACTGCGCGCCGAACGCTTCGCCTTTGATGAAGCGGAACTGAAGCCATATCTTCAGTTGGAAAAGATCATCGAAGCCGCTTTCGACGTAGCAGGCCGTCTGTTCGGCATCCGCTTCGAGGAAAAGAAGGGCATAGCCGCATGGCATCCGGACGTGCGGGTGTTTCAGGTCTTCAATGCGGATGGCAGCGAACGCGGCCTTTTCCTTGGCGACTATTTTGCGCGCACCTCAAAGCGTTCTGGCGCATGGATGAGTTCCCTGCAATCGAGCCACAAGCTTGACGGCGGACAGAAGCCGATCATTTACAACGTGATGAATTTTGCGAAACCAAAGGCTGGTGAACCTGCCCTGCTCTCGCTTGATGATGCGCGCACGCTGTTCCACGAATTCGGTCATGCACTGCATGGGCTTCTCTCGGATGTGACCTGGCCCGCCGTTTCCGGCACCGCCGTTTCCCGCGATTTTGTGGAACTGCCGTCGCAGCTTTACGAACACTGGCTTACAGTTCCGGCTGTTCTCGAAAAATACGCCGTGCACTATCGCACCGGAGAAGCCATGCCGAAGGCGCTCCTCGACAAGGTCCTTGCGGCCCGTACTTTCAATGCAGGCTTCAACACGGTCGAGTTCACCTCATCCGCGCTGGTGGATATGGCGTTCCATACCGGCAAGGAAAAGATCGCTGATCCGCTCGCTTTCGAGGTGAAGACGCTGGAAAAGCTTTCCATGCCGGATGCGATTATCATGCGTCATCGCACGCCGCATTTCACTCACGTCTTCTCCGGCGACGGTTATTCCGCTGGCTACTACTCCTATATGTGGTCGGAAGTGCTGGATGCGGACGCCTTCTCGGCATTCGAGGAAACCGGCGACGCCTTCAATCCTGAACTGGCGGCGAAGCTGAAGCAGCATATCTATGCCGCTGGCGGCAGCCGCGACCCGGAAGAGCTTTACAAGGCATTCCGTGGCAAGATGCCGACGCCGGACGCGATGATTGAAAAGCGCGGCTTGAATTAAACCAAAAACAAAAGGCCGGGAAACCGGCCTTTTTCAGTTTTTATGAGTCAGAATATTCACAAGCCGACCGTACGGGTCACGCGTGTAGAAACGGCGCACGCCCCATTCCTCATCGGCCGGACCATATTCGACGGGAAATCCCAGCGCGATTGCGCGCTCCAGCACGACATCGACATCATCGACCTCGATGGAAAGATCGGGCACCGGTGTGCCCGCCCCGCCCTCACTCATGATGCTCACCTGTACCCGTGCCTGCGCATCCGTGGCATAGGTGACGATCCAGCCGAAATCCATCGCCACATCAAGGCCCAGCAAGTCGCCGTAGAAGCGCTTTGCCGCCGCAGCATCGGCGGCTGCAATATTGGCAACGATGCGGCGGACGGCCATCAGTATTCGCCGAGCTTGATGTCCGGCGTGTAATCGACGCCGTCGACTTCCTTCACCACCGGCTGACCGCAATGCATGACGCCGGTTGCGGCGTTGAAAGCATAGGTCGGCGAACCATAGAGCTGCCAGCCCTTGTTGAGCGCCGCCGTGACGCGATGACAGAATGCGGAATCATCCGGACCTGTGATGAAACGATATAACTTCATGCTGTTACTTCCTCTGTTATAACTTTACGTCCGCCTTCGCGAGCACGCGCTCGGCCATTTCAAGATGAAGACGTTCGACCATCTGCCCGTCGAGCGAGACGACGCCTTTCTCGGCATTTTCAGGCCGGGCAAAGACTTCAACGACAGCGCGGGCATGGGCCACCTCGTCCTCGGTTGGTGAGAAGGCCCGGTTAGCCGCTTCAATCTGGCCTGGATGAATCAACGTCTTGCCGTCGAAACCCATGGCAGCACCTTGCGCGCATTCTGCCTCGAAGCCAACGCTATCCCGAAAATCATTGTAAACGCCGTCGAGAACGGTGATCCCGCCAGCGCGCGCTGCGAGAATGATCTGCATCAGCCATGGGACGAGATAAGGTCGCCCCGGTTGCGGGCGCACACCGGTTTCCCGCGCAATATCGTTCGGCCCGACGACGAAACAGGCAAGCCGCACCGCCGAACGATGCCCAAGAACGGCGATTTCGTCGGCGTTGAGAATACCGCGCGCGGTTTCGATCATCGCCCATACACCAACTGCCGGATCGGCATCCTGACGGTCAAGCCGGTTGGCCGCGTCGATTATATCCTGCGGTCGTTCAGTCTTGGGCAGAAGGATGGCGTCCGCCCCCATCTTCGCAGCCGCCGCAACATCATCCCTGCCCCACGGCGTTTCCGCCGTATTGACCCGTACAATCCGCTCGAAATTGACCTTCGGATGGCTTGCGAAATGCACCGCCAGCGCATCGCGCGCCGCGACCTTCGCCTCCGGCGCAACGGAATCCTCCAGATCATAGATCACGCAATCCGCTGAAAGGGTCAGCGACTTCTCCAGAGCGCGAGCATTGGCGGCAGGAACGAAGAGGACAGAACGGCGCGGACGAACAATAGTTTTCATGTCCCGATTTGTGCACGGAACCACCCTGCTGCGCAAGCGCCGAGAGCGCGAGCAGGCGGGCCCTTGAAATCCTGTATCGACACGCCTATTTTCCAGCCTTCGGTTGGAATGCACCCGCCGCCCGCAGCCTTACGGCCATGGTAAAGCATTCTGAAACTTCGTTTTTGTTCCGGTGACGGCAGAAACGGCAACGCGGGCACCCGTTCATGAAAACGCCGCTCACAACCAGGAGCGAAAACAATGACCACAGCTATTATCGCTGGGACCAATAACGCTGACTTCAAGCATCAGGCCCGCCGTCTGCGGCAGGCTTTGAGTGAGGAAGGCATCACCATCAGCCACGGCAAGGCACTCGACCTTGTAGCGCGCCAGTCCGGCACACGTGACTGGAATACGCTTGCCGCCAATGACGGCAAGGTGGCGCCCGCACCAGTTGAGGACGATACCGCGCCTTACCGCGTCGGACAGCGCATTACCGGCATGTTTCATACCACGCCGTTCGATGCCCGCATCATCGCCGTCGAGGAAACGATCAAGCCCGAACTCTGGCGCATCACGCTTCAGTTCGATCCGGCCATCGATGTGGCGGTTTCGCCGAACCTCTCAATGCGGCGCAGGCGTTATACGATCGTCGTTGGCACAGATGGCAAATCCCGCCGACTGACCGGCAGCGAGACCGGTGGCGTCGCCCTCAACGTCGGATAATTGCGTGAACTGCGTCAATGACGCATGATCCGGAAAACTTGACGCGGTTTCCAGACAGGATTATGCGCATAACCTGACAGTCGGACTATCCGGCGCGCTTGTCCGCGCGTCGGATATTTCGCGAAACGGGTCGGGAGTTGCGACCTATTGGGCAGTTTCGGCCTCAAACGTTGACTCTCGGTCAAGCTGATGTAAACCAGTTTGCAAATTGCAAATTCCCAACCGACAGGTTCAGGACATGGATAAGTTCACCAAGCTCACGGGCGTTGCCGCCCCCCTGCCGATCGTCAATATCGATACGGACATGATCATCCCGAAGGATTACCTGAAGACGATCAAGCGCACGGGTCTGAGCAAGGGTCTTTTCGCCGAAATGCGCTTCAACGAAGACGGCACCGAAAATCCGGATTTCGTCCTGAACAAGCCGGGCTATCGCAACGCGCAGATCCTCGTTGCTGGCGACAATTTCGGCTGCGGCTCCTCGCGCGAGCATGCGCCATGGGCTCTGCTTGATTTTGGCATCCGTTGCGTGATCTCGACCTCATTTGCCGACATCTTCTACAATAACTGCTTCAAGAACGGCATTCTGCCGATCAAGGTCAGCCAGGAAGATCTGGACAAGCTGATGGACGACGCCTCGCGCGGCGCTAATGCGACCCTTACCGTCGATCTCGAAGCCAAGGAAATTCACGGTCCGGATGGCGGTTCGATTTCCTTTGATGTCGATGATTTCAAGCGCCACTGCCTGCTCAACGGTCTCGATGATATCGGCCTGACCATGGAAAAGGCTGGCAGCATCGACACATTCGAGGCCAAGCGCGCTGAACAGCGTCCCTGGGCATAATGTCGGTATGCACTATATATACTCGGCCAGAATGTCCGGTCGCAGGTCTGGCGGCCTGCACAAGTGAATAGGACACGATTGGCTGGAATGGCCAGAGAAGATCAAAGCGGCGACTGGGCGGGACGTCTCTCGCCCTCGCTGGACGAAATAGAATCCATCGCGATTGAAGCTCTTGCGCATCTGCCGCAGGAGTTTCGTGCGTTGTGCGGCGACATCATCATCCAGATCGCCGACTTTCCTGACGACCAGATCATTGAGGATATGGGGCTGGAAACGCCTTTCGACCTGCTCGGCCTTTTCGAAGGTCGCGGCATCGGCGAACGTTTCAGCCTGCAGACGGGCGAAGGCCCCAATCGCATCACGCTCTACCGCCGTGCGATCCTCGACTATTGGTCCGAACATGAAGAAACGCTGGGCGATATCATCACCCATGTTCTGATCCACGAAATCGGCCATCATTTCGGCTTGTCCGATGACGATATGGAAAATATCGAGGCACAGGCCGAGTAGAACCGCTCGAGCAGGATCAAAGCGTCAAGTTTTGTCGTTTTCGACGAAACCATCGGCAGTTCCGGCAGTTCCTCCTTGGATTCTGGCACAATCGCATACAGATATTGCATTGAGAGAATGCTATAGATTCTCCTGATGCAACTAGCGGTCTGATTCCGACATTTGCATCCCTCGGATATGAGCGCCGAGCAAATGTCGGAAGCAAAAAGACTACTAGTAACCTTATGAATCTAGTGGATTTTTCGAATTTGACGTTTGAAACGGGATTTATATCGGACGGGTATCAAACGTCAAATTCAATCCACTAGAGTAGCGATATGAGCATTTCCCCTGCCATCTACCAGCTTTTCCTCGTATATGTGACTTACATCATAGCAGCAGGCAGCCCCGGTCCGAGCACAATGCGGATCATGGGCGTGGCGATGGATCAGGGCCGCAAGTCAGGACTTTTCTTTGCTGCCGGTGTCGTTACGGGCTCCATTTTCTGGGGCGTGATGGCCGCGACCGGCGTTTCGGCCATCCTCACACGATTTACCGAAGCTCTGTTCATCCTGAAAATCTTCGGCGGGCTTTATCTGCTTTATCTTGCCTTCAAGGCCGGACGGGCGGCCATGACATCGGACGAAGCATTGGCTATGCGAACTTCCGGCAGCAAGGCAATTTGGTCCCATGGGGAGCTTTATCGCCGTGGCCTTTTGATGCATCTGTCAAACCCGAAGTCCATCCTGTCCTGGATCGCATTGGTTACGCTGGGGCTTGGCGCCAATTCCTCATGGCCACATCTGGCAGCATTTCTGGGCGGCTGCATCGCGCTCAGCGTGACCATTTTCTGCGGCTATGCCATCATATTTTCCACTATGCCCATGGTGCGCCTCTATCGTCGCGCGCGCCGCTGGATCGAAGGCGTACTCGCGGCTGTTTTCGGCCTTGCCGGCATCCGCCTGCTTCTGTCGCGCTAATCCGTTTGAGAAATGAGCACCATGAAACTCTTCAAAGGTCTTTCCGCCTTTCCGCTCACACCAATCGATGCCGCGGGCAAACTCATGGAGGATACGCTCTGCGTCTTTCTTGAGCGCATCTGCGAGGCGGGAGCGGATTCTATCGGTCTTCTGGGAAGCACTGGCAGCTATGCCTTTCTCACGCGGGAACAGCGGTTGCATACGATCAACACCGCCGTCAGGTCTATCGGCGGCAGAACACCGATCATCGCAGGCGTTGGTGCGTTGCGGACAGATGAGGCGCAAGCACTGGCGCGGGACGCCGCAGATGCCGGTGCAGACGGGCTGTTGCTGGCGCCTGTTTCCTATACACCGCTGACACAGGAGGAAGTGTTCCAGCACTTCAAAGCCGTTGCCGAGACGACCGACCTTCCCCTTTGCATCTACAATAATCCCGGCACGACAAAGTTCATCTTCAGTGATGAACTGATCGCACGGCTTGCCAATGTAAAGAATATCAGCGCGATCAAGATGCCCCTGCCCGCAAGCGGTGAATACGAGGCTGCCATCTCCAAATTGCGTTCGGAAGCTCCATCAAGCTTCGTCATAGGCTTTAGGGCCAAAACCCAATCAGACTCTTGATCATACTGGCACTCCGTGATTCACTCGCTTCTGCAGCGGGAGTTTTGGACCATGGCAGGAGAATTCTGGCTTGATGACCAGCAGTGGGCAATGATTGCGCCATTGCTTC